>Ga0265297_10009431_pt1 | contig 12580 bp, 8 predicted proteins | sample Munlanlwell13791_FD_192502 | JGI IMG/M metagenome (GOLD analysis project Ga0265297, IMG submission 192502) | Leachate microbial communities from a municipal landfill in Southern Ontario, Canada - Leachate well 137-91 | ecosystem: Engineered > Solid waste > Landfill > Unclassified | place...
TATGGTCTGAAGGAAAGTGTCTTCTATATTGGACTACCCAAAAAATTTATTGCCGGCACCGTAGCATACGGCGATACTGATGAATGTGCAGGTGGTGTTACTGTTGATTTGAAAGGTAGCAACGGAGAGCAGACTGTAAAAACCAACAATTTTGGGGACTTTGAGTTTGAAGGCTTAGATGATAATGTGGAGTATTCAATAGTAATTAAGGCTCCAAAATATAAGGAACAAGAGCTGCAGGTTAAAACACAGAAAGATATTTATCTGGGTGTAATAATGCTGGATAAATAAGCTGATACGTTAGATAAAAGGAAAATCTTTAGTTTATTATTAATAACTTAAAAATGTTGGCCACTGAGGCGGCGGGTAAATAAAATGATAAGTTATATTCGTATTGTTTGCCCTCCGTCTTGTATAAATACCTGGCCGGTAATGTAACTGGAAGCATCTGAAGCTAAAAGCACAGCTAATCCCTTAAGTTCGATAGGCTGTGCTATCCGTCCCAGTGGTACATTTCTATTAACGAACTCGTGCATGTATACTTTTCTTTGCTCAGCTTCTTGAGCATTTTGAGGTATTCCAAGGTCTGTTTCATGAATCCCCGGAGCTATGCAATTTACTCTAATCCCAGATTTCGCATATTCCATTGCGGCGTATTTTGTAAGGCAGATGACTCCGGATTTAGAAACGCCATAGCTCGCCGGAGCCATTTCAGTATCACCAGCACCCAGGGCACCTATTGAAGAAATGTTAATAATGCAACCGCTTTTTTGCTTTAGCATCACTGGCAATACTGCTCGCATACAAAGGAATTGCCCTCTGAGATTGGTATTTATAACTCTGTCCCAGTCAGCGATTGGAGTTTCATGAATTTTGGTTGAGCTACAGGTAATACCAGCATTATTAAACAGGATATCAATAGTGCCCAGTTGTTTTACTGTTTCATCTACCATATTCTGGATTTCATCAGGTTTAGTAATATCGGCTTTTATAGCTATTGCTCTATAGCCAGCATTATTTAGAAGCGTAACGGTGTTGTTCAGCTTTTGTTTGTCCCAGTCAGTACAGACCACATTAGCTCCAAACTCAGCCAAAGATTCACAAAAGACTCTTCCTAAACCTCCTCCACCACCAGTGATCAGGGCTACTTTACCTGAAAGGTCAAAAACACGTTTTTCCACCATTAATATACCTCCGTTAGCTTTTTATGAAGCTATGAGTAACTTGTGTCTGCTAATTTGGCTTAATTCCCATTGCCCTGGCAACTAGAATCGGGAGATCGTGTATTTCTAGTTTCATTCCCTCTTTTTTCACCGTTTTATCCATATGAGCGAGGCAAGAAGTGCAAGAAGTTACTATTGTATCTGCAGCTTGTTTTCCTTCTAATAACCGTTCTTTTGTAATAGCTGTGGTATACTCTGGATAGCAGCTCGAGGATATCTTTGCTCCTGAACCACAGCAATGAGACCATCTTCCGTTTCGTTCCATTTCGATGATCTCAATGCCGGGTATGCTTTTCAAGACTTTTCTGGGTTCGTCATAAACGTTACAGTGCCTTCCCAGAAAACAGGGGTCATGATATGTTACTTTTTTCTTAATCTCCGATGTAAACTTTATCTTTTTCTCCTCGATAAGCTTCGATAGAAGCTCAGCAATATGTACTACTTCAAAAGGAAGCTTTCCCACTATCAGCGGATAATCATATTTCAGGGTTTTGTAGCAATGGGCACAGGATACAATAACCCGTTTAGCTCCTGCTTTATTCAATGCCTCGATATTTTGGATAGCTTTTTCTTCCAGTAATTGGGTATTGCCATCATGTCCAGGAACAAAACCACAGCATTTTTCTTCTTGTCCCAGATATGCGATATCCATGCCGGCTGTTTTCAATATAGCGATTGTTGCATTAGCGACTTCTGGTTTCTGAAAGCGTGCAGTGCAACCTGCAAAATAGATATCTTCTTCTATTGAAGGGATGTCATCTGATATTTGTGGTGCGCTTTTTGCTCCAAAAATATTATTAAATTTCTTAATATTAGCATCTATCTTCTGCAAAGGTTCTGGTAGCTGCGCTCCTCGTTGTACCAGTTCTTCTCTTAGTGCCCATATAGCTGCAAGTGGTTGTTTTGCCTGGCAGATTTCGGCGCACATGCCGCAGCTGGTACAGGTATAGGCGATCTTTATTAAGTCATCTGTGATTGGAAATTGATTGTCATTAAAAGCCAATGTAGCTAAATTTGCCCTGCCGAGAGGGGAATAGGCTCGAAATTTAAAATATTCGAATGAAGGACATTTATGTGTGGGTGAAGACCATTCAGGTGGAGGTAAATCTACCCAGTTATGCGGGACAATTGGACCGGGATAATAGCAGGAGCCACACTGGAGACATAGGCTCCACTTCTTTCTAAATTCCTGCAAATTAGTTTTTTTCAATTTTTGCATTTCACACTACCTCCTAATTCAAAAGTTCCCGGGCTTAAAATATCATTCGGATCTAGAATACTTTTAATGCTTTTTAAAAGATTTAATGTGCCTGATTGATTTGTCCAGCAGAAATCAGGTACCAGTGGCGGAACCTTCATCTGAAACGTTCCACCTTTATTACCGAACCATTCTCTGAAATCTCCTTGTAACTTATAGAATTGCTTAACCCAGTAAGGATCACTATCGTCGATAGCCACCCATGTTTGTTGGGAAATTACTTGTGATTTCATAGGATAGCCGTCAAAAACTGGTGGTAGGGGTAAACCGGATATTCCATGCTTTTCACAAAGTTCTTCTATTTTATTATAGACTTCGGGAAATCTAGGTGTGGGAAAGATGAGTTCATCCAGGAGGTAATTATAAAATCGTGTTTCTGCGGGTATTACTATGGTAGAAGGCTTTCGACGAGTATGGGGTAGTGCAGCATAAAATACGGTTGGCCATTTGGTATAAAAAGCTTCGGCAAGTTGTGGTAGATAGGTGCCACCATGACTTCGACTTATATCCTCGACAGTCTGTTCCTTGCCTTTTAACTCTTGTTCGTTCTCAGCATTTACTGCAAACATCATGACAAAGTAGCAATCTTTAGCTTGTATGGAGTATCCTCCCCATAGAAATCTCCATTTGTCGTTGATATGTACGTCGAATATCTCGGCTGCTGTTGTTGCCATTAATGCCTTGGTAACGTTTTCTATCTGCTCCCGTCGCCAGTAATAAGAATGAAAAGCCCAGCGTTTTGGCCTTTTTAGACAGCGATAGGCGACTTTGGTTACGATTCCAAAGGCACCATTTGACCTGGTAAATAATCCAATTAAGTCAGGGCCAGTTATATATCGGTAATAAGGACCGAAATCAGTTTCAGCATAAGCCAGGGAACCTATTCTTGTTATCTCGCCGGAGGGGAGAACGACTTCAAAACCCTCTACAAGGTCGATGTTTGGACCATATCTGGTTTTGCCAAAGCCGTTAGCAGGTACTATTGCAGAGGCAGCCACGTTTGGGCCGGTACAATAAGAAGGTGTGGGCAATATTAAACCATTCTTAAATAACTCCTGTGAAAGCTTGTAGAAGCTACATCCAGCTTCGGCTATTGACTTCATACTTTTAGTATCTATACTTATTATCCTATCCATTAAAGCCAGGTCCAGCAAGATGCCTCCACGCAGTGGTCCTCCGTGCCCAGAGCCCCCCAGAACGCCTTTAGGTGTTACTGGTACTTTATAATGGTTCGCTGCCTTTAGTATTTCTGAAACCTGTTCTGTTGTTTCCGCCATTACCACTATATCCGGTTTCATCTCCCATTCTCTACCCATAAAGCAGTTGAATTGATAGCTCTGGCAAATAGTTTGGGAGGTTGAAATCCTGTCTGTCCCTACTATCTTCTCCAGCGTACCAATTATATCCATAATATACCTCCTCCTTTGGTCGTATTAAGTTAACAGCATAGAAAGATTTCTCTTAGTAATAGAGGCTCTTTTCTCAAGAGCCCCTGTTACAGAATAAGCCTGAAAGTCTTTGAAAGCGGGCAATTCGGTGTTGCCTTAAAAGTATTCAAGGACTTTCAGGCTATTACATCCCCATACATACTCCCCTGGTTGGCAGGATTGGTTTTCTGGTTCTACAAAAAAGGGATTTTGCCTTTGCTGTGCTTCTTTAAGCATCTCGCATAAAGCTATATTTTTATCCAGCCTTTCTATTCCTTCTGGTTTATTGAACAGAAATTTGATACCTATTGGAGACAATTCAAAGTTAAATTTATTAAATATGGATAAGTCTTGTTCTACCGAGCTCATACGGACCTCCCGAAATGAATTGATACCATTGCTTTCTATCTCAACGTCTGAAACACTAGCTGTTCCAGATTTATACCTTTCTCAGCGGTAGTGACATCAAACTTTTTTGATATGTTCAGGCAATATACTTTGTGTTTGGCTTTATATCAAGGATGTATACATATGATAATTCTGGAGAAATTCTAGGCGTTTTTCGCTTATGAATCAATCACCCATAAGTATAAATTTTTCTATAGAAAAAGTGATAGTACCTAAAACTTGTGATACCGTAGTATTAATACATTAGTATTAATCATGCAGAAATATACTTAAGAATAAGAGATCCTATCTATATAAATTTCAAGGGAAATATCAATAAGCATTGTGGCTGGAATCGATTTGTTAAGGAAATATGTAATCATGGAAGGTTAATACTATAGTTGGATTTAGAGTTGCACAAATCAAACGCGCTCTTCTGGATGGAAGAGCGCGCGACTGTAATTTTAGTTAATATAAAGCCGAAAATTTTATTTGTAACTATCTAAAGCCCGTTCTAGGCGTAAACCGGCATCTGCTTTATAAGGCTTTTTAAATGCTTCGGGATATTTCTTTTGTAATTCGTATATATTTGCTCTCTCAACCTCAACAAGGAAACCACTGACAACCATTCCCGTGGCATTCTTAGATGTTATTTTATGTGGAGTAATAGTGTTAATGGCACCTCCTCTGTCAAGCTCTCCGGGAACTATGGGATCATACCGTGCCCCATGGTCTATATATACGACCCCGGGCATTACTCTCTCGGTTACGTAGGCACCAGCCAGGACAATTCCTCTTTCATTGTATATTTTGACGACATCTCCGCTTTCTATATCCCTTGCTTTAGCATCTGAGGGATTCATCCACAGAGGTTCGTAGTTATATCCGTCCGAGCCTTTGACTTTACAGGTAGGAATTTCTCTTGTCCAGGTTATATCGTCGTTATTGGCATGGACTCTCCACCTGCCATGGTTCGACATAATAAGTAGAGGATATTTCTTGGCTCTTTCGCTGGATAGTCTTTCGTCGTGGCTTTCTCCCTTTTCAATCCAGTGGGGAACAGGGGGTCTTTCTTTATCATCGGGGAAGTGCTTGGCCAGGTTCTGAGAATAGAACTCTATTTTACCTGAGGGTGTTTTGAGAGGATGATTCTCAGGGTCTTCGTAGAATTGGCTTATGCCGGACTTATACGTTTTCCAGTCGGGGTCAGTTGGTATTACCCAGTAGCCCTTTTCTTCAAGTTCCTCGTAGGTAACCATATCTTTTACGCCTGAAACTTCATATCCGAATCTTATTAATTCTTCAATGGTTTTACCGCCGGTATACTCTTTCAATAGTCCAAATTTCTCAGCTATCATGCAGACTATTTCATAATCGCTTTTAGACTCTCCCAGTGGTTCAATGCATTGTTTTTGACGTAAAATGGTATAAAATTGTCCGCTCATGTGATCCCCTAATATGTCTTCCTCTTCAAACTTGGTGTTAACAGGCAGGATTATATCGGCGAATTGGCAGTCGTTTTCCAGCCATGGGTGCTGAGCTAGCATAAATTCTATCTTTGGGCTTCTATAAGCTTTAATGACTCTGTTACCATCATTCCAGCATGTTATTAAGCAAGGCGTATCAGTCCAGATCATGTGTATTTCAGGGCAGCCTTCGGCTGGGTATGTGTATTTAACGAATTGGTTCTCAACAGGCGCGTCCAATAATGTGGTGCCGTACCAACTGATTGGTGCATTTAGAATAGCTTCATGAATAAGGTCCTTAGGGATAAATTGCTTTAACTTTTTAACATCTGATGAGAAATGCCCCCCCGTAAAAGCAGGTACGACGATGGGAACCACCTTACCTACAGGCATGGGGTTTGTTGATTTTTTCTCAAAAATACCCCATTCGATCATCTTGAGCTGATGTACCCCCGGCTTTCCTAAGCCCTGCATTGCCAAGAGCAATACTTCTAATCTTCCTTGTTCTGTGGCATAGGCGCTTCTCATTCCGGGGCCACCGTTGCCATGTGCTATCGTAGTTCTTTTCGATGCCCATTCTCTGGCAAGTGTTTTGATTGTAGCTTCTGGTATACTTGTTATATTAGCGGCCCATTCCGCTGTTTTAGGTATTCCATCTTCTTTACCCAGGACATATTCCTCAAACTTTTCGAACCCGAAAGTATGTGTGGCTACATATTCTTTGTCATAGGTACCTTCAGTAATCCAGACATAAGCTATGGCTAGCTGTAAAGCGGCATCTGTATTAGGCCTGATGGGGATCCATTTGTCCGCATGGACTGCAGCGCCATAGTTCAGGTCAGGGCAGATATAGATACATTTTATGCCCAGTTCACTAAACCAGTAGCATACACGGCTTGCCATCTGTCCATCGAAACCCCAGGGAGTTGTTTCTGGGTCACAACCCCAAAATAGGATAAGCTCGGTGTTCTCGGCGACGTCAGGCATTATATTTATTCCCCAGTTATCTGCTGCTGTTTGCTGTCCGACAGGTTCCATTCCCCAGATATGTTTGGCCCCCCAATACCAGCCTTCCCAGCTATCAGGGTTTCTGGTCTGCATGGTATAACCACCAAGCAGGTTAAGCAGTTTTCTCTGGCAACCATGAGGACCATGGACGGTCTTTGTCTCGCCATGTCCATCAGACTGAGCAAGGATGGTGTAGGATGATCCATATTTTTTGATCAGTCTTTTAATCTCACTGGTGATTATTTCCAGAGCCTCATCCCAGGATATTCTAGCGTATTTACTCTTGCCTCTATTCTGTGTATTTCTATTGCCATTAGGATCCCAGTCAATTCGTTTCATGGGATAGAGGATTCTATTCGGTGAGTAGACACGTTTCTTGTAAGCTAGGCTGTAGGGAGCTATCAGTGATTTCATCTTTGGTTCTAAAACCTTACCGCGGGCTTCCATTTTCCAAGGTTTGAAATGTTCGGGCTTATATTTCCAGTCATAGTGTAATGGTCTGATTCTAACCAGTTTACCGTTCTTGACATCAGCTACCGAAGCATTAGTATCGGAAAAGTGACCTATGAAACCTATGCCTATCGGGCATGATTTTTCCACTTCGGATCCTGTACTTTTTTTACTGTCTTTTGTCATTTTTATTTCCCCTTTACTAAATATTGATAACAACGAAATATTATTTTTTTAGAAACATAGTTTTCCTGGGTTCATAATATTATTAGGATCGAACATTTTCTTTATTTTTCTTAATGCGATTGTAGTCTCAGCGTCTTTCCGATAGGCCATATCTACCCATGAACCGTAGGGACGAGAGAAAAATGCTCCTCTATTCGACAAGGTATTGAAAGCTTCTTCGGATAAACTTTCGATTTTACACTTTTCCAGGGAATTAGTCGGATCAAAGAATATATTAAACTCGCAGTGATAGTTTACACCTTGTACTATTGGTTGAATGTAAATTCCCATATCATAAACAGGATAGTCAAATTTCATTGCTAGACTATTCATGATATCTACTTGCTCCGAGAGTTGATCATAAATCGTGATAAAAAATATATCATGACAGGAACCTTTACCTCGAAGCTTCCAGTAGGGTTCCTCCGATGGTTCATGCAATATTTTTAGCAATTCGAATGCCGATGCTTTACCGATGGCTCTTAATGGTTCTAGCTTTAATGATTGTGCTAGAGATGCCATATCTGTTTTCAGGTAACTTATCCTGTCTTCGGGAAAATATTTGGGACCGGAAATGGTGAAGAAAAGTATCCATGGCGGCAGCGTGTTTTTGATTTTCTCATATTCTGTTGGCCACTCTTTCGCCAATATACGAGCTAGATTAGCATCGTTTAATAACAGGCAATCGTCGGCCATTCTATTTCTTATCAGCCAGTAGGTATATTCTAATAAATCGTTTAGTTTTGAAGAACCGATCAGATAGGGTTCTTCAATTATAGGAGCATGTTCACATCTTATGGTAGCCCAGGTTACTATACCCATGGTACCTTGTGCTCCCTGAATAAGCCTGAGGAAGTCAGCCTGTATTGGACCAGCAGCTTCATTCTGTGCGGCGCCAGATTTCCATTGTTCTTTCAGAGACCCTGGGCCAGCTGCTGACCCCGTGCGAAGTAAATCTCCGGTACCATATATTACCTCAGTGCAAGCCAGTGGATCAGATATATCCCAATGGTATTTGGGCATAATTACCGGCTCTCTTTCCAGCATACTGCCTAAAACAGATTTTGATGCGCGCGGCAGTAGTGGCATATTTAACCTTAGTCCCTCTTTTCTCACTGCAGGAATGAGTTCTTTGAATGTTACACCTGGCTCAATCATGGCTATTCGATGCTCCCCATCAACTCTTACAATCTTTTTCATCCTGCTGAGGTCAACAATAACTGCGCCTCCGATGCTAGGAACAGTATCGCCTCGGAAGTGGGGTGGGCCTGAACTTATCGGCACAATAGGTGTAAGCGTTTCGTTTGCCCAGTTTATCAATTTTTGAATTTCATCAGTATTAGCGGGCTTGGCCACACAACGTGGTCTAATAGGGTGGACAAAACTTTCGTCTTCAGCATACTTAGCCAGTTCTTCTGGTGCATCTGAAACATTATCTTTACCCAGGATCTTCATCAGTTGTTCTTTTTCAGACATTTCTCACCTCATGTTCGATCGAATATGATTAACAGATTATGATTTATTTTGATCATTCCTTTGCTGAGATGTACATTGCAGCCTCTGATACTCCATTGGGGTCAAAGGTTTTCTTAATTTTGCGTAGCCAAAGGTGATAGTTACACAGGTGCGGTCCCCACCTATCATGCGCATCATCACCCCATACAGTAACGGGCGCGGTATAGCATTTACTTATGGCAAGTTTCTCACATTCAACAGTGAATTCCATTAAATCTCTCCAGCCTGCGCCTGTGGGATGACACATTATTAATTGCTCAGCATGTCCGGTATGCCCATTTTCGAAAATCATTCCTATAATGGCATCTGGACCATCATCAGCTCTTATATTTCCTCTTTTTTGGAATTCTTTCTTCAGCTCCATGCAATCCAGCATTAGTCTGGTAGAAGTCTGAAACATTGCAGAGTCGCCTATTGCACCCAAGAATCTTCCTACAGCTCGGAATGCTTCTCTGACACCGCCACTATACCTAGTCTCAGACCACAAAAACATTCTTTTTACATCTTCTTTTTCTAAATGACTCAGGAATTCTCCGCCGGTTTCCGCCATTATCTGAGCCAATACTTTCTTTCTATAATTAAACTCTGCGACTGTACTCCCAGCGATGATAACTAAGAAACCAGGCCTGCCGTTGGATTCCTGTTGTATTTCTGCGAGTAATTCTGCGCCTTCATCACCGCTGCCTGTTAACGCCTCACACAGCATTGGTGGTGGTAATCTGAATATCATCATAGCAAGCTCATTTTCAGCGATCTTCATAGCTGCCTCAATGAGCTTATCCCAGGATGGGAATATTGGATGGTGAATATCAAAATTAGGCGGTAATTCTTTAAATCGATAATATGGTGATGCTCCCTCTAATTCTGGCTGTGGTGGCCCATACCAGGGATAGAGTTTGGTGGCGGCTTTGGTGAAGATACCCAGGCCTCCCATTACTCCTTGTGTTCCTCTTATTATTCCTCTTAGAGACGGACCGGGTCCATCGCCACAGAACCATCCATTGCCTGAGCCCAGTGAGCCGAACTTAATAATCTCCCCATCAGGTGTAACCCACTCCACAGCCAAACAATTTCGATCGCCGCAACTGGTACTTACTCCGCCGGATCCTGTTCCCTGGTGGGCGGTGAGAGGCATGGCACAGGTATTACAACCGGCTCCAATCATATTGACGTTAAGCCCTTTCTTCAGTGTTTCGGCTTGAAGCATTGCACATGAAACATAAGGTTCTACCACGGCGTACATGCTCTTTTCATTGATCTCTATAATTCGGTTCATTCTCCGCATGTCTATATGAATTGCGTTTTCATCAAGACCTAAAGCACTATAGAATCCCCATCCATGGCTAATCGCTTTGTATCTGACTTTATATTTGTTACATATCTTGACTATTGCCTGAACTTCTTCAGTTTTGTGTGGGAGAACTATAGCTCCGGATCTGGGTAGAAACGGTGTATCGGTAAATAATTCAGCTCCCCATTGAAAGGCATACGAATCTAAAACTGCCGGTTCTTCTGAGATGTATTCTGTTCCTAAAACATCTTCCAGAGCTTTATAAGCATCTCTATTCTTCAAAGCCATCTTTAAAATCCTCCTTTTAGTCCTGTATGGATTTTTCTAAAAGTTCTACAACATCGAATATCTTCAGAGTATCACCATTTTCATTAATGGCATCTTTAAAGCTTCGGATACACCAGGGGCAGGCAGTAACCAATGCCTCAGCACCGGTGTCCTTAGCTTCTTTCAGTCTTTCATTTGCTGTCCACATATTGAAGTCAGGATAGGCATCTACTACACCTCCACCAGCTCCGCAACACCAGGTGTATTCCTTAATCCTGGTCATTTCAACCAGCTTCAATCCTGGAATACTCTTTAATAAATTCCTGGGCGATTCATAAACTCCATAGGCACCCCGTCTGAATGTCTTCGGTGGTTCATGATGAAAACGCTTGCTAGGTTCGGTTATTATTTCGCCTTTCCAATGTATCCAGGGCTCGCCCAGCCTACCTAAGTGACAGGGATCATGGTAGGTGACTGTTGCTGTAATATTTTTCTTGGGTTTCAATTTGCCTTCTTTTATCAGGAGGTCCAGATACTCGGTTATGTGTAGTACTTCTACATTGCCTTTCATGCCAATTTTATCGTATAGAACCTTAAAAGCGTGATAGCAATCGGAGCAGCTTGTTACCACTGTTTTAACTCCGGCGGTTCTCAGCATTTCAACATTGTTTTCGGCATATTTGGTCAGCTCACCCAGATATCCTAAATCATAAGCTCTGCCTCCACAGCAGGTTTCATCTTTTCCGGCAATACCAAAATTAACGCCGGCTTTTTTCAAGAGATTGACTGCTGCTTTAACGGCTGGCCATAGTTCGCTATCGAAGCTATATCGGCAGCCAACATGGTAATAAACATCGACTTTATCCTCTGTGATATTTTTTATATCCATTCCTTCCGCCCATTTGCCTCGTTCAGCTTTGGGTTTTTGGAGCATATTATCTTCTTTCCGAAGTCCTTCGATGACGGTCATGTGAACGGGGTGAAGTTGGCCGTCTTCTATACATTTAACTCTGAATTCATATAACGGCTGTAATACCTCCAGGTCCATGCCATATTTGCATGAGATATCACAGGCGCCACACATCTGGCATTTATAAATAATATCCAGTAGATTATCGCTGTACTCAATTCTGCCGTCTGTCATCGAAAGGGCCGTTGCCAGTCTTCCTCCACCTGAGTATGCATGAAATAAATACCTGCTTATGCTTGGGCAAGAATAGGCGTATTTATAGCTGCTTATTCTGTACTGTGGGATAAACTTACAGTTCGAGCATCGGGCACATATAGTCATATATTCTCGATAGTCCTTAAGCATCTGAATACCTCCTTATAATTTAAGTCATTTTCTATGTAGAGCCGATTTCAATATTAATCTAAAAGATAATGCATATTTGTATAGCTGTGGGAATAATCTCATCTTCTTAACAGATTATTGCATGATCGCTTTTTGACTTTCTTATTTATTAAATAGCAGTTAAATAATTATTTCGTCGATATATAGTTACTGGATTCCGAAGCTGCATTTGGATCAAAAGTCTTCTTAATCTTCCTTAACCACAAGTGATAATTTTCTATATGGGGACCAAACATATCATGAGGCCCATCCCCGAAGACATGATGGGGCAAGCCAAAGTGACCAGCTATAGCTCTCTTATTCGCTCTGTTGACAAATTTTCCCATGCCTTCCATCGTTTCGGGGCTGGGAGTATATCTTAGTAATACTTCGGAATGTCCGTAATGCCCGTGTTCAAATGACATGGTAAATGGAATAGTACTATCATCTAGCACCAAGCCTCGCTTTATTAAGTCTGCTTTTGCCTCGATTGAATCTTGAATAAAATTAGATTCAACTGAATATGAGTCAATACCAAAAACTTCTCCTCCGAAAGCTCCTGTGGCTCGCATGGTTTCTCTGATGGATGCAGTGATCCTTATATGGCGCCACAAGAATCCTCCTCCAATTTTAGGGTCTTCAAGCGCTTTCAACGATTTGCCTTTGGTTTCAGCTAAAATTTGCTGTAAAACTCGTTTTTTATATTCAAAATCACTAGGAGAATTACCGG
>Ga0265297_10009432_pt1 | contig 12578 bp, 11 predicted proteins | sample Munlanlwell13791_FD_192502 | JGI IMG/M metagenome (GOLD analysis project Ga0265297, IMG submission 192502) | Leachate microbial communities from a municipal landfill in Southern Ontario, Canada - Leachate well 137-91 | ecosystem: Engineered > Solid waste > Landfill > Unclassified | place...
TAGCGAGGATGAACTTGGTTTGGTGTGGCAAAAAGTAGTGGAGCATTGGCCGTGGTTGACGGCCTACTCGTTCTACACCACGCCAGAGGACGACTCCCCAAAAGCGTGACGCCGGATGAAGTGGGGGAGGTCTGGCGGCGCGCGGTGAACGATCAAGGTTTTCTGACGTATCTGCTTGTCCGCTGCGCTTCGCTGCCTGAAACGCAGTCGGCCTATCGGAGCGTCAAGGCGTTTCCCGGTTTGCTTGGCGCTGCGGCGATTGACGATCTTTCGGACTACGGGTTGGCCTTCCTCGACGCGGCAATGGCGGTTTCCCAGGGCTTGATTTCCGCGTGCGAGTTTTGCGAGGATGTCGGATCGTGGAAAGCACACTGCCCCAAGTGCGGGAAGCGGCTACCGGACACGGATAAGCCGACCACGGGCCGGGCGTGCATGTTCTGTGAAACATGGATTGAGGAAGGCCATCGGTACTGTAGCGGCTGCGGTCGAGAATCGAACAGCCCGAAGTTGAAGGAGTTGGAGGAGCGGTTACTGGCCGAAGAGAAGGAGCGGTTGAATGCCGGGTGTAGTGAATGAGATTCGGACCCGGTTAGTTACCGAGGGTGGGGAGAGCTTAAAGCGTGCTGTCGCGGACGCTTCGCGGGAAGCGAAGTCGTTTGCGGACAACATGACGAAAGCGGAGGAGTCCACCCGGCGCGCGGCGGCCGGGGCGAGGAACGTTGCTCCCCTGGCGGGGTTGGAAACGGGACGGTATGACGCGGGCGTGGCGGCTGCTCCCGGTGTGGCGGCACAACCGAGCAGACCGGAAGCGCGGCCTTCTATTTGGTCACGTCTACGCGGTCGGGGACAGCAACAAGCGGGCGGGTGGGGAGGTGGTGGCGGCCGTGGGGCAAGGAGTTGGCTCTCCTCCACCCTGCAGCAGGGAATCGGCATGGCTATGGGGCAGGGGATTTTCTCCATGCTCCAGGAGTCCATTTCCCAGTATCGCGAATGGACGGAAATCCGCGCCCAAATGAGTTCGCTCATGGGCGGCGGGAACTGGAGCGCGGTATCGGGAAGCATTAACCGGCTTGGTAAGGACTTCGCGTACTTTCAGGAGGAAGGGTTCCGCGCCGCTCAATCTCTTGCGGCGGTTCAAGGCAACATTGGCGGCTTGCAGCGGGCCGGGGCCGTGGCGCGGGCATTCGGTGCGGACATTAACCAGCTCGCCCAGTCATACGGCCGCATTGCCCGATTCACGGCTGGCGGAGCTCGCCCCGGTGAGGCGATTGACGTTGCGGCGTTCGGGACTATGGGCGCGGGGAAAGCCGTTCCTCCCGGTATCCGGCAAGAGCAAATGCGGGCCACTCTGGACTTGATGAATTCGTTCATCGGTGGCGGATACCTCCAGACGCCGGAAATGCAGACCCGCTTGGCGGGCATGATGAGCTACGCCGCGCAGAACCTTGGGCAACCGGGGCAGTACGCGGGGCAGGAGGGGGCGCGGCTAATCGGAGGGATCGCGCAAGGGGTAAGCGGCGCGCGTAGCGGGATGGGCGCGGCGCTGTTCCTCAGAGGAGCGCTTGCGGCGGGCAAGGTCCGGGTGGGAAACGAAGTGCTTGACCCGCGCAACCCGTTCCATCTTCGCCGGATTCAAGAGGCGGGGTTCCGTGGGGAGGGAGGTGTCCGTATCGCGCGGGGGATGTTCCGCTACGCTCAGCAATACGACCGTGACACGGCTCTTGAACTGCTCCACCAGACCTTTGCCCCGGCCGGGTTGACCTATGAAGACGTGTCAAATCTGTACGGCACGGGCGGGGATGGCGCGCAGTTTGAGAAGCTGTTTAGCGCTGGAACTGCCCGTCGGCAAGTGGCGGCGGGCAGGCGTCAAGGGCTCCCGACCGATTGGAGGGCGGGATACGGCCAGCGGTTTGTCAACGTCGGGTTGGAGCAATCGCTACGGCAAGCCGGGGAGACGTTCACCGAAGTCCACAACCAATTCGTCAAGCTGGTTACGTCCGTGGTGGGGGCGCGCGGGGCGTTTGACGGGTTGGCAAAACTGATTGACGGCATTCTGGTTCAGGCTCCGGCGATCCGGCGATTGTTCCTGCTCAATCGATCAATTGAAGACCCGACGACAATCCCTGAAAATGTGGCCGCAGAGGGATTGTCCAATGTGTTCCGGTGGGCTCTTAGAAGGGGTCACGCGAGCGGTGCTGTTCCAGGCGTTGAATACGGCGGGAATGCCCCGGATGACTTCTCTTTTTTCAATAATAAAGGTTCCGGTGCTCCGGTGCAGCCCCGATGACTTTTCAAATGCCGACCATCACCTCACGGGGCCAACGCAGGCGCTACACGTCGCCGCGCATCGTGGCCGGAGTGTTTGACGCCACCACCGGAGAAGACCTGCTCCCGACGCTGCAACCCGAATACATCACCATTCAGAAGTCCCTCTACTCTCCGTTTTCCCGGTGGTCAATGGCTCTCCCGGCGAACACGGACTTCTCCATCGTTGACCGCGTGTTGCCCATGTTCTCCCGGTTGCGCTTTGACTTGGCGCGCTACCCGATGGATGAGGAGTTTGGCCCAACCTGCCTGCACGGTATCTGCAAGGGCGTCATGCGGACGGACAATCTGGAGACGGGCAAGCGCGGGTTGTCGGTGTACGGTACTTGCATGGGTGGCGTGCTGTCCGATTTCCGGCTGCTCTACAACGCTTACGTGATCGACTTCCCCGAACTGGCGAACTACGGCGGTGAGGTCGCCGCCCAGCTAATCAATTACATGGCGCTAAAAAGCACGATCGACGGGCAGTTCTCCCCCGGCGACATGCTTAAGAAGTTTCTGGACCGCTACATCCCCATTATCCCGGCCGGGCGCGGCGGGAAAAAGGCGGAAACGCAACTCATCTTCAAGATGAACAATGCCTCCGTGGTGAGCGCGGACAACCGCAACGGGCAGGCGTTTGGCTACGATGATGAGGCTTCCTTTCTTCGGTGGTCGGAATGGTGCAAGGGCGTCATGGCCGACTTGACGGTCATCCAGAACACCTCGCTTGACGGCCCGGTCTGGAACTCGCTTTTGAAGTGGCAGTTCAAGCCGTTCATGATGCTCTGGACGGACTGCAACCCCGTGACCGCGCGGCAGGAGGTGTACTATCACGCCTACCCGTTCCGGCCCGACCTGTTGCGGAGTTGGGACGCCGTGCGGCAGGAAGGTCTTTCGGACTGGACCACCTCGACGGCGATCATTGACGAAAAGGGTGCAATGAATGTCTCGGCTTCCCGAGACGATTCGGAAGCCTTGAACCTGATTTGGGTTACGAACACGCTTTTCAATCAACCCGGAGACGCATCCGAAAACCTCATGCGGTCGCAAACTCCGGTGTTCCTCACGGGCAACGAACCGGCTTCGGCCGACAGAATCGGGTTGCGCGAATTGACCGTTGACGACTGGTTTTTGTGGGAGCGGTCCAACCAAGTCAAGGCGCTGCAAGTCGAGGCGCAATGGCTGGGGAACTGGCACAAGTGGAATCCCGTCGTCTGGCGGGGAAGCGTGGCGCTAAAGCTTTCCAACCGCGTCCGGCCAGGGTCAACCATCGTTCTACGGAATTGGACGCCGGAGCCGAATCGGAACGACGCCGACAAGTACCCCGACTTCCAAGCGTTTGTCACGGGCGTAAACCACACGATCCGATTCAACGGGCAGGGCGCGGCGGCGGGCGCTACCACCACAGCGGAATTCACGCGCGGGGTTCCTTTCGACGCGGTGTCGAATGATTGCGTGGGGTATTACAGGCCACCCGTGCGGCGCGAACCGAAGACGATTGACGACATGGCCCGCGTGGTGGGCTATCAATCCCCGCTTCCGCAGAACGAGGAACGGAGGATGCTGTGAGCCTATTTAGCCCAAGGAGCATTTTTCAGAGCGTGTTTGACTTGCGCGCCGGGCTAGGGCGCGTGATGGAGGTCCACCCGCAAACCAGGGAGGTGACGCTTACGGACGGGGCGACGATGGACAGAATCGTGCGCTGCCGTCTCGTGGGGCCGGACCTTCCCCCGGTGTACGGGAAAGAGGAACCCACGGGCAAGAAGCCGCGTGCCTCGTGGTGCGTCTACCTGTGGGTTGGCTCGCTTCGCAAGGGGTTCGCCTTCTACGCCCACTCTTTCGACGTGGATCAAGAAGATGTTGCCGAAGGGTACAGGACACACCACCGCATCGGGATGTTCCGTACCACGATCTCCGGGGACGGTAAAACTCTCGTGGTGGAGGATGACGCGGGAATTTCCGTAACGATTTCCGGCGGTGAGGTGCATGTCGGGAGCGGCGCGCAGCCCGTAGCGCGGAAAACCGACCCGGTGAAAGTGACTTGGGCAATGACGACCGGGCAGCAATTCAACGCGGCGGGTGTGGTCCCTGGCATTGTGACGTTGACACCGGCCGCGAACTTTGATATAACCGGGGAGGTAACGGGGGGTTCTTCCGTTTTGAAGTCCGATTGATTCCTTTCCCAGCGCGGCGTTCGCGCGGGGACACCACGACCAGGGCTACCACGCCAAGGAGAACGAAATGGGCTCTTTCCTGAACCAGTACAAGCTCGACGACGGGACCGAGATTGCCGCGAAGCTGAACAACGTCACCGATGGCGCGCAGCGCGTCTGCTCCAAGCAGACCATCCTCGACGTTCCGGCGAAGAACGCCTCTGTCCCCAGCGAAGTGATTGACGACTTGCATCCGGTGAGCGACGGCTACGGCGACATCTCGTGGGTTCCAACCCCGGACGGGTACGAGTACATCACCTTCGACGTTCTCGTGCGCGGCGTGATTGACGGATCATGCAACTGCCCTGCCGCCGATGTGTCGTTCGAGATTTACAGCGAGTTCGGCACGAAGGGCACGCCCCTGACCATCGCCACCATCGCGAACCAGTCCAAGGTGGTGCAGGAAGGCTACTGGAGCGCCGGGGCAACCCAGACGTGGACGGGCGTTGACCACGCGGTTTCCTCGCTTGCGAACAACGTCCAGACGGTCAAGGTGCGGATTCCGATCTCTGCCGCCTCCTACGGCATTCGGTTCCGCAAGACGGCCGCCAGTGGCAACCCGAACGGCGTTGTGGTCTGCTCCGCCACGATCCAGTAAGCACGGCGAGTGCTCAGGAGGGGCTTTCCGTGACTACTGCATCCGGCGATACCCAGGCGGGGGCGCAACCCCCCGCCTGCCTGTTGATCTACAACGCGAATAACCCGGCCTATGAGCGTTGGGCAAAGGGGATTGCCCAGCATAGCAGGCTGGGCCACCGCGCCATTGCTCACTCCTCCGTCACGCCGCAGGATTTCATGTCTTGCGGCGCTGTCTTTTTGACGGATTGGGGCATGGTTGACCGCGTTCCACAGGGGTACACCGGGCATGTCCTGATCGGGGTTTATGAGCCGGACAGTTGGATCAAGGACGGGCAACTCAACCCTTACGCGGCGGCTTCCTTTTCCAAGGCGACCGCTCTTGTGGTCGCAAACAACGGCTTCAAGTCCAGACTGGCGACCATGATTCCGGGGAAGTCGATCCACGTCATCCCCGACGGTGTGGACGCGGCGCTGTTCAAGCCGGAGCCGTGGAAAAAGATAGACCCGTCTTTCACGGTGGGATTCGTAGGGGCAAACTGGCGGGGAGACGACCACAAGGGCCTATCCATCGCTCAGGAGGCGTGCCGACAGGCCGGGGTGACTCGGTTTGAGTACCTCTCGGCCAAGTTTGGCGAATCGGGTTACGTTCCCCATGACAAGATGCCCGACTGGTACAACTCCAAGATTGATGTGCTGTTGATCTGCTCGGCCGGGGAAGGCGGGCCGAATCCGGGGCTTGAGGCTGCGGCCTGCGGTCTTCCCGTGGTCTCCACCCCCGTGGGGTGCATGGATCGCGTTTTAGCGCCGGAGTGGATCGTCAACAGGACGGCTCAGGACTTCGCTGGAGCCCTGATTGCCCTGAAAAACAAGGGACAGGCGCAAAGGCAAGCAATCGGCAGGGAAAACAGAAATCGTATCATTTCGCTTGGTTTTACGCGAGAGAAGACGGCGGAACAATTCGATGCCGTGGTTTTACTTGCAAGCAAATCAGCGAAAATGAAAAGCAATTCTTGTATAGTCGAACAATTTACGCCTACGACAAGTAATAAAACAGGCATTCCTGATACAACGCAGAAAAAAACACCACATGAAATTGCTTCACAGGCCTCATCCCCGACAAAAAGCGAGGAAGAAAAGGGAAGATTCAAGGAATTCCTTAGGCGAATCAGAAACTCAACGTACATAAACTTTTCGGTTAATGACTTCGGCATGGGTGGAGCGCAGACCGCCGCAGTTCGGTACACCGAGGCATTTCCAGAGTGGATACGGGATCGGTCGGTCATCGGCATCGTGTGGAACAATCCCGAAAAAGAGTGGAACCTTGAACGAATCATTCGTGATGAACACCGGACGTCAGCGAAAATCTGCAAGACGCGTGACTTCCCAGCACCGAATGATCTGATCTATTGCTACAGCCGATACCCGGAATATGTGGAGAAAAGACTTCTCATGGAGGGGGCAACCATTCACCTTTTGCTTCCTTCTCAGCATTCGACACCAAACGAAAACCAGTACAAAAACGCCAAGATCAAGAACATCTTCCCTATTTCCTCAATGGTTAGTGAGATGATGAGTTATTTTCAGCGACAGTTGAACGCCAGAATGTGTCTTCCGGTAACTCCTCCAATTGGAAAGCCAAGGATGAAGCGTACCGTCGGATGGGATGGCGGAAGAATCAGAGTCCTGTACGCTGGCAGAAACTCACCTGACAAAGGCGCTGATTCCATTCCCATGATCCTGAAGATGAACAAGGACATGGAGTTCGTGGTGATAACCGGATGGGATGATAGTTACACGCCGGACGTCATCAAGTGGCAAAAAGCGTGTCTGGAAAAACTCAGCCAAGAGGCAAGGATTCTTGGCGTTGAAGATCGGATGAAAATTGTTCCGTTCAAGTACACATTTGATGTATCAGAGATTCACCTTTCTGAAAATCCAGACGTATTTCTCGCTCCGTCGAAATCGGAGGGTTACGGAATATCGCTCGTTGAGGCTGTATCGTGTGGCATTCCCGTCGCCGTGACCGACCGTGGCAACGCCGATGGAGTCATTATTGAGGGAGTCAACGGTTCAATCTACCGCTACGAAAAGAGTCCAGACCTTCATGCGATCAGCGCCGCCAGGGCGATTCGCCATGCGGCAAAATGTGATCCTCACGCCTGCTCATTCTCATGGGGAGAAGTCAACGCTAAAAGCCACGATTCGATCCGGTACATGATGGAGGAACTAGGCTACAATCTCAGGCCGATGATTGAACACCCACTAGTCACGGTTGCCGTGCGGTATCACACCACGGCAGACAGGATTGGCTGGTTGGATCAGGCGATGGCAAGCGTGGCAAGGCAGACGTTCCGGGGATTCAAGGTGTTGCTGGCAATCGACGGACTGGATTCCGATGCGCAAAAGATAGCCTTACGCTATGGTGTTGACTACGTTTGCACCAATGAGACTCCACATTATACGCACATGTCCCGTTCCTTTAGGCTTGCCGCCGATAAATGCGGAACGATGTTTTTCAAACCGTTGGACTACGATGATATTCTCGCTCCTGACTACCTGGAGCACGCCGTAGAATCGTGCGCAAAGGGTGATTATGATTTGTACTGTTGCCAGTATTACCAAGAGGACAAGAACGGAGAACTCTGGCCGTCGAGTTGGCCACGCCGTCCGGTGCAAAACTGTTTTATCGAGTCCACTGTTCCTCACCCCACGGCATTCCTGAGAACCAAGTCCTTGCTTGATTCGGGAAATTATCTTCATACTGCCGAAATAATCGGTGCTGACGACTGGGATGTGTGGCGCAGAATGAGTGATCGTGGTTACAGATTCTACCGTGACGACTCCTACCACGGAGCAATCTATCGCAAGCACGAAAACCAGACTACGACGCACGACTACATTGAAGTCAAGGATGTGAAAATCCGCGATGGAATCAGATCGGAATTGAGGAGAGAGCGCGATGATCCACGGTGTAAATACTCTCCAAACAACGCATCTCCGCTCACCACGATCATCGTGAGATACCACGCAACAGCCAAGCATCCAAGACTTCTATCCGACGTGATGGAATGCATTAGCAGGCAGACGTACAGGAATTTCACGACCATGCTTGCCTTTGATGGCATGGAGCAAGACGCCAAGTCCATCGCCGCCAAGTATGGAATATCCTACGTTTGTACGAACATGGTCCCTGACTGCTCGCACAATGGACTGGCTATTCGCCTGGCTGCAGAGCGATGCACGACAAAATATATCAAGCCGATAGACTACGATGATTTGATTGATGATGATTTTATGGAACGTGCTGTTTCCAGAATTATCAGAACGGAATCCGATTTGTACTGCTCAAGGATGAAGGTTCAGGAAAAAGAGAATGGCAAAGTAGTCAACTCCGATTGGCCGGCCAGGGATGTCAGTGAAGTGCTGATTGAATCGGTTATCCCCCACCTGTCGGTTTTGGCAAGCAGGGAGAAGATTATCGAGGCGGGAAACTACCTTTCCGAAACCCCCAAAAAGGGTGATACGGACGCCGATCTGTGGAGGAGGATGTTCAAGATCGGCTGTGTGTTTTACCGTGATGAACTGTATCATGGATGCACGCATCGAATCCATGATGACAATATCACGTTTTTGCTCAAAAATGGAGGAGAGCATGATCAAGACATCCGTGGAAGCGACTCACGCTTGGCACAGGTGGCCCGATGAAAAGCCTGAAACCATTGGCCGAAAGGAGGTAATCCGGTCGAACGGTGCTCGCGCCTCTTTCTGGTATGGATTGAACGGCTTCGCTACGCATACCGGACAGCAAATTTCCGACGTTTCGGCATGGATGGAGATTGATTCGACACCTCAATTCGGGTAGCATGGTGAACGACGAACGGAAACCGGAAGTTGACTTGGAGGAACGCCTGTGGTTCAAACTGTTGCTGTTTCTTTTCGCTTTGATGCTTCTTCTTTTTGGACTTCACGACAAGGGAGGACTTGCTTTTTTTGATGGTGTAAAATGATCCACTACTACACTAACTGCATTCTGGGCGACACGGAAGATGCTTTACGGAGGAGACGGAAACTGGGCGCACTTTGATCTGGAGTCAAGGGTTTTACTGGCAAGCGAAATACTTTCAGAGTCACAACACCATTGACGAATTACTCCCCTCGTGCTACAACGAGAGAGGAGGGAAGGAGAAAGCACATCCATGAACTCTTACATCGCCCCTCTCCCCACGAGCTACCCCGGCACGGCGCAGCTTGAAGTGCCGCTCCTTGGGGCGCGCAAGGTCAACATTTCCGTGCGGTACATTTCGGACGCCGTGGCAACGAACGGCAAGGCCAGGGTCAAGATCGTCCGGCTTGCCGCGAACGTCTCTGGTGGGGCAATCGTCTACACCTCGATGGGGCAGGAGTCGGAGTTACAGGAAAACGCCGGGGTGCTCACTCTGGACAACTATCTGGAGTACGAGACGCAAACAGCCAGCACCGGGGCGAGCACGGCTACCCTTCCCCTCTGGGACAGCCGAGAGGTGGCGGGGGTTGACGGCTTCGCCCTGTACGCCTACGAAGCGGGCGACGCGGCCCACCCCGGAAACCTCGTGGTTTCCTACACGATGGGGGTGTGACATGGGCGGCACGAAATACCCCTCATGGCTGAACGGTGTCCGCCGGTTTCTCGGATTGACCGAGGCGGAGCGCGCGGGGATGGACGCTGGGACGCCCATCACGGGATCGAACCCGCCCGCTACGCTGCTCGACATGCCAGCCCCGCGCAAGGATACCGTGTCGACCATCGCGGCGTTGCGCCTCGTGACCGGATATGCCGACCGGGACGTTAGGCGTGTTGACGCTGCCGACTGCGATTACCAGTTCTCGAACGACTCGACGGCGGCGGACGATGGCGATCTGTCGGTCAAGCCTGCCGACATCGTGCTCCCCGCTCCGGGCCGGTGGATCAAGGGCAGCGCCAGTGTATTCCACAACGCCACTCTGGGAACGAACGTTGGTGACTTGCAGCACCTAACAGCTGCAGAAAAGTCAGCGATTGACGGTCACGTCGTTTCCACCGCGAACCCGCACAGCACAACCTACGGGCAGGTAGGCGCTCCGGCGCTTGCCCACGGTCACACGGGAGCGGGTGACGGGTCAAAACTGGCGCAAGCGAACACCCACGAGTCAGCGGATACCGACGCGGCTACGACCTCCCTGCATCACACCGTTGGAACAGGGGCGAACCAAGCGGCGGCGGGAAACCACGCGCACACGGGCGTCTATACCGGCGTCTCTCACGCTCATTCCGGCGCGGCGAACGATGGACCGAAGCTGGTTCAGGCCAACACTCACGAATCGGCTGACACCGACTCTGCTCCCACGGCGCTGCATCACACTCTGGGGACCGGGGCGAATCAGGCGTGCTCGGGAACAGACGCCCGCCTCTCCGATGCGCGCGTGGCAAATGGCGGCAACGCGGATACCGTAGACGGACAACACGCGGCTGCGTTTGCCCCTCTTGCTCACGGTCACACGGGCACGACAGACGGAAGCAAGTTAGCCCAGGCGAACACTCACGAGTCTGCGGACACGGATTCTGCCCCTACCGCGTTGCATCACACGCTCGGCACAGGGGCAAACCAGGCCTGTGCGGGAAACGACGGCAGGCTTTCCGACGCCAGAGTAGCCAACGGTGGCAATGCCGACACGGTAGACGGCTCCCACGCGGCGGCGTTCGCGGCTTCCTCCCATACCCAAGCCGCGAGCACGATCACCTATACCAGAACGCCTGTAGCCGACGCCGCGCATGATCTCGGTGCCGCCGAAACATACATCGTCTACACGAGTCTCAGCGCTACCCGAGCGGTCACGCTGAAAACAGCATGCCTCGCCTACCCCGATCAGGAGTGGATCGTGGCCGACGAAACGGTAGACGCCGCTCACGGGGCGGCGACGCACAATATCACGTTCACGGCGGAGTCCGGTACGATCTACGGGATCAACGCGATAGACGTGGACAACGGAGCGGTGCGGATCAGGAACAACGGAACCAACTGGTTCGTAAGGATCGGGTAAAGGAGAAGGTGACAGCATGGCGCAAAGTATGGCGCAGAAGTTTGGCGGTCGGTTTGGCGCGTTCGGTATTGTGGGCGCAATGCCTTCCCCGGAGTACACATCTCCCGGCAGCGCAGCGCTCACTCTGCTCGTTCCCCAGGGGATGATCTGGACCGGCGCGGCGTGGGTTCCAACTGAGGTGGCGGGAGGTGGCGGGAAGCTCACGGTCACGGTGGCGAGTGCCAACTTCAAGAAGCTCGTGGTTGCCGACATCAACAAAACCACAGGCGTTGTCACGAAATACGACGGAACGGAGGTGTGGGACGGTTCTGGGTCCAATAATTACGGTTTTCGTGAAACAGCCGTGACCAACTCGGTCAATCCCGGTCCCGGTGCCACCTATCCGTACTACTACCGGGTAGGGACGAAAAACAACACTGGGCAGACCATCAGCATCAAGGAATTTGCGCTGGATGTGTGGCAAAACGGCGGTGTGGGCAACTACGAGGTTTGCGACGTGCGCGCCTGGACGGATTGTACCAGCGCGCCGGACTGGACCACAGCGAGTCCGACCCTTGACCTTGCCGATGTGAACACGTTTAATGGAGGCGGGACATCCATTCTATGCACCCTGTCTTCCGGCACGTTGCAGGTGCAGACCGGAAAATGGGTGTATTTCATCGTCAAGCAAAAGTCCCATGTCGGCGGGGGAAGTGTCAACGGGTTCCTTCGCGGCAACACCTGGGCGACATCGGGAGGGTGGACCGCCGTACAGTCTATGTTCACGAGCACGAACGGAACGAGCTGGTCGGAAACCGGGTCAACCGGACAAACCGGCTATATCACGACTTTTGCCGGGACGGTGGATCCCGCCGTGCCCACGCTCGCCGGAACCGATGCTCGCTTGATGATCGTTGGTGACACCACCGACCCCGTGCAGTCCACGACGACGGGCCTTGCCAGCGAGGGCGGAACGGGCAGCAGCACCACGGCAATCTGCTACGTGCAGACCGCTACCTTCAAGAACAATTGGAGTGCGTGATAGGCAGCAAGGAGTCACCATGACCCCCGAACAACTCGACGCTCTGGAGAAGACCGTCAGCAATGCGCTATCGCCGCTCATCCAGACCTACGGATGGGTGTTCGGTGGCGTCGTGACCATCCTGTTCGCTGTCATCGGCTACCTGTGGGTTCGCCAGGACACGCGGCTTGACTCCCACGGGGAGGCGCTGAAACGAATCGAAAAGTCCATGCTCACCTCGGAAGATGTTGACGCCGCGTTGGATCGCCACGAGCGGGACTGCCGGGCGCGCACTCTGGCCGAAGCGAGGGCAATCGGTGGTGGTGGTGCAAAATGACGGCGAAGCGCGGTCGTCCACGCAAGAAGAATGACGCTGAGGCGCTGCAGGTGGTCAAGGCAATCCCGAAGTGGCTCTATGACCT
>Ga0265297_10009433_pt1 | contig 12578 bp, 14 predicted proteins | sample Munlanlwell13791_FD_192502 | JGI IMG/M metagenome (GOLD analysis project Ga0265297, IMG submission 192502) | Leachate microbial communities from a municipal landfill in Southern Ontario, Canada - Leachate well 137-91 | ecosystem: Engineered > Solid waste > Landfill > Unclassified | place...
AACCATATTATGAAGTGGAACAGTCCTTGGGGTAAGGGTTTTCCGGGATGGCACATCGAATGTACAGCGATGTCGGTTAAATATCTTGGTGAGATGTTTGATATTCATACCGGGGGAAAAGAACACATATCGATACATCACACAAACGAAATAGCACAGGCGTATGGGGCATTTGGTCACCAGACGGCAAATTATTGGTTGCACAATGGTTGGTTGACACTCAAGGGAGAAAAAATCAGCAAAAGTACCGGAAATATGATTTTGGTTAGTGATATAAAAGATAAAGGTTTTGATCCCTTGGCGCTGCGTTACCTTATCTTCAATTCAAATTATAGAAAGGGAATGGATTTTACTTGGGAAGCGCTTTCTGGCGCACAGGCTGCGCTTGACAGTCTCAGAGAACAGGTTGCCGCAGCTAAAAGACAGGTTGGAAGAACTGCTTTGTCCTCTGAGAAAGAAGACAAACTCAGCCAGTTCCGTAGAGATTTTAATGACTCTTTAGCAGATAATTTAAATGTTACCAAGGCGTTATCGGTACTTTGGGCGGCTCTTAAAAGTAATATTCCGTCCGAGGATAAATATGACCTAGCATTAAGTTTTGACGAAGTCCTGGGATTCCGTTTGAATGAGGAAAATTATGTTGATTTACAGATTCCTGAAGAAGTTACAAGAATGATTCAGGAAAGAGAAAAGATGAGGAAGGGTGGAGAATACGCTAAGGCTGATGAGATGAGAAAAAAGATTGAAGAAAAAGGGTTTCTGCTTGAGGATACTCCAGAAGGATTGAAAATAAAAAGAAGTATGAAAAAGGGAGATATTTAACGCATTTCGACATCTTTTCTTGCCCGGCAAAATTGTTTAAATTATATTTTTTTCATCTTCGTTAACGTCTTAGTGCAACTGGAATATTGCCTTAACCCTCTCTAAATGATAAGTTAAATAAAGACATGCTAAAAAGGATTTTTGTTTTATTAACTGTTTTGTCGGTATTCGTTTCGTTTATTAACATAAGTCCTGCATATTCGGAGGAAGCAGCTGAAGAGGAATCTTCTCAGAACACTTCCAGTGAGGTGCTTTTAGATGAAGATGAAACCACTTTTGAAGATGCATATGCCGATTACATCGGTTTGTTTGAAGAATACAACAAGGCACACGAAGAATATGTGTTAAAAAGAGCACAATATCTTAAATTCCTTACTTTGAAAAGCAGGCAAGAAGCCTTTGACGCTACCTTTGTAATGCTCGAAAAAAGAGATGAGGTTGTTATTTCTTATCTGAAAGTTTTGCGTTTTAAATTAAAAGAGGGTAGGGGAATTACAGATGAGAAAAAAAACGATCTTAATTTCAGGTTGGAAGAGGAAATAGAATGGTATGAAAATCATAAGGCAAATCTTTCTACAACAGGTTCATTGGAAGATCTTGTATCAGATTCACGGCTTGCTTCAAACAGACAAAGATCAATAAGCCCGCTTGCTTATGAAACAATGGCGTTGCTGGCTCAGGGAAAGGTTCTCCAATTTGGTGAGCGTACGGATGAAATATATAAAACGACCAAAGACAAACTGGAAATGATAAGAAATGATGAGCGTGAAGAATACTCGGTCAGCTCAACTAAATTTCAGGTTTTAGACAGATGGATATTCGAAGCCGATGGAAAAATTGTAAGAAGTGACGGTAAGCAGGAAGATGCTGAAGCAATAATTTCAAATAACATTAAAAAAGGTATCAACGTTATTTCAGGTTACAACACCGTGATATCAAAACTTAACGAGTCCCAATTATATTTAAAGGAGACAGTTCTTTTTATTGAGGAAATTATCAAACAGATAAAGATTAAGGACTGATTGAAATTTATGGCAGCTAAAATCAACATATTTGGCGCTGGTAAAAAATGGCTCTACAGTCTTATGGGAAAAAAAGTGCCCGTAGAGGAAAAAGTAGCGCCGGTTGCCGGTAATTCTTCTGATAACCAGCCCTTGCAGGATGTGCAGGAGGATAGTATTGCTAGTGATATAAAAATGTTTAAAGATTTTACAAAAAAAAGTATAGATGCAACTAAAACTATGCTTTCGCCTTTTGCGAAAAAAGGCGCGACAACCGCAACCGGTGCTGCTAAAACAGTTTCATCTTCAGTCGATAATAAATTTATCAAGATGGTTGTCAGATCTTTTATAATTATATTTTTCGCAGTTATCTTGCTTTTTATCGCATCATATCTTTTCAAAAGATTAAAGGAAGAACAAGAAATCACTCATAACGGGAGTGTTTCTGTCGTTACGCCAGTACCTTTTGAACCATATGTCCCTTCAGTTTATGCGCAAGATCCGGAAATATTACAACTTGAAGAGGATTTGGATATTTTGGGAAAAGAACTTAACAGTGTTAATATAAAGGAGGATGGAATTAATCCTCCAAAGCTTGACTACGATATTAATTTTTAAGAAAGGTTAATTTTTTTTATAAAAAAAGTATTAATCGGTTTATTATCTTTTTTATCTATGAGGCCAATATGGTCAATCATAGGAAAGACTTTTCGGATTTCATCCTGAAATTTTTGAGCTAAACCACCGGAGAATTTATTGTACATACCTCGTTCAGTGTTTGCGCAAAGCTTGTTTTCATATTCTCTTATTATTTCCAAAACATCCCCCCCCTTTTTGTTAAATTCTTCCTGTAGTCCATTAGGGCTTAACGAATATTTATCATGAATCTTTCTGAACTCACCAAATATTTGGACGTTTTCATCAAGCATTTTTTGTACGTACTCTTTGTATTTGACCATTTTTTAAGTATACAATTTTTAGGCTGGGTGTGAAGAAGTTATCTTTAAATATATATAATTACTCTCCGGGAGATGTGAATACTTTTTAAAATTTATGAAAATAAGAAAAATAATTGGTCGAGGAAAGTAATATAGATCTAATTCTCACAGGATCTGGAGGGGTTTATACATAAAACGATCGTATAAGAATCGTACTTTCTCATAAAGATTCGGCGAAAAATTCTATTAGAAGAAAAGTCCAACCCTATAAGTTGGAAATGAGTATGCTTAGTTTTTATTTCAACAGGGCAGGAAATAACTCAAACCACGAAAACAGATATTCTTAGAGGAAGCTAAGGTTGGGTTAATGAGCCTATTTGAGAAAATATATTAATGATGGTGCTCTTTTTCGTATTCGTCGGCTTCAGATTTGGTTTTGTGGATTGTGCCGTCCGGGTGCTCCGCCGGAGAATAAATTGTATATAATTTTAAATCTTTATCACCTGCGTTGATCACATTGTGTTCGCTTCCGGCTGGAACAATAAAAGCTTCGTCTTCACCGACTTGTGTTTCTTCTTTGTCAACTATAAACTTTGCACTACCTTCCTCAACTCTGAAAAACTGGTCAATGTTGTCGTGTACTTCCGTGCCGATTTCTTCGCCCGGCTTTAAGCTCATGACAACCAGCTGGGAATATCTTCCTGTATAAAGTACTTTTCTAAAGTTGGTATTGTTTACAGTATCTTCTTCGATTTTAGTGTAATATCCTGTCATATTTATCACCTTCTTCCCGGATTCAAATTCATTAAATTCCTGTGCTAAAACCACGGATTTTAAGTCCGCGGAGAAAAAAATTCATATTTATAGATAAAATCATAGGTTTGATTCCTTAGTATTTTATCTTTTATAACTTTTATAACATAAATTTGTTGATTGGGATATAATCATGTAATAAAAATGAAGAGTTGTTTTGACATATACTTCTTTTTCTTGCCTTTTTAGGGTGATTAATAATGAAGCCTTTTTTAATTAAAACACTTATTGCAGTTTTTGTGGCAGATTTAGGTTTGGTTATCTGGAGGGTCACTGATGTTCCGAATAACAGAAAAGTTTTGAGTACTGAATCTTTTTCGGAATTAACACCCGTTCCCGGTATGGCCGCAACGTCATTTCCAACTGAAAAAAAGACACCCACACCGTCGCCGCAACCTTCTATAACTTGTGTGCCGACTTTATTACCCAGCCCCATCCCGACCGTCTTATCATTTCCAAGGTATTCACAGGAGGAAATCCACGGTTTTATTGACAGATTTTCGGATCAGTACGAAGTTGACCCGAACGTCTTAAGACATATTGCGACTTGCGAGTCAGGTTTTAATGCATCATCTGTAAATGGTCCGTATGTAGGGCTTTTTCAGTTTGGTAATTCTTCCTGGGTTAACAACCGTAATTTGATGGGTGAGGATACTAATTTGGATTTGCGTTTTAATGCCGAAGAGTCCGTCCAGACTGCGGCTTTTATTGTCTCCAAAGGAATAAAACACATTTGGCCTAACTGTTATCCTTAGTATTTCACAGCCATTTCTCAGTCTTTTGGGTATAATTTACAAAACGGATAAAACTATGAGAATTTTAGTTATCGAAGACGAATATAAAATTGCAAATTCTATAAAAAGAGGTTTGGAACAGGAAAAATTTGCGGTTGACGCGGTGTATGGCGGAGTGGAAGGTTTTGATATGGCTGTAAGCGAGGATTACGATGTGATTATTTTAGACATCATGTTACCAGGAATGGACGGAATTAGCCTGTGCAGAAAACTGCGCGAGGAAAAAAACCACACACCTGTTTTAATGCTTACGGCAAAAGGTTCGGTTTCAAACAGGGTGGAAGGCTTAAATGCGGGTGCTGATGATTACCTTGTCAAACCTTTTGCTTTTGAAGAACTATTAGCAAGAGTGCGTGCTTTGGCGCGCCGGCCGGTAAAGGGCGGGGAAATCAAGCTAAAGGTAAACGACCTGGAAATGGACCCCAATTTTTATGAAGTGAGAAGAGCTGGTAAAGAAATAAATCTTACGCGGAAAGAATTCTCTTTATTGGAATATTTGATGCGTAACAGCGGTAAAATAATTAGCAAGGCTCAAATTATCGCGCACGTTTGGAACTATGATGCTGATATATTACCGAACACGGTTGAAGTTTATATCGGATATTTGCGGAAAAAAATTGATGAAAATTTTCCTAAGAAAAAACAATTAATTCAGACAGTAAGAGGTTTCGGATATAAAATAGGGACGAGCAAATAAAAGTCTGGGTGTTAAAAAAACAATTTTATCTGTTTTCTAATACCCAAAACCTGTAACCTTTAAAAGATTATGTTTCATTCAGCCCGGATAAAACTGACATTCTGGTATCTGGCTATCATTATGGTAGTTAGTGCTTTTTTTAGTCTTATTGTTTACCGCGGCTTTGTCAAGGAATTAGGTAGGGGATTTCGCTATCAGACAACATATCCCATATCTGAGGGAAGCCTTTATATTCAACGGTATGGAGGTTATACCAGAATATTGCCCTTTTTTATATATCCGGAAGAGGTTGCTCCGGACGAGTATAACGAGGTCGTAAGCCTTGCGAAAAAAAGGTTCGCTTTGCAGTTGCTGATAATTAACGGAGTAATTTTGTTCATGGCCGGGACTGCCGGGTATTTTTTAGCGGGAAAAACACTTCAACCGATAGAGATGATGGTAAATGATCAAAAACGTTTTGTTGCTGATGCGTCTCATGAGTTGCGTACGCCGCTCACATCATTAAAAACGGAAATTGAGGTGGCTTTGCGTGATAAAAATCTAAAAACTAAGGAGGCAAAAAATCTTTTAAATAGCAATTTAGAAGAAGTAAATAAAATGAAATATTTTTCGGATAGTTTGCTGGAACTTTCCCGCTATGGATCCGGTGGACACGATTTCGGTATGGAAAATGTTGATTTAACCGATATAGTAAAACAAGCTATTAAGAAAAATTTGTCTCAAGCAAAACTGAAGAATCTGAAAATCAAAAAAAATTTACAGAAAATAATAGTAAACGGCAATCAGCATGGATTAGTTGAACTTGTTTCGATTCTTGTCAATAATGCGATTAAATATTCTCCACAGAAAACTGATGTTGAAGTTACCCTTAAAAAAATTAATAAGCACGCAGTCATAGAGGTTGCAGATAAAGGTATTGGTATTGATAAGAAAGACATTCCTCACATTTTCGACAGGTTTTATCGCGCTGATTCATCAAGAGGTAAACGTGATGTGGACGGTTTTGGTCTGGGTTTATCAATTGCTAAATCTATTGTTGATTTACACAAGGGAGCAATTAAGGTCAGAAGTAAAGTTGGAATAGGGAGTATTTTTAAAGTTATTTTACCGTTATAGAAATTTAATTACCTTTTTTAAAGAGTTTAAAGATTTCCAGAATAATAAGTGCAATAATAGAGAAAATCGGGAGGAAAATAAATGAAAATGAAAATCCTAGATCTCCGGGGATGAGATAAAAGCGACTGAAAATACTATATAAATCAAAAAAACTGTTTTTATACTTGAAAGTAATGAATTCTTCTTTTTCTTTTTAAACTTTACTAAGAGAATTGTACCCAAAATTATTCCTATGATTACTATTATTTGAGTAATTATTACTATCCAGAATGTATTTGCCCATGTATCCATTTTCTTAATGATATAAGATTTTAAGCGTTTTTTCAGGAAGCCTTTTTATACTTTGGGTATTCGCGGAAGGGTGGTGAAAATTTATGAAGAAAAAAATCGTATTGCCGGCATTTCTGGCAATAGCAATTTTGGCTATTGGAATTTTGGCAACAGGTGTTTCTGCCGAAGAATCGTATTCATATCCTGCGGTTGTTCAAAGGCTTGCAAACCGTTTTAATCTAAATGTGAGAGATGTACGGCGGGTGTTTGATGAAGAAAGAGATGAGCGGCGCGCCGAAGCGTTTGCGCGTTTTGCGGATAGACTTGATGATCTGATATCAGAAGGGAAAATTACCGAAGAACAGAAAGACGCGATATTGGACAAACATGAGGATATGCACAATACGATGGAAGAATTAGACGGGTTATCCCCGGATGAACGCCATGAGGAAATGCAAAAGATTCATGAGGAATATAGAAATTGGTTGGAAGAACAGGGATTTGAAGAAAACTTTTTAGGAATGTTCAGAATGAGGTATGGTAGAGATGGTAGTTTTAGGAATGGATATGGAGAAGGTTTGATGATGGGTAGCGGCCGGTAAAATCGGACTGTTACCGCAAGGGGAGGCGCCGTCCAGCGCCTCCTTTTTTATTAAGGCAGTTGCAAATAAATACACATCCTTTGTGATTGTGAAAATATTAATATCACACACCGAAACTTATTTTTTTACAATACTAGAAGAATTTACATACCTCTAAACTATGGAGACGATGGCGGATTATGCGCTTAAGAAAGATACAGTATTTAAAATAAGTATCGAACTCGCATGCAGAGTTGATTGTAATAAATATGAATGTTATACTCGCTTTTAATTGATAAAGAAATGGGTATAGAAGTGTTGCTTGTTGGTGGTCAGCATTTATGCCGCCTAACAAATGAGGGTCCAAGTTTATTAAATCTTGGCGCTGGGCTTGATCCAGGAAGTATTCTTGTTGATCCTGAGAGGCAAAGGGAGTATCGGGTCGTGAGTGTAGGCCAGGATAAAATTTATGTCAAAGAATCAAGTGATGTACTTTCACCCGGGGATACGGTTGGAATTTTATATGAGAAGGATGCTCGCATTGTTAAATAAGTGCAGAGTATTCTTCAGGAATGGTAAGGTTTAGACTAAATCGTAGTTCGTCGTTGTAATTTTCGGCCTAGTATATATATTTCATACAGTTATTTGACAGATATTATAAAAAGTGTAAAATGCTATTTCATGGGTAGTAAAAAAGAAAAGAGTAATAAATTAAGCAAAAAGATTTATCAAAGAAACGCAGAGATTTACAAACTTCTGGCGAATCCTATTAGGTTGGAAATCTTAGATATTCTCGAAGACCATGAGGCTTCACTCGAGGAGCTTTCTGAACTAATCGGTATCAGAAAGCCAAATACGTCACAACATTTGGCTATACTACGCTATCTTAGGATAGTAAAAGTAAGAAGACAGGGTCAGAAAGCCTATTATAAATTAACCGATAAACGGGCTACGGAACCCAGCAAGATTCTTCAAAAACTCTGGGGCAATAAAACTTTTTGAACAGAAACAAGAATTTCAGGTGAAGGAACAAAAAATTTTTATAAACCTGATATAAATTCCGGATCTTTAGCTCTCAGAATTTGAATGTGTGTTTTATATTGGTTTTGGCAATGCCCGATAGGTGTGATTTTGTAAAATAATTTTACTAATATGACAAAAAAAGTTTTTATCATCTTTGGCACGGTATTTTTAACGGCATTATTTTTAGTCGTTTTCTGGAGATTGAAATTTGCGAGACCCTCCGTTGAAACAAAATTTATTCAGGTTGTCAGGGAACAAGAAGCGGTAAATGAAAAACTAAAGGAAAATTCCAATGAAGGATATAATGGTGTGCAAGTCAAGGATGCTGGTTCTTCTGCTTCTCTTTCTTTACCAATCCACACGTACCAAACATTTAATAATTGTGGCCCCGCAACTTTGTCCATGATCCTTGCTTTTAGTGGCGTAAATGTTTCTCAGAAAGAACTGGGTGAGGAAATGCGTCCTTACCAAATTCCATCAGGTGACAACGATGACAAGACTATTTTCACCCAAGAATTTGTAGACTGGGCTAAGAAGTACGGGGTGGAATCTGTGGGAAGGGTTAATGGTGATATTGATCTTTTGAAAATTTTTATAGCTAACGGAATACCTGTTGTTGTTAAAACTTGGCTTCATATGAACGAAGATATCGGTCATTTCAGGATAGTACGGGGTTATGACGATGAGAGGCAGATCATCATTCAGGATGATAGCTATGAAGGGAAGGATAAAAAAATTCCTTATTATGATTTTTTGAGTATGTGGCAGCCTTTCAATTACGCATACGTCATAGTCTATAGGCTTGACCAAAAAGAGCTGGTGGAAGCGATTATTGGTAAAGAATCGGATGTACAAGTCGCCTGGCAGAATTCTTTGGCGCGTGCTTTAGACGAGGAGACTCTAGACAGCCAAAATGTTTACCCCGTTTTCAACCAGTCGATGGCGTATTATCATTTGGGTGATTATAATGCTTCCATTGGGGCTTTTGAAAGGGTTGAAGACCGGCTTCCTGGAAGAATGCTTTGGTATGAAATAGAACCAATTCTTGCGTACCAAAAACAAAGGAATTACGACAGGGTTTTTCAAATAATAGAAGAGATTTTGACTAACGGTAACCGGGCCTTTTCCGAGTTATATCAGATACGGGGAGAGATTTATCAGAAACAAGATGACAAAGAAAAGGCAAGGGGCGAGTTCGAAACTGCGCTTTTTTACAACCGCAACTTTCACAAAGCAAAAGAGGCGCTTGAGAATTTGTAATTTATGCTAAAATAATCTGATGGCTGCAAAAAAGGAAATAAAAAGACTGGTTAGATCCAGAAAGGAAAGGGTTTTAGCAGGAGTTTGTGCCGGTATCGCAAATTATTTAAACATTGATCCGGTTGTTGTGCGCGTTTTTTGGATTTTTCTTCTCATACCGGGCGGCGTTCCCGGTATAATTCCTTACATCCTCTGCTGGATCATAATCCCTGAAGAAAAATAAGTAGGTCTGTCTACTTCATAGTTTTCTAAGTTTTCTTTCAGATTACATTTGCTATAATTTTTGTTTGTGCAAAAAATGAGAAGGTTTTATTTGGTCATCATTTTAGTATTGTTTTTAATATTTAGTTTTTGGTGTGTTAAGTATTTCAATGATCAAAGTGCTTTGGGTTATGGCGCGCCTCCTTATATTGAAGAAGATTTTACAGATAATAAATCTGTTGTCGGTCTGAAGGGGCTTTCGGATTTGATTAATTGGAAAAGACCCGAAGGGCCGTTACGGATCGGATTGCAAGTAGGACACTGGAAAAATAATGAGCTTCCGGACGAGTTAGAAAAAATAAGGGGTAATAGTGGCGCGGCCGGTCGCGGGATTGCAGAGTGGGAAGTTAATATGGCTATAGCAAGAGAAACAGAAAAACTATTAGAATCCCGGAGTATTGTTGTTGATATATTGCCTGCCACAATTCCACCTTCTTATTGGGCGGATGCTTTTGTGGCAATTCACGCCGACGGAAGTAGTGACCCGGAAACATCGGGTTTCAAAGTCGCCGCTCCAAGAAGAGATTACAGCGGAAAAGCCTCAAAGCTAGCTTCATTAATCGAGGAAGTATATGGTGAGGCGGTAGGTATTTCTCGGGATCCGAATGTGACTAGGAACATGCGTGGTTATTATGCATTTTCCTGGTGGAGGTATGAACACGCGGTGCATCCGATGACGCCCTCTGTCATTTTAGAAACGGGTTTTTTGACAAACCCTGAGGAATCGAAACTCCTAATAGAAAGACCTGGTGTTCCGGCACGCGCTTTATTTGAAGCGCTTATAAAATACTTAAATATTGATTAAAGTTTTAACTTCAATTATTTTTTTAGTACACTTACATGATGGAAAAATTGTGGTCTAATAAATATTTTTTAATAGTAGTATTTTTATGCGTTTTTTTTGCGTTGAGTCTTGTTGTGTTATTTTCCCTTTTTTTACGCAGGAATGATATTGATGTAGGAAATATTAATTCCAGTGATGTGGTGTTGATGCCTACACCTACACCATTTGAATTTCAGGATCTGACGATTCCTTATCTTAGACAAAGGAATTATCAAAGCAGTTTGGGTAATTTGGCAATGATAGGTGAAAATTCAGACTCCACGTCGTATATTGCGAGTTATGATTCGGACGGATTTAAAGTAAATGGACTGTTAACAATTCCCAAAGGACAAACTCCTTCAGGCGGATGGCCGGCAGTAATTTTTATTCACGGATACATACAACCCGACGTCTATAAAACGCAGGTTAATTATGTTTTTTGGGTTGATTCTCTTGCAAAGAGGGGTTTTGTTGTTTATAAAATTGACCTTCGCGGACACGGTCAATCCGAAGGTGAAGCCGGCGGAGCGTATTATTCTTCGGATTATGTGATCGACACTCTGAATGCGTACTCGGCGCTAAAAAATTCGGATTTCGTAAGTCCCTCGGCGATTGGGTTTTGGGGACATTCGATGGCCGGAAATATTATTCTGAGGGCTTTGGTGGCTGATCCTGAAATCCCGGTTGCCGTAATCTGGGCCGGAGCCGGTTATACATATTCCGATTTGCAGGAGTATATGATTCAGGATTCATCTTATAAACCTCCTCCTTCTGATTCAGAACGCGCCAGAAAAAGACAAAAGCTGCGTGATACTTATGGCAACTTTGACTCTGATCACTGGTTTTGGAAACAGGTTCCCGCTACAAATTATTTAGATGGGATTAAGGGAGCGATCCAGCTAAACCACGCGGTTGATGATAATGTTGTCAGCATAGAATATAGTAGAAATCTAAATGCTATTCTTGAAGTTGCAGGAGTAACAAGTGAGCTGCATGAATATCCGTCGGGTGGGCATAACTTGATTGGAACAAGTTTCGATCAGGCAATGGATAAAACCGAAAACTTTTTTAGTACTCATCTGAAATGATTACGGACAGGAGGATAGTATGTTGATGATTCGAATCATTAGACCAAATGTTGGTGGTAGTAGAAGGGTTTTGGGCAGTATAAACGGAATATGAAAGTAAAATGCTAAGAAAAACATTCAATCCTTTAATCCTCAAAAAACCAAGTTTGAAATTCTATCGATATAAAAAGTAGTTGATTTATCGAAGGTCGAAAAAGCCCGCAAGTTTAACTCATCATGGACAACCCGCAAGCAGATTTGATATAAAGTATTATATATGACAAGCCTACCTTATACTACCTTGTTTTTGGTCCAATCACTCGACGGAAAAATTACGACAGGAGACAACGATTTTATGGATGTCGATACTGATTTTCGTCGTATTATCGGTGTAAGAGAAGGCTTACAACAGTATTATGAGTTGGAAAAGAAGTTAGATAGGGTTTACCTAAATTCCGGAAGAGTTTTAAAAAAGGTAGGCATGAACGATAAAATATGGACTAAGGATGAAAATGACAACCTGAGTTTTGTGGTTGTTGACAGCAAACCTCATTTAAGCGAAGGCGGTTGCATCTATTTATCAAAACGCTCTAAATATATTTATCTTATAACTACTAACAAAAACCATCCGGCTTTCAAATTGAAGACAAAATATACAAATATCAGAATACTTTATTATAATGAAGTTATAGATTTCAATGACGCTTTCAGAAAGCTGGGAAGTGATTATGGAATAAAAAGAATGACTGTGCAAACGGGGGGAGATCTTAATTCTGTATTAATAAGAAAAAGGTTGATTGACGAGGTGTTGATTGTTATTGCGCCGTGCCTTATCGGTGGAAAAAATACGCAATCACTTATAGGCGGTGAGTCGCTGCATAATTCCTGTGATTTATCAAATATTGGAGTTTTAAAACTAAAAGATATTAAAAAGTTGAATAGTTCGTATCTGGTTTTAAATTATGAAGTTTTAAAAGAAACCGGATTGGTATAATTATTGTTATGAAAGATTTTGCTTTTTTTATTCTGATTATTTTCTTGCTCATACTTTTTGGAGCATTTCTTTTATACCTCAAAAAGAGCCCAAGACAGCCTGAAGTCGGAATTGCCTG
>Ga0265297_10009434_pt1 | contig 12576 bp, 13 predicted proteins | sample Munlanlwell13791_FD_192502 | JGI IMG/M metagenome (GOLD analysis project Ga0265297, IMG submission 192502) | Leachate microbial communities from a municipal landfill in Southern Ontario, Canada - Leachate well 137-91 | ecosystem: Engineered > Solid waste > Landfill > Unclassified | place...
AGGGTTCGCCATATGGCGCAGGGACATCTTATACGACCTGGGAGGATTTTCAGCCGATTTCACGTGTGAGGATATAGAGTTTACGTTCCGCGCGCATGATTATGCGGTCCAGAACAAGAACAAGGGCTATAAGATACTGCAGCTGCCTTATCACGTCGGGTGGACGGAAGGCCCCGCGAACCCCACCTCTCTTATATCACAGCGTGAACGCTGGCAAAGGGTCACCAACGAGACGATATGGCGGTATAAGTATATGCTGTGCAATCCGAGATTCGGCGCCTTCGCGTTCCTGACATTTCCTTATTTTGTTATATATGAAGTGCTCGGCGTATTCTTCGAGGTAACGAGCCTTGCATTGGTGGCTTTCGGCTGGATAACAGGTGTGCTCGAGATCAAGACCTTTCTTGTTTTTTTCACATTCATGATCCTGTCGCAAACCCTTGTCTCTTTATTATCCGTGTTTTCGTTTGTGAGAATACAACGGACCTTCCGTCCGGGGTACATATGCTATCTCATTATCCTGAACTTTTTAGAATTCTTCGTTTATAGATGGATGATCTGGATAGCCAAGATCATCGGGACGATCCGGTATTTCGGAAAGATCCGGTCCTTCCAGACTTATGTGCGGGCAAAAAGGGTGCTATGAAGAAGCGTTTTAACATATTGATGAGTTTCCGGTTCCAGGTCGCCGTCGCGATGGTATTGATGACGGTCTTTGTCATGGGGATAAGCAGTTTCCTGATATCCGAATATTCGTTAAAAAATCAATTTGAACAATTGAGGGGCCGCCTGGCGACGATGGCCCAGATCGTTGCGCTTATGGTCGATGCCGATACGATCCTCCGGATACCTATGGATAAAAGCGGCATCGATACCGCGCAATACAAGGCCACCGAAGCGTCGCTATTAAAGATAAGAAAGATCATCCCCGGCATTTCTTATATATACCTTCTGAAGAAAACGGATAAAAAAGACGTTCTGCAATTCATCGTCGACCTACCCCCGGCCGAGAATAATCCGGACGAACTGCCTCCCGCGAATCCGGGCAATGCGTACGATGCCTCGCGTTTTCCTAAACTGGTCGAGGGTTTCTCGAGGCCGACCGCCGACGACAAGCTGGCAACGGACGAGTGGGGGGTCTTCCTGTCGGGCTATGCCCCTGTCCGCGATTCAGACGGCAGGGCCGTAGCGGTCCTGGGTATGGATATAGCAGCTAAAGATATATATATCCTGCAGAATGAAGTGCGTAAGCGCGCAGCCATGCTTCTGGCCTTCGGTATCATCATCTCCCTCATTTTAGGGGTGATAATCTCCGGCAGGGTCGCCAAGCCTCTCGGGGAACTTGTGAAAGGTATAAGGCACATCTCCTCCGGAGATATGGATTATAAGGTAAGGGTGAGAGGCGCTGCCGAGATCGCCGAACTCGGCTGGTCGTTTAACCGGATGTCGAAGAGACTCGCAGTCGCAAAAAGGACGCTGTTAAATTATTTCTACCGTGTCGTCCAGTCGCTCATCCGCGCCCTCGAGGCAAAGGATGCCTACACAAAAGGCCATTCGGACAGGGTCGCCGGATATTCGGAGAAGATAGGCGAGGTGATGGGCATGCCCAAAGAGAGGCTCGAGCTTCTGAGAGAAGCGGCGCTTCTGCACGATATCGGAAAACTCGGCATTCAGGAGATAATCCTTAATAAAAAATCCAGGCTTACCTCCGCGGAACGGAAGGATATCGAAAAACACCCGGTGATAGGCGCGGAAATACTGGAGTCCGTATCGCCGGACAAAGAGATGCTGGCGGTTGTGCGCGGCCATCACGAGCACTATGACGGCAGCGGTTATCCCGACGGGCTGAAAGGTGACGACATCGACATCCTCGCCGCGATAGTTTCGGTGGCCGATTCATATGACGCGATGACGTCGCACAGGGCTTATCGCGCGAACTTAAGCGACGCGGAAGCGCTGGATCAGCTTAAAAAGAACAGCGGCACCCAGTTCAATCCGGAGATCGTCGACGCTTTTCTGCGGATCATGAAAGTGAAGTAAGTTTTTCGATATATATTTGCTCCGGAAACAAAGATATATGATATACTATAACGCATAGCGAAAGGAGGTGGATCATGAGAAAAGGAATTGCTTTAGCGATCGCCATCGCTTTCTTTTTTGCATTAGCCATTCCTGCAAGCGCGGATACCGTGTTCAATGAGGCCTCGAAGTGTATCGCGTCGTGGGGCAAGCCGTGCGACACAAGCGCGAAGAGCGCGCCGGCAAAATCGATGTCGTCAAGCATGGCATCGGTCCATGGCGTGAAGGACGTCCTGAACAATACGGTGCCCACCGGTACCGTGAAAGAAGGGAACCTGATGTCAAGAAGGGCTACGTCGTGCCCTATGATGAAGTCGGAAAAATAGCATCACGGTATTAAGTTATGGATCCAGCCCGTCTATCACCAATTTCGCATATGAAATAAGCGGTAGACGGGTTTTTATTGTATAGTATATAATATTAGGCAATAGATATCTTTTAAGGAGCACCGGCTGTGATAGTTTCAAAACGTCATAAAAAGCTCGGCCTCAAGACAAAGGTTGCCAGGAATATAACGGAGATCCCTTCCGTCGACTGGAACCGGGTATTCCCTAATGTCCTCGAAAGCTACAATTTCTTCAAGACCCTCGACGAATCGAATCTCGGGCAATTCTCATTCTATTACATAATGGTGTACAGTAGGAAGACGCCTGTCGGCGCCACCGTCTGCTTTATGATGGATTATTCGCTCGACACGAGCATCAACGGACCCTTAAGACGCATAACGAATTCCATAAAAAAACGCATGCCCCGCATCTTCAGTCTGAAGGTCCTCGCCTGCGGGATGCCCCTGGGACCGGGAAAGATCGGTACTGCCGGCCAGCCGGACACAGTGGTCAGGATCATCTTACGGCGCATGGACCAGATAGCGAAGAAGAACAAGGCCGCGATAGTGGCGTTCAAGGATTTTGACCGCAGCCATACAAAATTACTCGATCCCCTGCAGAAAGCCGGCTTCTTCAAATTCGACAGCCTGCCGACTACGGAGATGAACGTCTGGTTCAAAAATTTTGACGAGTATCTGGGCACCTTGAGCAGCGCGAGCCGTTATGACCTGCGCAGGAAATTCAAAAAGGTGGACGGCCATGTCAAGCTCGACCTGGAGATAACGAACGCGCTCGAGGACGGCGCGTTGCGCGAAGTATACAAGCTCTACCTCGCAATAGTCGCCAGGCACGATATGGGATTCGAGCTATTGCCCATAGAGTTCTTTAAGAACATATCCAGGAACATGCCCGGCAATACAAAATTTTTCCTCTGGAGGATCGACGGGAAGATGGTGGGGTTCCTGCTCTGCCTGGTATCCGAGGATAACCTGATCGATTATTATGTAGGGCTGGACTATTCGGTGGCGTATAAATACCACCTCTATTTTATAAAATTCCGCGACGTCATGAACTGGTGCATAAAGAATAAGATAAAGAGATACGAGATGGGCATAACCGGATACGAGCCGAAGAGAAGGCTCGGGTTCGATTTTGTCCCCCTCTATCTCTACGTGAAGCTTCGCAGCAGGATGCTGCGGCCCGCCTTCAAGTTCATATGCCAATTTTTGAAATTCGAGAATTTCGATCCAGACCTGAGAGAGGCAAGAAAACATATGGCCAGGCGGTGAAGTCCGCCGGAGGGAGGAGTATATGACGAGATTTGCAGTATGTTTAACAGTCCTTCTTACGCTTTTTATCGCGGGCTGTGTGCCGTCGACCACCCAGCATCAGAATAAGATAGACGCCATAAATAACAAAACGATCCTGACCGGCTACACCAGGGATTACATAATAAGCAAGTTCGGGCCTCCATCCGAAGTCGTCGACAAGCCCTCGGGAACACACGGCCAGATATGGATCTATAAAACGACTTCCGAACAGCCGAGCATCGTCATTAATTTCAAGGCGCCCAAGACAAAAGCCGTAACAAGATATATTAAGCTGCTTGTGGTGGGAAATACGGTCCTGGATTCCAATTACGAATAAGAATAAAGACAAAAGAATAGGTAAAATAGAAAGAGGGTAGTCATGTTGACTAAATATGCCGGGATCTTATCGGTACTGCTTATAGCGATCGTGGGATTCGCGGTCTATGCGAATACGCTGAACGGCGATTTTGTCTGCGACGATAATTACTTTGTAAAACATAACAAAAATATACAAGGCTGGTCGGGTCTTCGAGATATTTTTAATGCCGAGGTGTCGGGCGGCACGGATATGAACCACGCCTTCTACCGCCCCTTGCAGATATTCACCTATATGGCGGATTACTCCGTGTGGGGCCTGAACTCGAAAGGCTATCACATCACCAATATCGTGCTCCATATCCTGACCGCGCTGGCCGTTTACGCTCTCATAAGGATCCTCTCCGGCAACCTCTTCATATCGCTTGCCGCCGGCCTATTATTTTCGGTCCATCCGGCGCATGTCGCCGTCGTATCCTATATCGCAGGCAGGGCGGATTCCCTCGCCCTTCTCTTTATGCTCCTCTGTCTTATCTTCTACGCAAGGCAGGTAGAGCGGCCTACGCTCATCGGCTATATCTTTTTGGTCCTCTGCTACGTCCTGGCGCTTCTCGCGAAGGAGAACGCCATGATCTTTCCGGCGCTCCTCCTCGTCTTTCATTATGCATTGCCGGCTACAGGTAAAAAGAGAAGGATGATAAACGCCTCTTTCATCTCGATATTGGCCGTGGCATGCCTGTATATCATCTTCAGGGCCCTTATACTGCCGCTACCCCCGCCGCACCTATTATCCCGGACCACTGCAATAGGCCGGCTGCCTGGGTTCTTCGTCGCGCTCGTAAGTTACCTGCGGATCCTTTTCTTCCCGATCGACCTGCATATGGAATACGGGTATAAAATTTTTTCCTATACCGACCCGCGGGTGATATCGGGTATCCTGATCACGATCGTCCTTCTGGCATGCGCATTCATTAAAATAAAGGCGAACAGGCTTATATCCTTCTCCATAATCTGGTTCTTAATCGCGCTCTTGCCGGTCTCCAATATATATCCGATACCCATAGCCTATATGGCCGAGCACTGGCTGTATGTGCCGTCTATCGGATTTTTTCTTCTCCTGGCAATAGCCCTGAATTCCCTGTACCGTAAGGGGAAAGTATTTAAAAGGGCCGCGGCCGCGATATTGTGCGTCTTGATATGCTATTATTCCTTTATCACGGTCAGCTACAATAGATACTGGAAAGACCCCGTCCTATTCTACAAAAGGATGCTGAGATACAATCCTAATAACTTAAGATTCCTCGGAGGCCTGGCGAACGTCTATTTCAACAGGGGAAACATCCGGGCCACTCTATTCCTGTATGAGAAATGCCTCTCCATCGATCCCAACTTCGCAAAACTATTTCTCGATAAAGGCGCCGCCATATATACGACGCTGGGCAACGTATACAATGTCGGAGGCAGGACCGGGAAGGCCATAGATTTTTACAAGAAGGCGATAGGGGCCGATCCGAGTTACGCGAAGGCATATAATAATCTCGGCTCTGCGTACCTGGATATCGGAAATAACGAGGATGCGCTCGCCGTGCTCAAGAAGGCCGTGGAACTCGAGCCCAACTTTGCGATAGCTTACAGTAATCTCGGCAGGGCCTATCTTAAGGCCGGCCGCAAGGACGATGCGGAGGCCTCTTATAAAAAGGCCGTCGAGACAGACCCTGCCTATGCAGTGTCATATTATAACCTGTCGTCATTGTATCTGGATGAAGGCAAATACGATCTGGCAGTCCGGTTTTACGACGAGGCCGTGCAGCACGGACACAAATCTCCGAGGGTATTCTCGGATAATATAGAAGCGCACAGAAAGAAATAGGAAGACCATATGCCCCGCTGGAATATTTTCTATGCCCCGGTCCTAGTCGCCATCATGATCCTGCTCCTGCAAAGCCCTTTGTACGCGCAGGGCAGGTGGAGGGTAAATCTGAACACAGCGACCATGACGAACGCGGTCCAGAGAGAGTATAAGGATTATGTAGCAAAGATAACTTTTGTCCATGACGAGATAAAAAAGTCGCCTCCGTCCAAAGAAGGGACAATATTTGTCAGCGACATCCTTAAATATAAAGGCCAGCGCCGCCACCTCCTTAAATCTACGAATGACGCGGAAGCTCTGTTGGCACAGGCCATAGAGAGCATAAAGGCCGGCGATCACGGCAGGGCATTTACGCTTACGAAAGAGGCCATAGAGAAGGACGTTACCTACATGAGGGCGCATTTTCTCCTCGCGGGCCTGTATGAGGAGAGAGGCGATATCACAGATATGTGGAAGCAGTACAGATATTATCTCAAAAAGACGCTCTTCATACGCAAGATGATGCAGGCGAAGACCGGCTGGCCCGACATCGAACTGGACTTCATAAAAGAAAAGTTTGCGCGTTACAATATTTCGGTCAGGGAACCCGGTTTAATGGGCGTCAATATGCTATATATCCTGATCGGCGTCGTCTGCGTGACCATAATGCTTGTAACAATAATATTTTTATTAAGAAAGGCATCCCGGTAGCTTGTATTTTGCAAAAAAGGTGCTATACTAGAAATGGACGCTTATGAGCGTCCGGTAGTTTTGCCCATCTATCGCGTAGCACAAAAAACAAGATTTCGATAGGTGGGTTTTTTTGCCCCCGAATAATGAAAATAAGGAAATAAAATGGTTACTTTTAAAGTTGATAAAGCGACTTGTAATGGCGACGGAAGATGCATCGAGATCTGCCCCCTCCGGATATTGAAGATGAATGAAAAAGAACGTGTGCCGGAATTTGTGGAGGGTGGCGGCGAGATCTGCATAGCCTGCGGCCACTGTTTCGCGTTCTGCCCGTTCGGCTCTATAACGCTCTCCGGCATGGACGCCAAAGATGCCATGCCAGTAGACCGCTCCAAATTGCCGAGCGCAGAACAGGTCAAATTATTCCTGAAGGCAAGACGCTCAATCCGCACATATAAAGATGAAGCGGTCACAAAAGAGATGGTGGAGAAGCTCTTGGATGCTGCAAGATATGCCCCATCCGGCATCAACCGCCAGCCGGTCAATTGACGATTTTCGGGGCCATCCCACAAAGGGACACCCTAGAATAAGCCTGGCCCTATTTACACCCACCCGAAAATCTGCTATAATCCATTCGGTTATCCGGAGGATGCTATGGAACATAGAAAAAAAGAACGCATTCTGGTCATAGGAGAGAATAAGGAAACGCGGGACGTCTTAACGAGATGCCTGAAGGGCGAATATATCCTTGACTCCTGCCCTTCGTTTAAAAAGGCGCTCGGATTAATAGAGCATAAACAATATAATGTGGTGATCGCCGAGATAAATATGCCGGAAGCCAAAGGCGTTGAAATATTACACAAATTAAAAGAGGCAAAATGCGAAATACCGATCGTCGTGATCACTACGCATAATTCGGTAGCCCTGGCGGTCGAGGCCATGAAAGCGGGCGCTTATGATTACATCACGACGCCGTTCAACCTGGATGAGCTTAAGATAATCATCCTTCATGCCTCGGAATGGCGCAAGATGGTGGAGGAGGTCAAGGAAAAGAGGATCTTCCAGGAATTAGCCCTCATAGACGGTTTGACTCAGATCTACAATCGCCGTTATTTCGAAGAATTGCTGCGCCGGGAAGCAGATCGGGCTATCCGATATCACTATAAATTTTCCCTTTTGCTGATAGATATCGATGATTTCAAGAAATATAACGATCAATATGGGCATCAGGCGGGAGATGAGGTCCTGCGGATCGTGGCGAATGCCCTCATCCATCAGACGCGAAGCACGGATCTTACGGCGCGGTACGGCGGGGAAGAGTTTGCCATCATCGCGCCTCATACAGATAAAAAGTACATCTCATTTTTGGCCACAAGGATCGCGCATTTTGTAGCAAATCAGAATATCGTTCTGAACGATTCCATAAACACCCAAATTTCGATCAGCATAGGGGTGGCAACGTTCGGAGAAGACACCATTACGAAGGATGAGCTTGTTAAGCTTGCCGACAACGCCCTGTATGAGGCAAAAAAGTTGGGTAAAAACAGGGTATGCATGTTCGGGATGACACCGGGAGAAGATAAGAAATAGTGTGAGTTTATATGATCATGGCCAAAAAATTATTTATTCTACAGGCAGCATTCCTTTTGACCATCTCTTATGCTGTGCCCGCCTCCGCGGAACTTGCATTAGAGAAAGATAAAAAGACTAACGAAGTTACGATCACGGGGGAGGACCCATCCAAAGATGACACCGGATGGGTGGGGGAAGATCACATTTCAAAGAATGAATTGCCGGCTGACGAGCGCCTTAAAAAATATATAGCTGACGTGAACGAGGCTGTTGGTTACATTCAGCGCGCTTCATATAAGGAGGCCGTCCAGAAGCTGAGGGTCGCGATAGCGCTGGACCCGTCGCTGCCGTATGCGTATGATAACCTCGGCAATGCCTACTACCATCTTCGTAAATATAAAAAGGCCATGGCTATGTCAAAGAAGGCGCTCAGGATAGACCCTACCCATGCCAACGCATACGGCAATGTGGGCAGCATCTACTATGCGTTGGGTAAGCATAAAGAAGCGAAGATCAACTACGAAAAGGCAAAAAAGCTCTTCCTGAAGAAGGGGGATCTGGAAGGTATCGCAAGGACGAACGAATCCCTCGCGCAATCTTTTAAGTAGAGACGCTCTATTTACACCCACCCGAAAATCTGCTATAATCCCTGTGGTTTTTATAATGCTGGCGTAGCTCAGTTGGTAGAGCAGCGGTTTCGTAAACCGCAGGTCAGTGGTTCGAATCCACCCGCCAGCTCCACTTTTGCGAAGCAAAAGTGATGCTGAACGAGATATGAAATCCGACAAATCGGAGGATTTCATACGAAGTGAAGTACCTGAATCAATCCGAAGGACCTAATTAATGCGCCCACCGGTTACGTTATGACACGATTCCGTGAAGTATTGCAGAACAGGAACTTCCTCTTCCTCTGGCTGGGGCAGTTCATATCGAACTTCGGCGACCGCCTCAATCAGATGGCGCTCGTCGCCCTCGTATATCAGAGTAATCCGGGCTCCGAGGTGGCGCTCGCCAAACTCATATCATTCACAATAATCCCCGTATTTCTCATCGGCCCGATCGCGGGCGCATGGGTCGACAGGCTGAACAGAAGAAATGTCATGCTCATCTCCGATGTATTGCGCGGCGTCCTCGTCCTCTCCATCCCGCTATTCATAGCCATGCGTCAGATACTGCTGGTATATCTGGTGATATTCCTCACATTTTCTATATCGAGATTTTTTATCCCTTCAAAGATGGCGATAATCCCGGAGCTTGTGACGAAAGATAAGTTGCTTATCGCGAACACGCTGCAGGACGCGACGCACACGGTGGGCAATGTCGTCGGGCTCGTCGCGGCCGGTATCATAGTGAACATAGCCGCGATAGGCGCGATAGGAGGGTTCTATATAGACAGCCTGACGTTCTTTGTCTCGGCCGGCCTTATAGCGATGATAGCGCGGCCCGGGCCCGCCGCCAAGGTCAGCGAAGACCTGATAAAGACGAAAGAGGCGCTGACGAGCTCGATCAGGCGGTCTATCGTCGGCGAGATAAGGCAGGGATTGAAAGTCCTCACCGAATACAGCACTATGCGTTTTATAATAGCGGTATTCGTCCTCCTCATGGCCGGCGTCGGCACGGTATCATGCGTGATAATCGTATTCATCCAGAACGCGTTCGGGACATCCACGCGCGACCTCGGGTTCCTGGGCATGTTTTTCGTGGCGGGGCTTTTCGCGGGCAGTATCATTTACGGAAAGCTCGGTCAGGAGATAAGGAAGAGGGAGGCGATATACGCAAGTTTCATAACAACCGGCATAGCTATAGCGGCGTTCACCATTTCGATTAAATTGTATCCGAATATCTTTCTGGCGGGAGTGTTATCAGGGCTTCTCGGAATGGCGGTGAGCCCGATAATGGTATCGACGAATACGCTTACCCACGAGACGATCCCCCAGGAGGCGAGAGGCAGGATATTCAGTTCGCTCGAGGCGGTGATTCACTTGGCGTTCCTCGTGTTTATGTTCGTTGCGGCCTATGCGGCTAAATTTATCGACAGGTTCTGGATACTCATTGCGGTCGGCGCCATATTCACGGCGGGGGGCATATGGGGTATCGCTAGGGTCTCTTCGAAACGCACTGCGGGAGAAAAGTAGAATGCTTCCGGGCGGCTACTTCTTCGAGTCCTTCTCTTTTTTAAGCTTGTCTAAACAGACCTTGAAGTAGTTGCAGACCGGGCAGCAGATATTCTCTTCGCCCTTCTCGCCCCTATACCACTTTGTCTCGCAGGTCCAATATACCTGGCATGTCTCACAGCAATTTATCTTATCCTGCGCCATAAATTATCCCTTTCGCCTCATAAGATACAACTTCTGGTTGTAATTGTCAATACCTTTATATTACAATATAAGCCATATGAGAAGCCCTGACAGGAAACTGGACTATCTTTTTTTTATCGGCTATGTGGCGCTCGTCTATGGGATGCTTTCGATAACGCCGATGATCACAAAACCTGTAGAAAGAGGCTATCCGTCCCTCTTCGGCATATTCGGGAATATAGCGGTCGTCTTATTTATTCTGCTGGCGCTTGCCGTTTTTAAGCACCGGCTTAAAGGAAAGAGCCCGGCCACCCTCGCCGGTATCGCGGCCATTCTCCTTATATATGCGTTCCTTCTGATATACGAGACCCCGATAGCCGTCGAAAAGCTGCACCTCATCGAATACGGGTTCATGACATACCTGGCGTTGCGGGTCGTAAGGAATGTGCGGCCGACCGACCTAAAATATCTGATCGTAATCCTTACGGTAACCCTGATAGGTATCGGCGACGAGCTGATGCAGGAGGTCATCCCAATCAGGGTTTGCGATGTGCGGGATATGCTGATGAATTCACTCGCTGGGTTACTGGCGCTTGTCTTATTGATATTGTTGGACGAGAGATAGGGAAAGTTTTAACGCCAGGCAGATCCTTAACGGATCATCCAGCGAAGCTGCACCAGAAGCAGTATGTGCGCCAGGAGAAGGCACGGTATCGCTATAATCGCACCCGCCTTTAACCATTCCAAAAATCCGACCTTACCGAGATCGCCTTTTTCCATCATGCCTATGGCAACTATATTGGCCGTACTTCCTATGATGGTAAGGTTGCCGAGTATGGTCGAGCCGAATAGTATCGACCACCACAGCGGGAATGTGGGTATGCCCATCGCGCCTATATCCTTCAGTATCGGGACGAACGTCGCCACCGCGAGGACGTTATCCATGACGGACGTCAATAAGCCGGACGACCAGACGAAGACGGTCATGAGGAGCGGGACATTATTGCCGACGTTCTTTGATATGCTGGAGGCTATGGCATCCGTGATGCCGTGATATTTTAATGCTCCGACCGAGGCGAAGAGGAAAAGAAAGAAGCATAGCGTCCACCAGTCCACCCTATGCTCGACCAGGTGGCGGCAGCGCTGCCAGCAGAGGACGAGCGAAATGCCCGCGCCGGCTAAAGCCGTCCCCAGGAGCATCGAATTTTTCTGGAGACCGAGAATATGTTCCACCTGCGCGTGAAATACCAGGGACAATATGACTCCGGTAAAAAGAAGGCCCGGTACGATAGCGCTCGATTTTATCTCCGACTCTTTCTTGAGGTCGTGTTCGAAGGCTTCACGCTCTTTCTTATGTAACGCTACGGCGTCATGGAGCTGGGCTATCGGTTTGGCGAAATAAATGAAGCACAGCACCGTATTGAGGATGAATACTATAAAAGAGATCGGCATTGCCCACCGGATGAAATCCATGAACCCAAGGCCGCTTCTCATGGCGATTATGATGCCTATAGGATTTCCTATGACGGTAGCGCTCGAACCTATGTTGGTGGCGAATACCACCATTATGATGAAAGGAATGGGATTGAGTTTATACCGGCTTGTTATGGCGAACATCGCGCCGGCCATGAATAATATGGAGGTGACCTCATCCACCAGAGCGGCCGATAGCCAGGAGACGGCGAGGATCAGTATCATCAGCCTCTTGCCGTTCATGTCGACCAGGAGCATGAGTTTGTTCACCATCTTATCGAAGAATTTTCTTTCTTCGAGGAAGCCTACTATTATCATCATGCCGATGAGGAAGAGTATAATATCGATCCCGGCATATTCGATTATATGAGGGACGTCGATAAGGCCTGTTGCGAGGAGAAACGATATGCCGAGCAGAGCGAAGGCGAGCCTGTGCTGCCAGAAGAATATCGCGCCGAAGAAGATCGATGAGAAACCCGCGACTGCCATCATCTGCCGGACCGAGATCCCGAGGAAAGACGAGGCGAATACCATCCCGATTATCCCGGCCACATACCACACGACGTTCTTCATACGGTTATGATATCATACGCAATGGGCCGTAACAATATTTTTTTGTTGAGGAAAAACTATTTTCGAGATATAGTATAGAAGGTTACGGGGGT
>Ga0265297_10009435_pt1 | contig 12574 bp, 14 predicted proteins | sample Munlanlwell13791_FD_192502 | JGI IMG/M metagenome (GOLD analysis project Ga0265297, IMG submission 192502) | Leachate microbial communities from a municipal landfill in Southern Ontario, Canada - Leachate well 137-91 | ecosystem: Engineered > Solid waste > Landfill > Unclassified | place...
ACAAATGAAAGAAATAGCTGAGGTAATGAATGCATTTGGGAAAAATGAAATTGCAGAAATAGAACGAAACGGCTCATATTTGCTGAATTTACCTACCGGCGAAGTTCAGTTACTGGCCGAAGATGTGGAGATTATCACCGAAGATATGCCGGGCTGGTTGGTTGCAAACGACGGAAAGCTTACTGTGGCTCTCGATATAACCGTTAGCGATGATTTGTTACGCGAGGGAATTGCCCGTGAACTGGTAAACCGTATTCAGAATATCCGCAAGTCGAATGGGTATGAAATTATCGATAAAATATCTGTGGAAATTGAAAGTCGCGATGAGATAAATGAAGCTGTAGCCGAATATTCCAATTATATTGCCGTTCAAACACTGGCCAATTCCGTGGTATTGGTTGATAGTCTTGAGGGTGCAACCGAACTTGAATTTGATGAATATAACGTAAAAATCAGAATCAATAAAATGTAAGCAACAGTCACCGGGTTGAGAATCGGGGCAATGGATATTTATATAGTAGCACCTGAGATCCGGCAATTTTAATCGTGGTTATCTCCTGAATATGTCGGGAGATTCATTTAAAATAAACGTTTTTAATAATCCGATGTAATCATATTTTATTTATAATCAGAATATATTCTATTCTTTTGGTTAACGCTTTAACTTTATTGGATTTATTTGCTTATAACTAAAATATAATTGCCAAAATAATTGTCCAAATCAAACAATTTTCTTATTTTCGCAGGCAATTTAAAAAGCGAAATAGGATATTTATTTTAACTACTTTCGAAATCAATTAAATTTGAATGCCATGTCAGAAAAAACGAGATATACAGATGCTGAATTAGATGAGTTTCGCACGTTAATTACCGAGAAACTGGAAAAAGCTCAAAAGGAGTATGAAATGCTCCGCAATGGCATAACCAATTTAGATGGGAATGATATTATGGATACTTCCCCAACTTTCAAGGTATTGGAAGAGGGAGCCGCCACACTTTCAAAAGAAGAGTCGGGTCGTTTGGCTCAACGCCAAATGAAATTCATACAACATTTGCAATCAGCCATGATTCGTATTGAAAACAAAACCTATGGAATTTGCCGTGAAACAGGCAAACTGATTCCGAAGGAACGGTTGCGTGCCGTACCTCATGCCACTCTAAGTATCGAAGCAAAAAACATAAAGAAATAATCAGCTTATATAGACTCAAAATTCGGTAACAAGGCAGCTATGTCGGTTGCCGAATTTGTGTTTTAAAGACCTTTGCCGATAGCTTTCAGGGACCACGAACGTGGATTAATTTTTTAATTCTTAATTAGCTTTTCACCCATGTCCATCACCAAAAAATCCATTCTGCTTATCTTCGTCATTTTACTTGTCGATCAGGCATCTAAAATATATATCAAACTGAATTTTGCTTTGGGCGAACAAGTAGATATTTTTGGTTGGTTTAAAATTTATTTTATTGAGAATAACGGGATGGCTTTCGGGATGGAAATAATCGGTAAATTATTCCTCACGCTTTTCCGTATAGTGGCTGTTATTGCATTGGCCTATTATATACGCCTTTTAATAAAAAAACAAGCACGAACTGGATATATTCTCACTATTTCACTTGTTCTGGCTGGTGCAGCAGGAAACATTATCGATTCTGTTTTTTACGGCTTAATTTTCAGTGCAAGCGAATATATGGGACCGGTTGCCACCTTTCTTCCACATGCCGGGGGTTATGCCGGTTTATTTTACGGGAAAGTGGTGGACATGCTTTACTTCCCCATCATCACTAATGATGCCGGACAAACCGTATTTTTCAGCCCCATCTTTAATGTGGCCGATTCTGCCATCAGTGTTGCGGTTGGTATTATATTGATTTTCTTCAGGAAGGAATTAAACGACAGTCTTGAAACTAAAAAAGAAAAGGATGTTGAACCTGCCTCATAAAATTTTGGTCCGGATTATTCTCGGACTTGGACTAATTTTACTGCTAAATGCCTGTGAGGGACATCCCAGAGGTGTGTTAAGTCAACGTGAAATGACCGGTGTATTAAGCGATTTACATAAACTGGATGGTAGTTTGTATGAAAAGGGATACCAATACGGGCATTTTAATGATAAAGCCCCGTACTACAAATTCGTATTAAACAAACATGGGATTACCGAAGCCCAATTCGATTCCTCATTGGTTTTTTACACCAAAAATCCGAAACAATTCGAAGAAATTTACACAAAGGTAATTACACAATTAACTGATTTTGATAACGAAGTAAAAAGTAACAAATATCATCCTGTTGACTCAGCCAAACTTGCTATCATTAAAGTCAATCTTTGGAAAAAAGCTATCCGATATAATTTCAACAAAGATTCAGTTCGAACGAAGCTGAATTTTGAAATTATCGATTCGACGCTGTGGTTTGGTGATGTTTATACTCTGCGGTTCTTACAACGCATTACTCCAGAAGATTCATGTACAAATCAATATGTTGTCATGCGGATTAATTATGTAAACGGGAAAACGGACAGTGCCCGTGTAGAATCACACAACGACAGTTTATTACGCCGGTACACCTTCCACATGCCGGCACTCAGAAAACTAAAGATAAAATCCATTTCGGGGGAATTACTCGGTAGTAGTAAGTTCAAAGGCACATTTAATGCTACGTTGGACAGTATTTCATTAACACGGGAATACAATGCGTTGAAACTGGATAGTTTGCATAAAGTTGTACAAAAAGCCGATTCGGTTCTCAATATAAAAAAATCTAAACTAAAACCGGATACGCTTCAAAAATCAAAAGTATTACAGAAACAACCCGACAAAAAGAAATTGTTAAAACCTTTCAGGCAAATTGAAAAACTATAAGATACATTGTTTGAATTAAGTATGTATTAAATAATAAGGAGTTATGAATTATGCTTGAACAGACGACCGGCCTAGCCGCACAACTTATTTACTGTTCTCCAACAAAAGTCCTACACCGTGCTGTAGTAGAACTGGACAAACAAAAAAATATTATCCGTCTGTTTAATTTAGAAGACAATCAGGTAGAATCTGCACACACCTTATTTTTCGACGGTATAATTACAGGAGAGATCCGTTCAATCAAACAACACAAAACACCTGAAGAAATTAAGGGTCTTGCTTCGGATTATCAATACTTTGATATTTCTGACGATACATCCGGTTTCGGAATAACCGTCTCAAATAAGCCATTGATGCTGGATTTTGGAACTAATTTCCCGGAGGAAATTAATCGTCGGTTACCCTGTCTCATTCCTGTTCTAGGAGAGTTTTCAATATTGGAAATAATTGCGGCCTGCGTTTACTATCCGGCTCTGGTGTTGGGTGAATCTGCCATGTTGTCTCCAGCCTCACCTGCTCAACTATTACTTTGGGAAGGTGTGGATTTAGTAAATAAAAAAGTGACCGAACACACCCGCATTCGTTCGATTCATTCATCCGGTTTAACGTTGCGAAAACAATAGCACATGAATATTGTTATTAGTTTGACGGAAAACGATATTTTACTCTGACATTCTAATTGGTAATTGAAAATACAAGTCGATTCCATTTAGATTTTTAAAAACAAATAAAACAAGAAACGATGTGGCAAATTTTTATGGGAAGTGTTGTTTTGGGATTGATCCATCCATTATTTCCAAATCATTGGATTCCGTTAATAACCATAGCAAAGACAGAAAAATGGACTAACAGGGAAGCATTGGGTGCCACACTAATAACCGGATTCGCACACACATTAAGTACCATTATTATTGGTATTATTGTTGGTTTTGTCGGGATCAAGTTATCCGAAAGTTATAGTTATGTGACAAGAATAGCAGCACCGTTAATACTGCTTGTTATGGGAATTATCTATCTTTTTCTTGATTTCAGGTCTCACCGTCACCAACATTTTGAACTGAATAAAGACAAATTAAAAAAGAGTAAATCTAAAATAGCTATCATAACTTCCCTTTGTATCGGCATGTTTCTTTCCCCCTGTATCGAGATTGAAGCTTTTTATTTTCAGGCTGCTACGCAGGGTTGGTTAGGTGTATTTATTGTTTCGATCGTTTACTTAACGTTAACCCTGAGCATTATGACTCTCTTAGTATACTTTGGACTCAAGGGAATAAATAAATTCAATACACAGTATCTGGATCAACATGAAAAAAGAATTACCGGAATTGTATTGATCATACTTGGACTTATTGCCTATTTCGTTGAATTCTGATTTATATAATAATTAAAGCCAACTTATAATTAAACTTAAATACAATGTCTTCACATAACTGGTCAACATCCGACATTCCCGATTTATCAGGGAAAACGATTATAATAACCGGTGCCAATAGTGGATTGGGACTGGAGGCAACCAAAGCATTTGCCCTAAAAAATGCGAAAGTCATTATGGCCTGCCGTACGGTAAGTAAAGGAGAACTGGCAAAAGCACAAATCATTGAGACTTACCCTGCCGCTGATATCACCGTTGTGCGGCTTGACTTAAGTGATTTAACTTCCGTGCATAGTTTTTCTACAAAAATGAAACAGAGTCAGACCCGGTTGGATGTGCTGCTGAATAATGCCGGCATCATGATGGTTCCTTACGGTCTGACCATTGATGGTTTTGAAAAGCAGATAGGGACAAATCATTTGGGACATTTTGCCCTGACAGGATTGTTGCTGGAACTTTTGAAAAAAACTCCCGGTTCAAGAGTCGTCAATGTGAGCAGCATGGCACACAAAAGTGGAGTTATGGATTTCAATAACCTGCTTTATGATAATGGGAAAGACTATTCGCCTATGAAAGCCTACGGTCGCTCCAAACTTTGCAATTTACTTTTCACCTATGAACTACAACGTTATTTTGAAGCAAACAAGATAGATTGCAAGGCATTAGCTGCACATCCGGGTTTCTCCGATACCAATCTGTTTGTTCATATGGCTCCCAAATGGATAATCGGGTTATTTAAACCCTTGATATCTTTGATCATCCAACCCGCTTCCATGGGTACTTTGCCTGAGTTACGCGCTTCGGTTGATCCGAATGCAAAAGGAGGAGAATTTTACGGTCCCGACGGAAGACAGGAACTGAAAGGTTATCCGGTTGTGGTGCAACCTAAGAGAACCGCTCTGGATAAAGAAAGCGCCCGGAAATTGTGGGAAATATCCGAAAAACTGACCGATATCAAATATACCTGATTCATTCATTAAGTTCCAACGATACATGATAACCAGACTGCAGGCCCTCTTTTCACCGGAACAATATCAGGGTTGGGGAAAGACCCGGCGCTATTTTGAAGGCTGGTATTTTAAAGTGGTGAATGACGACGAATCAAAAGCATTTGCTTTTATTCCGGGAATAGCCATGGACGGAAATGGTTCGCAGCAAGCATTTATTCAGGTACTCGATGGTAAAAAACGAACGGCTGAATATCACAAATTTGAAGCCCGGGAATTTCGTCCGCAAGCCGGAAAATTTGAGGTTGAAATTGCTCATAATTTCTTTTCCGGAGATAAATTAAGTCTTGATTTGCCGGAGATAAAAGGCGAATTAAACTTCACGAATCAAATCGGTTGGCCGGGTACATGGTATTCGCCCGGAATTATGGGCCCCTATACATTTGTTCCCTTTATGGAATGTTACCATGGAATTCTGAGCATGGATCACCGCATTGAGGGAGAACTAACTATCCATGGTGAAATCGTTAATTTTAATAATGGCCGCGGCTATACAGAAAAAGACTGGGGACATTCCTTCCCTGATGCTTATTTTTGGATGCAATCCAATCATTTCAGCGAACCGGGAATATCGCTCAAAGCTTCTGTAGCAAATATTCCCTGGCTTGGAAGTTCATTTCTGGGCTGTATAGCCGGCGTATGGCTGCACGACCGCTTACTACAATTCACAACTTACAACGGCACCAAACTACGTAAATCATTTGCCGATAAATCAACCGTGGAATTAGTCCTGGAAAACAAAAACCATCGACTCGAAATCAATGCCCGTAGGGAAACTCCGACCCAATTGGCTTCTCCCGTTTCCGGGTTTATGGATGGACGAATTGAAGAAAGTATGACTTCAGATATTGAAATTTTACTCTACGACAAAAAAAACAGGTTAACTTTACTACATGATACCGGACGTAATGCAGGGCTTGAAGTGGCAGGTAAAGTGGAAAAAATACTTATTCTTTAAGTTGATTATAAGCTGTTTTTCTCCTTTAAAAAAATTATTCAATTATCTTTAATCTGCTAATAATTACATTGTATCCATCAGGATCTTTTATCATTATTCCATTATTGTTCCAATAAGGGTTATTTGACTTATAAGTCATTATTTTCTGTTCGGCAATAATCTTTAAAATTGCATCGTAATCAAGTTTGTCGACCGGATAGAAAACAAGCATGTCGTCTTCGCCGAAAGTATGATGAGCCATTTTGTCTGAAGTAGTAAATTCTAAATGCCAGTCACAATCTCTTATCCCCAGAAATACACCGTCATATTGATCGTGATTTCTAAAGTCACCTAACAGCTCAAGCTGAAGTATGTTACAATAAAAATGTATTATTTGCTCTAAATTGTTCGTATGTCTTGCACTTCTAAATACCATATCTCATTTTAAATAATTAAACCAATGTGCTGAAGGATTCACCATAAATTATTGCAGGCAGGTTATTCTGCTTGAAAAGCGTACCGGTGCGTCTAACAGGCCCCGATGTAAACCACTGCTTTTATGGAAACTAATCATCCAATCCTTTTCCATTGAGAATTTTTGGAATACAGTTTTCAACCCGTGATTCACGCGTTTTGGATTGTTTGGGTGCAGAAAAATGCAGCAGGTAGGCTCTTTGCCGTCCGGGTGTCAATGCTTCGAAAGCCTCTTTCAGGGTCGGGATTTTATCTAATTTTGTCTGAAACTCTTCTGAAATTTTAAATTCTGCCGGCTTTTTTAATTCCACTTTCAAACCGGCTTTTTCTACTTCAATGGCTTCATAAATACAGGCTTTCAAAATGGGTTCCAACTCAACAATTTCACGAATACCGGCGAACCGAATCTGACGGGCTGCCTGCACATTCTCCGTTTGTTGAATTAAAATACCGTGGCTGTCACTCAATAAGGCACCTTTGTGGAAAAGAAGTGCACAGTAGTCTTTAAATCCATGTAGTAAAACTACATTACTTTTCTGAAACGTGTAACAGGGGCAACCCCATTTCAATTCTTCGGTCAGTCCACATTCAAGTACAATCATTCTCAATTTTTCATATTCTTTCTGCCACTTTTCGGCTTTATCGAAGAAAAAATCAACTTTCGGATTCATACTGTTTATTTTTTGTCAGTCATTTTTAAATTTGCTAATGATTGCACTATAACTATTCATCCGGATCAAAAGTTCGAATAAAAATATATAAACTCCAATTTTTTGTTATTTTTTGTCAGATGGCTGACGGAGAGAGGATTCATTGTCACAATCTACAGAGATATTGCAAGCGGAGCAATATAGAAAAGTGCCGTTCCGCGAATATCGTATGAAACGGCACCTCTTTCTGGAAGAAGATAGTTAATCTTCTGACATAAACTTGAGTAATTCTTCTTTTGTTTTTCCGAGTTTGATTTGAAGTTTTCCAAGCATTTCATCTTTTTTCCCTTCGACAAACAACAGATCATCGTCCGTTAAATTTGCAAATTTTTGTTTGAGTTTGCCTTTCTGCTCATTCCAGTTTCCTTTTGCTTCAGTTGTGTTCATTTTTTTGAATTTTAAATTGTGAATAAATTTTCACACCAATACAAAGGTAAAATCATTCAATCCGGAAAGTGTTACACATTTCCGGAAATATTTTACATCATTCATACGTTCTTAACTACAAGGACGAATTCGAGCTTGTAAGTCAACATTTCTATTTGGTTGTAACCTTTGATCTGGTCTTTCACCACTTAACGTATCTGTTCTTTAATCGAACAAATGTTGCTGATTGTAGGTGGGATTTAATTCATACCACACAACATTCATAACCCTCTTTTCATTATTAAATCAGGTTAGTTTATTTCCGCCGGGACTGGAAAGAAAGTGAAACTATTTTACAACAAAATAACAAAATACATACAAATCAATATTTTTCAGTATTTTTACGGTTCTTCTTATTAAATCGCCCGATGAATAAAACTACACATCTCGTTTCCGTTCTTTTTTTGGGGTTTATCCTCAGTTCCTGCAATTATGTTACCCAACGTTCCTATCGTCAACTTAAGCACGATGCCGTTTTGAATAACATCAAGGCTCCTGTTCCACCAGCCAGCACCTTGTCTATCCTTTCGTTTGGTGCCGCCGGCGATTCGGTCACCGACTGTAAGCCGGCATTCGATAAAGCCATGCAGGAATGCACCCGGCTGAAAGGAGCTAAAATAGTGGTTCCACCTGGCATTTACTTCGTGGGCGGTCCCATTCATCTGGTCAGCAATGTCTGTCTCGAAATACAAAAAGGAGCCCGTCTCAAGTTCAGCTCCGATCCTGCGCGTTATCTACCGGTGGTACTAACCAGTTGGGAAGGAACTTTTGTTTATAACTACAGCCCGCTTATCTACGGTTACCAACTGAAGAATGTTTCCATTACCGGCGAGGGAACCATCGATGGCAATGCATCCCTTACCTTTTCCACCTGGAAGGCAAAGCAGGACAGCGACCAAATGCTGAGCCGGGCGATGAACCACCAAAAAGTTGAAATGTCCAAACGTGTTTTTGGTGCCGGTCATTACCTGCGTCCGCAACTTATTCAGCTTTTCGAATGTAAAAACATATTGATCGAAGGCGTTCATATCACCAATTCACCCTTTTGGTGTATCCACCTGTTGAAATCGGAAAATGCAACTATCCGCGGCATCAGTTACAATGCTAAAAACATAAATAATGACGGCATCGATCCGGAATACTCCAAAAACATTCTGATTGAAAACGTCGACTTCGATAATGGCGATGACAATGTGGCTATCAAAGCCGGTCGCGACGATGAAGGCAGAGAAACAGCTATTCCCTGTGAGAACATCATTATCCGCAATTGCCATTTCAAAGGATTGCACGGAGTGGTTATCGGGAGTGAAATGTCGTCCGGAGTACGTAGTGTCTTTATCGAAAACTGTGTCGCTTCAGGGTATTGCAAACGGGGTATTTTCCTGAAATCAAATCCCGATCGCGGTGGTTTTATTACCGATATTTTTGTGAATAATGTCAGTTTTGGCGAAGTGGAAGATTGTTTTTTTATCACTTCGTTTTATCACGGTGAAGGCAAAGGTCACAACAGTCATATCAGTTATATCAACGTGGATAGCCTGACTTGCCGCAAGGCTACAAATGCCGGGCTGGTCATACAGGGTTTCCCGGAAAAGAAGGTCACCAATGTTTATTTTTCGAATGTAAAAATCGACACGGCTAAAATCGGTGTGAGTTTCAACGATGCAGAGAATATCGTGATGAGTAATGTCAATATCGGCGGAGAAGTGAAAGTTCCTTCTTCGGCAAAATAAGTCAATAATATGGGTCAAAATTAAGTGATTGACATAAATCAACACTTAATTAGCCCTAAAATCAGGTATCATTCCAATATAGCTTGTTAACTCTTATGTCCTATTTGCTTTCATTTTGAAATAAATTTGTACTTTTGCAGCTCAAATGTAAATATTAATAACAGCTGCCAATTGACGCCATGAATTTGTCAACTGCCAACTGTCAACTGTCAACTATAAATGAGTGTTGTAGAAAAGATAAGGAATTCAAAGTCGACTGCTTTTTCGTTCGAGTTATTACCTCCGTTGAAAGGAAACGGAATTGAAACGGTATACCGGACCATCGATACTTTGCGTGAATTCGACCCAAAATATATCAATATCACCACCCACCGCAGCGAATTGGTTTTCAAAGAAAATGCTTCGGGACTCTTTGTGCAGGTAGCCGAGCGACATCGTCCGGGAACGGTGGCTATTGCCGCAGCCATTCAGAACAAATACAAAATTTCCGTGGTTCCGCATGTAATCTGCAGCGGATTTACCCGCGAAGAAACAGAATACGCGTTGATCGATTTACAGTTTCTGGGTATTACCGATTTGCTGCTTTTACGCGGTGATAAAGCCAAACACGAACGGGAATTCTCACCTAGCGGACATAAAAATGCCACTGAATTACAAGCCCAGGTGAATAATTTCAACAAGGGTCTCTTTCTGGACGACTCGAAAATGAAATTTCCGGTTGCACCGTTTTCTTACGGTATGGCTTGCTATCCCGAGAAACACGAAGAAGCCCCAAACCTGGATTCGGATTTATTTTACGCGAAACAAAAAGTGGATGCAGGTGCCGAGTATCTGGTTACTCAAATGTTTTTCGATAACCAAAAGTATTACGATTTTGTGGAAAAGTGTATGGCTATTGGTATTAATGTGCCGATTATTCCGGGTATTAAACCCATCACGCTGGCCAATCAGTTGACGGTATTACCGAAAATTTTCCATACCGATATACCGGAAGAATTTGCAGCGGAATTACGTAAATGCAAATCGGATGAAGAAGCTGCTGAAGTGGGTGTTGAATGGTGTACGCAACAAGCGCTGGACCTGAAAAATCACGGTGTAAAAAGTATCCATTTTTACAGCATGATGGCTACTCAAAGTGTGAAACGCGTGGCAAAAGAAGTGTTCTAAGCAACTTAATATCCCGTGCAACTAACAAAGAATTACCATTTCCAATGGTACTCCCGATATCTATCGGGAGTAAGTATTTAAATTATCAATTTTATGAGTTTTTTATTTTTTATATTCATCTTTATTATTTTTATCGGCATCTTTATTGTTGTTGCCGTATTGGGATTTTTACGCTCCATATTCACTTTCGGGAAAGGCAAGAATCCAACAGGCACTCCATCGCAGGATTTCGAACAACCTGCCGGGAAATCCAAGATATTTGATAAAAAAGAAGGAGAATATGTTGATTTTGAAGAAATAGAGGAGAAAGAGAGTTAAAGTGAGATGATTTGAAGATGAGATTAGTTGATTAGTAAAACTTCTCAGTGTTAATCTTCCAATTGACTAATTAACTAATTGACTAATCAACGAATTAACTAATTAACCAGTCAACTAATTAACCAGTCAACCAATCAAATCACAAAATTGACTTCCTTGAAATAGTATCCTTTCCGTTCACCTGTTTCGGTTTCCAGTTCGAGTTGTCCATCGGGATGCACAGTTTTAATTTTCGCCTGAAACATACCGTTATCATCTTTAAACGGGTGAAAACCTTCCTTCCGGTACAAATTTCCCGAATAGGCTGAACGAATATCATTTGCATCCCAATTCAAATACAAATCCATAATATTTTCACGTATACTATTCAATAATGATTTTCGTGCTTCAGTATTACCGGTAATTTGTTTCAACGATACCGGATTGGGAGCATCACTTATAAATAAAGTCTGATTGACATTGAGTCCGATTCCGACTACCACACTTTTTATCAGGCTTCCCTGCAACGAATTTTCTATCAGAATTCCGGCTATTTTTTTATCCTTCCAATAAATATCGTTAGGCCATTTGACGGTAATATCGTCCGTAAAATAGTCCAATGCATTTTTTATTGACACACTCACCAATTGCGAAATCAGGAACTGTTCGTCCGGTTTAATATGATGCGGATACAGAACCATACTGAAAAGCAGATTTCTACCGGGTGTCGACTCCCAGGAGTTCCCCGACTGTCCCTTCCCTGCCGATTGGTAATCAGTCATAACCGTATAACCTTCGGGTAAATTATTTTCCCGAATCATTTCCCACAGCAAGGCATTGGTGGAGGGTATTCTTAGATGAAAAGATAAATGGGACATGATGTTGATTGGTTTTATTTAGTTACATCAAGTAACAATTTTTCCATTTTGTTTGTCACGGCTCTCGAAGTTCCGTGCGCATTATTCACCAGCAAAGCAAAAACATAGGTCTTTCCTTTCAATTCAATATATCCGGCATACGATTTCACACGCGTTATTGTTCCACTCTTGGCATGTACTTTCCCTTGCAGCGCTGTGTTTCTGAGAAAGCTGGCCAGCGTACCACCTTCGCCCGAAACAGGCAGGGAATTGAAAAAAGCCAGCTGGTTTGCACTTTTCGTTTTCATATACGTCAGCAACTCTACAAAAAAACGGGCTGAGACAGCATCCATTGGCGACAATCCGCAACCATCATATTGAAAGAGCTGGTCAACCGGAAGACCTTTCGATTTCCAAAACGATTTGATAACCTGTATGGCCCCCACCGTACCTCCTACAGAATATGATTTCAATGCCAGGTAACGGAAGATATGTTCGGCATAAATATTATTGCTTTTTACATTTGTTTCGGTAATAATATCACTCAACGGTGGTGAAAAATGGCTGTAAATAAGCCGGGGATTTTTACTTTTTGTTACAATATCTGTCGCTGTTCCAATTACTGCAACCTGATGATCTGTGAGAGCCTTTGAGAAATCCTGCGCCAGCAACAAACCGGGATTTGGAATATCAGCCTTTACAACAAACTCGGAACGGTTGGCAGGAATTTCGCCG
>Ga0265297_10009436_pt1 | contig 12574 bp, 15 predicted proteins | sample Munlanlwell13791_FD_192502 | JGI IMG/M metagenome (GOLD analysis project Ga0265297, IMG submission 192502) | Leachate microbial communities from a municipal landfill in Southern Ontario, Canada - Leachate well 137-91 | ecosystem: Engineered > Solid waste > Landfill > Unclassified | place...
TCGGGCTTAGGGCATGCTGATGACCATGGCAGATGCTTCATCCGATTTCCAAGCCGGATTCCCGGAGCTTTGCAAGCAGGCGCGCGAAGTCGAACGGAACGCAATCTCATCAAAGCCCTCCAGGCTCTCAGGGAGCCTGCATCCTGGCGAGACTGATGCGATATTCCCCGCCGAGTTCGAATCCTACACATTCGCCTACGTATTTTCCGAGGCGCAAAGAGTCGAGCGGAGCCATTCGGAGAAAGCCTATTCTTCCGCCCCATTCCGGCAGGAGAAGGCCGCCATAGCGCCACCGCCGCCCCCTCCTCCGCCTTCCGATGGGGCGTATCCCGAGATTGCGGAAGAGCTTAGGCGCTTTGCCAAAACCCAGCCCCAGTCCGCACTTGCCGAAGCCGCCCCTAAAAAAACCGTCCAGGCGCCCGATTCCAATCCTGCGGGCGCGCAGGAAATGGCAGTTCCGATTCCGCCAGCTGAACTTGGCCCGTCTCCTGGCTCTTCGCCCCCAAAAATCCCCTTCCTGCCGTTTGGCAAAGGCAAAAGCAAGGCGGAAGCGCCGCTTGAAGCCCCTTCTCCGCCGGCAGAGGATATTTGGGATACTGCACCCTATGAGGTCCAGGAGGCCGAGAAGGAGGCCGCCAAGGAGGGGAAGCCCCTTCCTTTCGAGGAAAACGAAGAGGCAAAAGTCGCGCCCTCCGCTGAATTTTCAGGCGGTTCGGATGAAGCGAAAGTGCCAGAATCTTCCGAAATCAGCCTCGTGCAGCCGTCCCGGCAATCCAAGATTTCGCCCCGCCTGCGCGCCATAATAGAGGAAAAACTGCGGAAGGAGGAAGAGCGGAGGCGGCAGGAGCAGGAGGAAAACACAGACATCGAAAGGCCGCCTGAGCAAAAGCCGGAATCCGCGCAGGACGAGGTGGTTTTCTCCTCACGCGAGCGGCTTCTCAAAAAACTCCAATCACAGGGAATAAAAGTCCCGACTCTTGCCGAGCAGGTCGCATCAAATCTGAAGGAAAGCGCAAGGCAGGGCGCATTGCGTGAAAAGGAGGCGCAGGCGCAAGAGGAAGAGCAGGCGCAAGGACGCGAAGAGCCTCCAGCGCCGCTACCGCCTGCAAAAACCAAGCCCGCAATTCCTTCGGGCAAGCCTTACCTTGACGCGGCGGCACCATCCGGCACGGCTAAGCTGGCAGGCGCGCAGCAGGCAAATCCGGAGCCAAAGCCCAAAATGCCCTTGCCTATGGCAGGCGAAGAGGGAGGTGGAGTTGAAAGCGGCGATTCATCCTTGCAAGACGAGCCGGTTTCCGCCGAAGAGGCGGCTTCCACAGAGCCTGCGGCATTGCCAGAAAAGCCAATCGGGATGCCGTTGCAAAGGCAAGCGGCAGGGCTTAAGCCTTCGATAACAATAAGGCCGATATTCCAAGGGGAAAGGGAGAGCGATGCGCCTTCCACCGGGCCTGAAACGAACGAGGAGAAAACGCGCCAGATGCGCCTCCAGCGGATAATCGACGAGCTTTCGGATGACAGGCGCGCCTCCCCCTCCCCAAGAAAAGCAGCCGGGGCGGCTTTCGCAAAGCCGAAAAATGAAACGCCTGCGGAAAACTGGGCGGAATCGCAGGCAGAAGAGGGGCAAGCAGATGGGCCAGAAGAGCAGGCTGATGCCGAGGATGCGCCTGCGGCGCCAGTGGCTGCAAAAGCGCCAAAAGGGGCAAAAAAGCCGCCCGCCCCCATTTCAAAACAGAAAAGACAGGCGAAGAAACCCGCGGCGCAAGCCGTTCTGCTCCAAAAAGCCCGGGCATCTCCCAATTCAAAATCCCGGATTAAGCCGGAAAAAGCGGCCCCACAATCCTCTGCTTCAGCCCGGATGCGGAAAGTTGCCCTGCAGGAAGAGATGGCTGTCCCCGGGGAAGAGGCGGCCGAGGAGAACCAGCCAGCCCCAGCAAGAGTGCTGCCGCGGCGCGCACCGCCTGCCATGAAAAAAGAGGCCGATGAGGAAAGCGAAGAACAGGTGCGGGCAGTCCAAAGGAAGGAATCGCCCCTTTCTTCAGATAGGGAAGATGGGGTGGACGGCGAAGCTCCACGGATGCCTATGCGAGTGCTGCCTCGGCGTGCGCCCGCCCAGCCGCAAAAGCGGGAGGAATCTGGGGAAGGGAAGGGGGCGCAGCCCGCAAATGAGGCGGGGGAAGGTGCGCCGCCCGCAAGGTCAAGGGTTTTGCCCCCGCGGGGCTTGGCTCCCCGGGCAGAAACCCTTCAGTCTACGGGCTCAAAGCGCATTTTTCCCGGAGGGATATCCCGCGCTTCCACCCTCCAGAATACCTATATTCCGCCCGCACGGCAGAAGATAGCCCGGAAAATGCCGGTGAGGGCTGAAGAAGCCCTCTCCGAGGATGAAGCGCCTGAGCCGGAAGGAACCCAGGATTCCGGGCAAAGCGCAGAGCCGCCAACGCTTCTTGCGAAAAGAGCCCTTCCATCAAGGCAGGCGCGCAAGCCCGAAGCGGTTGAAGAAGAGAAGGAGGAAGAACGTATTCCGGACGCGCCGCTGCCGGGCTCGCCGGTCATTTCTGCCCCCATGAAGACCCGGGATATCGCAGGCGAGGCAAAGCTCCCGGAGCACGAGGATGAAGAGGAGCTTGCGCCGCCTCCGCCTCCCCCTGAAGATGACCTTCCGGTTCCTGTGGCTTCCGAGTACGAGCAGGCAAAGGATGATTTCCGGGCGAAAATGAAAGAGGAGGGAATAAAGGAATCCGCAAAGGCGGAAAGCGAGGATGCAACCGAGCAATACGCAAAGGAGAACATGACATGGCTTTATGAAATATACAAGATGGGCGGCATGTCCCGAGAGGATTTCCTCCAGAAGGTGCGCGACAAGATTGCGGAGTCAAAAGGCTCATCGCCGCAAGGCGGGCAGGCCGAGGCGTCCAATCCCGCGTTTGCGAGCATCGGCAAGGAGATTGTGGAAAAATAAACCATGGAAAGCGAGCAACACATAATATATAGTTATTCGGAGTTTGTTTGGTGAGTGGTGGAATGGCTGAAAAGGCAAGGTTCGATTTGAGCGCATCGGCTGCGAAGCCCAAGGCGCCGCAGCCCTTAGTCGCCCAGCCCATGCGCGAGAGCGAGGGCCCCAAGGACCCCGAGCGCTTCCGCGGGCTCATGATTTCCCTTGCAGGCCGCTTCCCCTTCCTCAAGCGGTCGCTTTCCCAGGCGGACATGCGCTACACGCCGGCAGGATTCGCAAAAGTCGCCCTTATCACCGCCATCTACATCTCCGCCGCGCTCCTGCTTGTGGTCTGGCTGCTCATACGGAACGAGCCCTCGTCATTTGCAATCCTCCTCGGGCTTGCGCCGGTGTTCTATTTCCTGGCTTTTCTCTACGCGATGCAATACCCGAACGTCAAGGCATCCATGCGCGCGCGCGGCATGGAGCAGGAGCTTGTGTTCGCAGGAAGGCACATGCTAATCGAGCTCAAGTCGGGCGTGCCGCTCTTCGACGCAATGCTCGGCATCTCGCGCGATTATGGCGAAATATCCCTCGAATTCAACAAGGTGGTGGAGAAGGTCACGCTCGGCGTCCCGCTCGGGGTCGCGCTCCACGAGGTTGCGGACAACAACCCGTCCCAGTATTTCCGGCGCGTTGTCCTGCAGATGGCAAACTCGCTCGCATCCGGCTCGGACGTCTCCCTCTCGCTTGAGGCGTCGCTTGACCAGATATCCAAGGAGCAGGCAATCTCGCTTAAGGCATACGGGCAGAAGCTCAACCCGCTTGTGATGTTCTTCATGATATTCGGCATAATCCTGCCGTCATTGGGCGTGGCGTTCATAGTCATCCTCACATCCTTCCTCGGCGGGGCGGGGGTGTCGTTCGGTTCCTCCGCGCTCTTCGGGGTGCTGGTGGCGATAGGCCTTGTGCAGTTCGTGTTCCTTTCGATGGTGGAGAATTCGCGGCCGAGGTTTGACATATATTAGAGTGGTTTTGATGGCAAGGACGTTCTATGAAATGATCGGGCGGCTCTTCTCAAGGCCGCAGATGCGGAAACTCGGCTCGCTACTCGAGGCAAGCGGCACGGATTTCGTGCCCGAGGCGTTCGCAGGCTTCATACTGATAATGTGCGCCTCGCTTTCCATCCTCGCCTATCTTCTCTCGGTTTCCATCGCCCCAATCCGCGGCTTCCTCTTCAAGCTCTCCTCGTTCATTTCGCTTGACGCCACCGTCGCTTCCCCGTTATTCTTTACCCTCATCGCCATTGTTTTTTCCATAGCGCTTGCCGCTGGGGGCGTATGCCTCATATCCTATGTCGCTCTCCTCCTGATGGCGGATTCGCGCAGGCGCAAGGTGGAGGACGTCCTTCCGGATTTCCTCTCGCTTTCCGCATCCAACGTGCGAGCCGGGATGACCATAGACCAGGCCATGTGGTATGCCGCAAAGCCGGAGTTCGGCATACTCTCAGTTGAAGTTTCAATAGTCGCCAAGAAGACTTTCGGCGGAGTCCCGTTCAACCAGTCAATCGACTACCTTTCCGAGCGCTTCAACTCGAAATCGATAAGGCGCGCGGTCGCGCTCATAAAGCAGGGCATGGCGTCAGGCGGCCAGCTTGCCGACATACTCGAGCAGACCGCGGAGGACAGCCGCAACATGGAGGTGCTGAAAAAGGACATCTCCGCCTCGCTTCTGATGTACGTGATATTCATAGTGTTCGCAGGCGCGGTCGGCACTCCCTTCCTCTTCGCAATCTCGGGGAAGCTCGTTGCCATACTCGAAGGGGTTTTCGCCACCCTGCCCACGCAATCCTCGAATGTTGCCGCTGTCGGCTCGTATGCGACGTTTGCAATGCCCTCAAAGCCCGCGGTCTCCTCATCGGATTTCTTCCTTTTCACGATATTCTCATGCGCAATGACCGCGATATTCTCCTCGCTTATCATAGGCGTGATTTCGCGCGGCAGCAAGCGCGAGGGCGTGCCTTACATACCTTTCCTTCTCGTTGCGTCTCTTGTGATACTCTACCTGATGGGCTTTGTGCTTGAGCGCATGCTCTCGGGCATAGCAATTTAATGATTAGGCGCGAATAGGAATTTGAATATTATTGAGGTGGTTTTTGGATGGGCATGAACGGAAAAATGCACGGGCAGGCAGCGATTGAATCGTTCTGCGGAACGATTGCTCGCCCCCTGCGCGGGCAGGCGGCGATGGAATATTTAATGACCTACGGCTGGGCGCTTCTCGTGATAGTCGCGGTAATCGCGGTTCTTTTGATAATCAACCCATTCGCCGCACCGGCAGGCTGCCGCTTCGACCAGGTGGGCTTCCAGTGCGCAAACCCGCTCATCAATACCAACGGAACAATTTACATGCAGATAACAAACTCCAACAACAACCTTATTGTGCTGCACAGCGTGATGTGCACCACCGACAAGTCAACAAGCGTCCCTTCAGTGCCGGACACTGTCCTTATGGGCAACCTTGCACGGCAGGCGACCCTGACTGTAAATATGAGTTGCTACAAGCCAGGCACCACCACGCCAATCGTGCTTAGCACAGGCAACGATTTCACCGGGAAGGTGTGGCTCTTCTACAACAACGAGGAGGACGATGTCACCACCTATCCCAAACGCGTGGTGAGCGCAACTGTGACCACGAAAGTGTCGCAGTAGTTCCGGTGCGCAAGGCAGTTGGCTGTAGCGGTTGAACGGTGGAAAAATGAAGGGGGCATTCATCCTGGCTGCGCTTTTCGAGGCAGCCTTGCTGCTTGCCCTCTTTGCGCCAACCCTCTTTGCCACCGGAGGGGTCGCGCAGCTCACCACCGCCCTTTCCAGCCTCTGCACTACGATGACCGAGCTTCTGCCGGTTGTCGCCATGCTCATGGTGGTGCTGGGCGCAGTCATTTACGCTTCAGGCCAGATGATGGGCGCGGAGACGCGCGCAAGGGCGAATGTCTGGGCAACAGCCGCGCTCACAGGCGCGGTGATGGCGATTCTCCTGGTGACAGTTTCGCCTGCAATCCTCAGCTCAATTTACGGCCCAGCGATAAGCTGCGGCGCGGGCGGCGGGCCTGGACCGGCATACAACTGCCCTTCATCGAACCCTGTTATATTCTGCGACACAACCAATCCGAATACGAACACATGTTGCCTTAAGAATGGGGTACATAGCTGTACATCAACTATACTGTGTTCTAATTCAGGCGGGACCGCACAGCAATTAATCCTCCCTCCAGGCGCGTAATAGCCGTCAGGCGGAAAGCCAGAACAAGGGCCGATGCCCATGCATACTGGGCCAGTCGCCCCATATCCCAAGCCCCGCGTTGCATGTTGCTGTCAAATCCTGACTCATCGAGTCTTGGCTTCCCCAAATCCTTTTAAACTCTTCACAGGAGAATGATGGCGTAAACGCGAAAAACAAGCCTGTCTTCTGGTTTCCAGCAGGGAACAGATACGGTTTAAGCAAATTCCAGCAATATCCCACGCATTGTTCAAGCAATTTTCAAAAATAAGCAAGCTTTAAGAATGTGCGATAGTCAATCTTCGCAAAGGGGTGTAATCTATGTATCCTCCGGCCCAGCAGGCATATGACCGCGCGATAACGGTGTTCTCGCCAGACGGCAGGCTTTTCCAGGTGGAATACGCCAAAGAGGCAGTCAGGCGCGGAGCGACCGCAATCGGCATGGTGTTTGACGGCGGCGTGCTTTTGATGGCATACAAGAACGCGCCATCCAAGCTTCTCGTTCCCGAATCAATGAAGAAGGTATTCGAAATAGACAAGCACATTGCAGCAACGGCATCTGGCTTAATCGCGGACGCAAGGCGCTTAGTCGACCTCGCGCGCCTCGAGTCGCAGCGCCACAGGCTCGCATACTCCGAGCCGGCATCAGTCGAGTCCATTTCAAAAGAGCTTTGCGACCTCATGCAGGTCTACACGCAATACGGCGGCATCCGCCCGTTCGGCGTTTCCCTGCTGGTTGCGGGGGTCGACTCCGAGCCGCGCCTCTATGAGGCAGAGCCCTCTGGCGCGCTCACCGGCTACCTTGCGGACGCGGTAGGCTCTGGCAAGAAGGAAGTGGAGGAGTTCTTCGAGAAGGAGTACAAGCCCAACCTGTCTCAGGACGAGGCAATCGCGCTCGCGGTAAAGGCGCTCAAGAAATCAGGCGACCTTTCCATAAAGCCAGACACGCTTGAAATAGCCGTAATCACCATGAAGAAGAAGGAATTCACCGTGCTCTCGCAGAAGGAAGTGGAGAAGTACATCAAGTGATTTTCCGGCGTCAAAGAAGATGATAAGCAATGACCAGCCTTGACAATGCGATAACCGCGCACATGGACATAAACGGCGAGCGATACGAGCTTCTCGTGGACCCCGACTTGGCGTACATGTACCGCACCGGGCAGAAAAAGGAGCTCAACAATGTATTGGTCGTCGAAGAAGTGTTCAAGAGCTTCAGAAACGGCGAGAGGCACACCGCCTCATCGCTCCAAAAAGCATTCGGCACGAACGACATATTCGCCATTGCCGAGCGCATACTCAAAAAAGGGGATTTGCAGCTGACGACCGAGCAGAAGCGCAAGATGCTCATAGAGAAAAAGAAGCAGATAATCGCAATCCTGATGCGCGAGTGCATTGACCCTCGGACAGGGGGCCCGCACACGCAGATGCGCCTGGAGCAGGCGCTTGAGGAGTCCCGCGTGCACATAGACGGCATGAAGGACGCGGCAGAGCAGCTTGAGGGTGCCATAAAGGCGATGCGCCCCATAATCCCGATGAAGTTCGAGCGCGTGAAAATTGCCGCGAGGGTGCCCCCGGAGTTCGGGCAGCGCATCTACGGCATGCTGAAAGGCTACGGGATACAAAAGGAGGAATGGGCGAAGGATGGCAGCCTGATAGTCGTGATAGAGATGCCTGCGGGCATGCAAGGGGAGTTCTACGACCGCCTCAACAAGGCGACCGCAGGAAGCGCGGAGACGAAGATAGTGAAGTGAATGAAGATCGCGATTGGACACTGGTGATGAAATGGAAAGCAAAATTGTGATGCCTGGCGACATTGTTTCGGACAAGCCGGACAGGATAAGCTACGCGTTCGTGGACAAGGGCAAGACCTACTCAACGGTGGTCGGGCTTTTCCACGACGGAAAGCTTGTGCCGCTCGAAGGGCCGTACGAGCCTTTGGTGGAAGACCAGATAGTCGGGGTGGTGACGGAAGTGAAATTCTCCGGCTACAGCGTGGAGATGAACACCGCCTATGCGGCATTCCTCTCCTCCCGTGAAATACGCGAGCGCTATGAGATGGGCGACACCATCCTCGCGCGCGTGAGCATGATTGACGAGGTGCGCTCCACCGAGCTTACGGACGCGAAAAAGCTCCCTGCTGGAAGACTGGTCAAAGTTTCTTCTGTCAAAGTGCCCCGCATAATCGGCAAGAAAAACTCGATGATAGACATGATAAAGTCCTCGACCGGCTGCGAAATATCCGTAGGCAGGAACGGCTACGTCTGGATTTCCGGCAGCGGGAACGCGACTCTTGCGGAAAAGGCGATACGCATGATTGAGGCGCAGGCGCACACAAGCGGCCTTACCGACCGTGTGTCCGCATACCTGAAGTCCGCAAAACAATAGGGAAAAATTTCATGATTTTGGAATGGTGATATGATGGGTGGAAACACAGCAAACAAGCCGAAGCTTCTCGTTTCGGGCAAGCGCGTGGACGGCCGCGGGGTCGAGGACCTCCGCCAGATAAAGATAGTCGCGCGCGTGCTAAACGACGCTGACGGCTCGGCATACATCGAGTGGGGCAAGAACAAGATACTCGCAGGGGTATACGGCCCCTCGGAGTGCATCCCGCGCCACGACCAGTCGCTCTACCGGGCGATTGTCAAATGCCGCTACAACATGGCGCCCTTCTCCGGGATGGAGGAGCACGGGCGGAGCGGCCCCTCGCGCAGGAGCAAGGAGCTCTCCAAAGTGATAAAGGAGGCGTTCGAGAACGTCATAATCGCGGAAAGCTTCCCGAAAACGCAGATAGAGATATTCGTGGAAGTCCTCCAGTCGGACGGCGGGACGCGCTGCGCCGCTGTGACTGCAGCTGCGGTGGCGCTTGCCGACGCAGGCATACCCATGAAGGACCTGATAAATGCGGTCGCTGTCTGCAAGATAGACGGGGAGATGGCGGTCGACCCTGGAAAGGAGGAGGACAACTTCGGCGAATCGGACATGCCGATTGCCTTCTCGCCGCGCACAGGCGACATCCTCCTTTACCAGATGGACGGGCTTCTCACGCGCGAGGAGCTTGCGCGCGGATTGGAGCTTGCGAAAGGCGCAACCGAGAAAATCCGCAAGATACAGGTGGATGCAATCGGGAAGGTTTACGCTGAGCCGAAAGAGGAGAGGTTCCTCGTAATAAAGTAGGTGTTCTTATGGAATCCATAAACGAGATAAAACGCGACACGCTTTCCGCGCTTCTTTCCTCAGGCAAGAGGGGGGACAACCGCGGCATGTACGACTACCGCGCGATAAGCGTCCAGCCCGGCATACTGCAGAATGCAGAAGGCTCGGCAATGGCGTCAATCGGAAAGAGCCAGGTGATGGTGGGCGTCAAGTTCGACATCGCAAAGCCATTCCCGGACAGGCCCACCGAGGGCGTGCTTTCGACATCCGCCGACCTCCTTCCGCTCGCATCGCACCTTTTTGAGACCGGCCCGCCCAGCGAGAATGCAATCGAGCTTGCGCGCGTTGTCGACAGGGGCATCCGAAGCTCGAACACGCTTGACCTCAGCTCGTTCTTTATCGAGGCTGAGAAAGTGCTCGCGCTTTACGTGGACATCTACGTGCTTGACCACGACGGCAACCTGATAGACTGCTCCTCGCTTGCGGCAATGGCTGCGCTTCTCTCCACGCGCATGCCGAAAGTGGAGGAAGGCAAGATAATCCGGGGCGAATACGCCGGGAAGCTTCCTCTCAAGGACATTGTGGTCACATCCACATTCGGGAAGCTCGGCGAGCGCACATTCATCGACCCCTCGCTTGACGAGGAGAAGGGGATGGACTGCCGCCTCACGCTTGCAACCACCCCAAAGCACCTTTGCGCAGCGCAAAAAGGGGGCTGGGGCGCCATCTCAGAAAGGGATTTAATGGGGTTGCTTGATATCTCCATGGAAAAGGGCAAGGAGCTTCGCGCCCTTCTCCCTAAGGAGTAATATTTGCAAAAATCAGGTGATTTGAATGTCCAACAGGAACGTAAGGCACGGCGCGGAACTGAGGAAGCGCGCAGACAAGGTGGAAAACTCCCGCAGGGCGCTTTACGAGTGCCCCAAGTGCGGGAAGAGGAAGGTCAAGCGCCAGGGCAACTCGCTTTGGGGCTGCAAGGCCTGCCAGGCGGTTTTCGCAGGCGGGACCTATTCGCTCTCCACTCCGGCAGGCGAAGTCGCCGCACGGCTGATTGAGGAGCAGAAAAAGAGGTAACGCATATGTACGCATGCTCTAAATGCAAGAAAAAGATAGAGAAGCTCGACACCAAGTTCACCCGCTGCCCCTACTGCGGCAACCGGGTGCTATACAAGACCCGCGAGCCGGTGGCGCGCGAGGTGTCGACGGACTAGTTTCCTTTTTTTTCCATTTATTTCCAAAAGGGTGCTATACCTGCTTGTCACAACGGGCAAAAAGCCGGATTTTCTTCAGAAGCTTATCGCAAATGCCCTCTTCCTCTCCGTGCCCGAGTCTCTCTTGGAAGGCAGGGGCAAGCGCACAATCGTTTCTCTTCTCAAAAAGGCGCACAGGCTCCATTTCTCCCGCATTTGCATAATAAGCAAGCGCGAAGGCGGGGCAAGCGAAATGTCATTCATTTCACTTGAAGAGGACGGCAGCTGGCAGAGGCTTTCCCCCACAATAATAGCGCAATATGCAGTCGCCTGCGAAGAGAAAAAGGCATGGCGGCAGGCGCAGTCTCGCTCGCTCAAACTCGCAGGAACCAAACGGGCAGCGCTCCAGCAGCTTCTTTCGCCTCTAAATGCGGATTCAGGGCCAGTCTCCTCTATCACCGCAGGGGCAAGCTCGCTCTCCTTTAAGCTTGGCAAAACCGAACTCTTGAAATTAGGTGTCAAATATGAAAAGTGAAAAAAAAGGTTCCCAAATAACCGGCTCGGCAACGCTCCGGCTCGATTTCGAGTCAAAAGCGCTCGCATCCGCCGCCTACCAGTCGCTCCTCCAGGAAGCCGACTTTTCGCACCGTGGCGGCTCAAAAGTAATGCTGAAGGGCAATTCCGTAATAGTCGACATAAAAGCCGACGACCCGGTCTCCCTTCGCGCATCATTGAACTCATACCTGCGCCTCATGCATATTATTAAATCTGTTGAGCAAGATGTAAGTCCGACTGATTAGGGGGGATTTTAATGGCAGAACCGCTTCGAAACGCAGAGGAGCTCCAGAAAAAACTAGCAGAATTCCAGGACATGCAGCGCCAGCTTCAGATGATTTCCGGGCAGCGCCAGCAGCTCATCCTCCAGGTGGAAGAGATAAAGATGGCTGAGGAGGAGCTTTCCAAGGCCGACAAGGTGGTTTACCGCGCAGTCGGGCCGCTGCTTATCGAGACCACAAAGACCGACGCCTCTTCTGACCTTAAGGAGAAGAAAGAGCTGTTCGAGATGCGCGTCGGGGTCCTTGCAAAGCAGGAGGAGAAGATGCGCCCGAAGTTCGACGAGCTTCGCGCAACGCTTGAAACGGCGCTTCGCGAGAATAGGATGCCGCAAAAGTGAGGCACGCCATGCCTCCCCGCGCCGGAGCAGGGAAGCTCCCCTCCCCTGCCGCATTCTCCCGTTCCCTCTCGTCAATAAAAGCGAAAAGGATAGTCCTGACCTTCCACTCGCTTGGGGACATCGACGCAGCCGCATCAGCAATCGCTCTTTCCCGCTTCATTGGAAAAAAGTGCATCATAGCCCCCCCAGACAAGCCGAATAGCGGCGCAAGAAAGCTTCTTGACTACTGCGGAGCGCAAACCATCCTTTCTTCAGAGGCAAAAATCACTTCCGAAGACTTCATAATAGCGCTTGACTCAGCCTCCCCCTCGCTTTTGCCCCATCTTTCAGGCATCCAGCCCGACCTTCTTATTGACCACCACTCGCGCACGGGCGGCGAAATAGCGGCAAAAAAGCGGATAATAGACGAATCCGCCTCCTCCACCTGCGAAATTCTCCACTTCCTCCTAAAGCCAACCGACAAAATCACCTCAATCGCGCTTCTGATGGGCATAATCTCCGACACCGCAAATTTCAAGTCCGCAACCCCCCGCGCATTTGAAGCGGCATCCGCCCTCCTTTCGCATTCTGGGCTTTCCTACTCGCAAATACACTCCCTCGCAGGCGCTCCCGAGTCATTCGGCGAGAGAGTGGAAGCTCTCCGTTCCTGCCAGTCGGTCTCTTCTGAAAAGGTCGGCAATTTCATAATCGCAACCGCAATGGCAAAGTCGCACGAGGCTCATTTCGCAGACATGCTCACCCACTTAGGCGCAGATATCGCATTCGTGGGCTGCGAGGCGGAATCCGGCGGCGCGCGGATTTCCGCACGCATGCGCGATTCGCTTCTTGGGCGTGTGAAGCTTGAGCGAA
>Ga0265297_10009438_pt1 | contig 12572 bp, 7 predicted proteins | sample Munlanlwell13791_FD_192502 | JGI IMG/M metagenome (GOLD analysis project Ga0265297, IMG submission 192502) | Leachate microbial communities from a municipal landfill in Southern Ontario, Canada - Leachate well 137-91 | ecosystem: Engineered > Solid waste > Landfill > Unclassified | place...
CAGGGGTTATACGACAGTGAAGCGCTCACAGTGCGATCAGACAATTTCGCTCCTGCAGAGGTCGCACTGTTGCGCTGGGATCCGTCATATGACGCTTCGGGCGGCGGTACGCTCAGGCTAAAATTCCTAAAGCGCACGAACACCAATGGAGGTACTCTCGAGGCCTATCAAGCTTGCTGGAATTGGTACAGCACGTCTAAATTCTCTACTGTAGACGTCAATTCCTGCTACCTATACGGCTCGGTGATAGGTAGATGGACTATACCTGCAGACATACAGGAAGGTCAGAAGATCAGCATATCTATCAGCGGCTTCGATCCTGGCTGGGGCATAATGTTAGTTCTCAAGTCTAGGGGAAGTGTAAGATATAGCTTCTCATCTCGCGAGGGATCCGATCCACCTGCGCTTAGCCTAAACCCTGCACCTACATGGCCTATTACTCCAGTACCTACAGAGACCTTGAGACCGACTCTCACTTCGACTCCTTCCTCCACGCCTGACCTAAGCGTAATGCGATGCGGCGAGATCGGTGACTATATCATCTGCGTTCAGAAGCTCACTCCAACTCCGTAGTAAAGCCTCGAAGCAAAAAGATAGGAGAAGTAGAGGGGACCGTTCTACTTCTCCTATTGGCATCAACGAGATCTTTCGACCTCGCTAAACCCCACTCACTACCACCACTTCAACCCTAAAGCCGTGATGGCGTTCTTCGTGCCCTCATACTCCAGAATTGAGAATGCTGCAGCAGCTAGAGCGGTCACGAAGGCGTCTCCTGTGCTGAACTCTGCGCTCACTTGCAACCCCACGATAAGCCATGCGAAGCCGAAGGTGACCAGGTTAATCAATACATCCACTCCGTTGGGCTTTGCCGGTAGAGCCTTTAGGTCGACGACAGCGCCTGGTGTTCCTGCGGAATTGTCGGGCTCCAGATGCGCGCGCTTTGCCATCCTCTTGGCCAGAGCGTCAGCGACCATGAGATACAGCAGAGTGATTACTGGTTTGCCGATCAGCTGCATAAAGACAGTCAGGATGACTGACAGTGTCAACGGGTTCTTCAAGGACAACCACGTGATGTCCTTCAACAGATCTAACATGTTTACCTCCCTTGTAAGCAACGACTACATAGATTGAGGTATCGATCGCCACGAGACAGCCTCTCATGCAGCGACCACACCTGATCCGAAGACAAAAGCTCATCGAACGATTGAACGTTCAGGTCCCCCAGATCATGATCCTCGCGCCAGTCCAAACAGCACAACCCTAGACGTCCTGTGCACCTGATTACTATCTCCTGCAAAGGAGCTTGACACGGCACTCTCAGCTGGTTCACAGGAAACTCATACAGGTGCAATCTTCCATCTAGAGGAAAACCCTGTTGAACATCAAGAGGCACAGAAGAACGCAACGCAGTAAGACGCGTCATCTCTGAGTCTCCATACGCAGAGAAGCGAAACTCTGTGACTCCGCAGGTAACTAGTTCATCCAGCAGCGTCTGCGACATGTTCCAGCCGTTCGTCCAGATGCGAACTCCGAACCCTCTCTGCTTTGCCTCACCAATTAGCCAGAACAGCCGCGGATCTGACGTCGGCTCGCAGTAGTTATGAAATTCGACAGTGCCTCCCCAGTCTCTATCCCGTAACGAACTCATGACGTCCAGAACAATGCGAGATGGCAAAGTGACTGGGTTTTGTACTTGCAGATGAAGCGGACACTCCTTGTGCTGCGAAGCATAGGGACAAGTATTCGATAATTCGAATACTACCCACTTCGTCTGTGACAAATCAATGTCAGTCATAGGTCCCCCTTATCTATCACATCCAAAACGAACGTGCCTGACTAGTAGCCGGAAGAATGCTGGTATATATGACCCCATAATTCAGTACGGCATGACTAGCTATACTGCCTACGTTAGGGTGCTCTACGACCATAGTACTATCGGCATAGGGCCTATAATACAGAGACTCCGCTATAATGAGCTCGGATCCCCATATCCCTGTCAACTCCGCATCGCCCCATATAGGCCCGCTCGAGGTAAAGCTAGTTGCTGTCTTCCTGTAGATATTAGATCCGTCCCTCCAGTATATATACAGCACTCCGCCATATTCCTGAATGCCGTAGAGGGAATATCCTGAAAACGCATTGACTACCGTGGCAGGAGTGGACTCGGATGGATATCCACCAGGCGCGAGCCAATATAGTCTCAGCAGATGAGTGTTATCCGGATTCTTTATGTCGGCAGCGTAGCCAAGATAAGTATGTCCTCCAGAAGAGACGTAGCATACTCCGAATTGCTGAATTATCTGCGAGCTTGAAGAAGTCGTAAGCAGCTTATAAAAGTAACCCCACCAAGGCCCTGCGGGCGGATTAAGATAGGTATCTTCGGCTAAAACCTGACCTAAAGGAGGAGTCTGCAAGACATGCTCTGCAACTCGAATAGAACCGCTCGGGCGATGGGTGAGACTTGAAAGGCCTGTTATATACCCTCCCCAAGGCAATCCCTCAATCTTGTAGAACTCTCCTTGATCTGTTAGAAAAACTAGCGCGGATCCTAAAACAGGATGTCCTGATACGGTGAGAACGATGTACGCGCCTCCCCAAAGCATTGCATCTAGGTGACTGGGCTGACCTCCTAAAACTTTATCCTGACAGCCATTAAAGACCCTTTCCCATTGTCCTCCGTTCTTAGCTCTATATGACAGGATATAGCTTTCGCTAGTAGTCGGATCTGTCTCACCTACGAATAGATGCAGATATTCTCCTACCTCGATTAGGCATAGAGAGTTCTCCTGGTAGTAAGGCCTATTTTGCACTACAGTCATGGTAGTGTTCCATAGACCGCCTTTACGAGGCTTGTAGTAGATATCGTAGTAAGGCAGATAGTCTGGAGCTCCAGAGTCGTGATAGTATGTATATGCTAGACCTACATCTGACATGCTAGACTCCAAACTGTCTGCAGCGAAGATGAACTGACAAATCAGATCCGGGAGTTATATACCCTACATACGTGATATCCAGATCAAGCCGTGTATCTTCGGGCAAGAAGACAGGCGATGCTAAGCTTGACCAACCTAGATAGTTAGCCGGGTTAATCACAGCCGAGCACACCTGAACATCATTCGCCTTTACGGAAAGAGCAATCAGTGACCCCGTAGGAGGAGTGCGAACGTAAGATACTACTTCGTACAGTTGAATTCCCCCTGTGCTTACTATCAGGGTAGGTGCAACGTATGTACCTACAACTAAGCTTCCCGGAACTGTAAAAACTGCCTGCTGCTCCATGAACGTCCTACTCAGATACTCATCGCCGAGATCATCGGAAAGAGCTGGTACATACCTGCTTCCGGTTACTTCATATAGCTGTTCCCGATATCCCGAAACGCCTTGAGAACCCTTCCAGGTCTCTCGAACCCAGATAGGTCTATCGTAAACCTCCTTCACTACAGAGTTATACGCTCGTACGACCTTCTCTACAGTATCCAACAGGCGTACATTTAAGGGAGTGCCAGGTAGCGGAGCTAGAGCAGTACTTACCTCTCCGGGATAGTGTAGATAGCTATAAGCGCCCATGAGCGCGGGCCAGATTTTCTGACCAGTTGTTCCCTCCGCGACTACATCCTGTACGACGTCTTTGATCATATCCTCGACCATTTTGCGGATGACCGGTATGATCGGACTATAGGGAGTCCTAGGCACTATAGGAACGACAGGTCTTACAGGAATATTAGGCGGTGTAGGTATTGATGGCCCCGGAATTGGCGGCCTAGGAGGAATAGGAATTTTAGGTGCAGGCACAGGAGATGGAGAAGGATGCTCGTCGTCTATGACGACCGCCTCGCTATCGACTGTCGGGTCTCCTAGAACATTAACGTTAGGCTGCACCGTAAGAGTCGTAAAGATAGTTCCTGCATCTGCAGTGTAAGTATCTGAAACCTCAGTAATCCAGAAAAGCTTTGCGCTCCAGCTTACTCCTCTGGGAATCCAGGTAGGAACGTAGGTAACTACAGCTCCAATGACAGGAGCCACATCCAGGTCACTGAAGTTACCACACAGGGTTAGTCGGGCAGAATCGGTCCTTCTCGATAGCCACGAGTATTGCAGCTGAGCGAGCTGCAGAGCCGAGTCTGGACCTCGCAGAACTTGGTTGTCAAGAACTAAATCAGCTCCGGAGAAGTTACGACCTGCTCTAGGAAAGCGAGCAGTATAGGCGTACGAGCGGACTGAAGTATATACTCCCGACCAAGGAGGAGACCAGTACTCTGCAAGGGAGTATAGTCCGCTTACCTCTACTGATGTCACTCCGCCAGTCTTTAGAGATACATCTACATTCTGCATATCCTGATGCAGCAGATACACTCTCGATCGAGTAGCCCTAATGTCGAGATTGAAAGTAGGATCGGCGCATATCCTCAAAGCGCCTTGTCTATCACAAGTCCAAAAGAGCTGCATATCAGGAACAATGCTGTCAAGCTGTTCTTTTAGGGATCCCTCAGGGAAGTTGTGCCCGGTCAAGAAGGCGTTCACTTCTAGTCTGCGCACGTCCATGAAGCGATACACAGTCCAGTGCCATCGGAACAAGTAATAGTATAGCTGCTCGATGGTCAGAAAGGGCCAATAGCTCCATCCGCCCGCAGTGCTATCTACTGAAGTTGCGTATACAGCATAGTTCCCAAAAGAAGCACAGTACTCAACGAAGCCAGATATACGTAATCCAGCCTCAGCTCCTACTTCTCCCGATTCGGATACGCCGGAGTCTGTTATCCAGCCTACTAGCTTGATGTTACTTCTTCCGGGGAAGAAGTTGCCGCTCTGCCTGCTTTCTCCTTCGAAAGACTCCTCCGCGAATATGACAACTTGCGATCCGCAAGGGAGCTTAGCTAGCGTCATCATATCGCCATGTACGGTCAAATCAGCGGACCAGCCAGAGTCACGAGAGCCGTTCATCGTGACTCCCTCTATCTCTGTAAAAGGCCTATCTGCCTCTACGGCGCTGAGAGGATCGAAGATGAATACGTTACGGTATCCTGTGTAAGATCTTCCATCGACAGAATACACCGTTAGGCTGACTATGTACTGTCCCGGAGTTGTGTATAAAACCTCCACGCGAGATGCGCTACTAGTCGACGGTGTACCCCCTTCAAACCACCAGCTGTAAGATGCAATACCTGACTCGGGAAAAGGCCACTGCCACGGAGATCCTGGTTGACTCTGATTTATGGCGTAGCTATTGCTCCCGTCGAATAGTACGTAGGACGCTCCATCGTCTAGAAGAGCGCAGGCCGGAGGCCCCATTACTGGGACAGGAGTAAGATTTCGATCCGAGCTACTTATATCTTCATCTTTCCAGACTTCCCCGGATGCATCGACCTTGTGAATCATAGGCCAGAAGTCGTGCACGTCTGTCAATGAGAGATAATCTCCGGCTCTCCAGGTGCAAGTCCCATCAGATGCCACATAGATGCTTCCTGTAGGAGAGTTGGTATAGTTATCGAAGCGTCTCACGCGACATGATCCCCGATCTTTCAAGCCGGCTCCGGATCCAATCCACAAAGTGAGATCGTCTCCGAAGTTATTGCGATCAAATCCACCTACATTATCTCCTGAGTAGTAAGGGATTTCCATTCTAAGATAGGTTGCAAGATCTCCCTCTACGGGGTCCTCTATAACATTGAGAACCCTGCCCGTCCAGATGATGCGGGGTACCTTGACCGCTAGATAGAGTTTGGCTATCTGAGGATGCTTGCGAGTTATAGGATTACTGATATCTCCTGAGGTAATACCTACACTGTCTATGCCAGTTCCGAGATCAGTTACGTTACGTCCTCCAGATATCTCCTCTGATCCAACTCCCGAATCCTGCTGCTCGATGACTGGATCATAATCTCCGGAGAGATGATCTTCCCCCGAAGAGCTGTCGGTCACAGCTAAGACAACGGATATGACGACAGAGTCAGAACCGTGTCCGATATCAGATTCTATTCGATATTCTGGATCAGACATAGGAATTCCTTCTCGGTTACGCCAGAGTAATCGTCAGCACAAGCGTCCAGATCTGCGGACTGGCCTTTGTCCCCTGTGCGGATACTTTGCGGTTGAGGTTAACTCCCGTGTCGTCGAGATAGTTAGATACAGTAAACTCGTTCCAGACGAAGTTAGCTTCCGCACCTGTAAAGATCGACATGAAGGTAATTTGCTGGTTACCTCCTACGGGATATCCAGCCTCCATACCCTTGTAGAACTTGTTGACTGCTGCCTGTAATCCCGTTTGAGTGGCGGACGCAGCTACGGCACTATCTCCTACGCCCAGATAGGAATTGGCGTAGTCGAAGTAGTCACTCGTCGAGCCTGTGACAGCATCCCAGATAAAGTTGATGCCCTCGTTGAGCAGCAGGTTGCCTTCGATTATCTCGTAGGCATAAGGCTTCTTCTTCTCGAAGGCGTCGGCATCTGCGTACTTATCAATGCGCCAAACGGCGTGCTCAAAGGCTTTATCAATAGCGCTCATGAGTCCTCCTACTTAGTCCTGAAAGGCTTGGGATCGATACGATTCTTGCAGGCGGGGTTACTTCCGCCAGCTATCATAACCTCGAAGTGTAAATGCGGCCCAGTACTGTTGCCTGAATTGCCGCTAAGAGCAATCTCGTCACCTTGCTTCACCTGCTGCTTCCAAGGCCGCAAGATAGAGCTGAGATGTCCATACAGTGTAGTGATATACTGTCCTTGAACCATTGCATAGAGTCCATATCCCTTAGCCCCTTCATCGCCCCAGATAAGAGTGCCATCGTGAGTGGCCTTAACTCTAGTACCTATTGGACATCTATAGTCGATACCCGGATGACCTCCAGGAAAACCTAGAGTCGCGTAGTAGGATATATTCTCTCCGAACCACTGGCTCACACTATCTGCGCCTAGAGCTACGTCGATCGGCCTGATCAAATCTAGCTCGCCGAAGATCGGGCTGAACGCCGGAGGCACAGGGGGCGTAGCGTCAAGACCGCGTAGCGGCCCAACTAGACTTCGCGCGAATGACTCGTAGATATCGAACGACTCCCAAGGGCTTTTAGCTCCCCATAGGAAGTACATAATAGACTGTAGTCCAGAGATCGTGCGACCGAACTTCTCAGCTTCAATAATCTCCGAGCGATAAATACCTTCGCTCGACAGAGTCCTCCAACCTTGCCCGCCTGGGCCGCTTGCTATTCCCCCGTCCACTCCGAACTCATTCACAAGGGATAGAAGCCCTGGTACTGACAGGACGTCCAAATCCCGCTTCAGGCGGCCCAAGGCATGGTAACGCCCTGTAGGCCCCTCTACTCCGGGACGATAGTAGCAATGGCGGCCCATAGGAAAGCCAGCCTGTGCAGCTAGTACGGCAGCTGGTCGAACTTGCTGCCACTTCCATACAATAGGTAGATCAGATCCTGTGTTGTTGTCGTGCGGACTTCCTTCAGAGAAGTTAAAGATGACCAGCTTAATGCCGGCAGAGACAGCTTCTTCAATAGCTCCGATGGTAAACTCACGAATGTTAGCCAGACCTGTATTCGAGTTACACTCTGGCTCGTTCGGCAGCTCGAAGTGTGTGCCCTCAGTTGCTAGCCAGAGCGGCAAGAACCGCTTGACGAAGTCGTGTCCACCCTGCCGGCCTCGAGCAATGTAGCTAGTCGCGATATCATCCGCCCAGATGCGCACATCGCGATTAGGTACTCTCGGAAATGCAGCAATCCCTGAGGGCGGGTTAATCTCCTTTACCCAGCTAGAGTCCAAGTCTTCTACGACCTGAGGTATCCAGCTAGGTATCTCTGCCTGAGTCTGAGCGGTAGTTAACATAGCTTCCCTCTACTATGGGTATGAGATTAAGTGCGAGAATTTAAGCAGGACATCCGTCCAGCCTCCCGGAGCCCAGTTACAGGAATCCCCGATTCTCGGTTTATGTAGAATAGCTGTATAGCACTGATAGGTTGTGTGAGTCTGAAGACGGGTGGTGATATAGACACTGACGGACTCTTCGGATCCTAGCAGACTCAGAAATACATTAAAGGCTGCACTAGACAGAAAATCGAACTCCCACTGACAAATAGGGTATCCATCTCCGTAGGAATGACCATCCAGAGCCGTGTAAACAGTGCTTGAGCTCTCTAAGGACATTCCTCTCGGAGGAGGTACTAGCTCGTGAGTACTGACTAGCAGGTCCTCTACGTTTACCTGGCCCGCATATGTCAAGCCTATTTTATACCCGTAAGTAGACATATTTAGGCTCCTCTAGCAACCTCGGCGAAAGCTCGAAATGCTTCTTCTCTTGCTATCATTCTGAATCCTTCTCTATCTGCAGAGGACATGCTTCCTGCAAAGCTCCAGTTGGACTGGTTGACATTAATATCGCCCATTAGACGAGCCATTCGAGATAGTGCAATCTCTTCGGATAGCCTAGATGCTTTACCAGGAATATTCCAAATACTTGAGGCCTCTACAGCCGCTTCCTGGACCCTTCTTAGAGGCGTTACCTGTACTCTCTCAGGTCCGTCTTCTCCGACGCCTATCAGCATGCGCTTATTAACTACAGCATCCAGTCCGGAACCATACCAGCCTGCACCGATCGGCTCTCCTCCGGTGTGCTTGTACCAGTACTCTAGCCACTTCAGCTGCTCCGGGGTCAAGTCGGGAACGGATGCTGCTCCTTCAGGCTGGTTAAAATCACCACTAGCCTTGCCGTAAATGTATTCTTCGCCTCTAAGGGATGCCAGCTCCTGTTCTCGTAACTCCTTAGCTAGAGCATCTGCTGCTGCTGTAGTTTCGGCGCCTCTCTTCTCTAAAGCATCTATGGCGTCCTGAATACTCTTTCTCTGAGCCTCTGTCTCGACGCCTCCGACATCTTCGAGAGCTTCGAGCTTGATCTTTAACTCCTCAGCAGCTAGCTTAGCAGCCTCTGCAAGGAGCTTCTGATTCTTAATTCGCACCCCTAGAAGTTCTCTGTCGTGAGCCTGCTGAGCTATCTTCTCCTGTTCCTTAAATTCGGCTGCGAGAGCAGCAATCTCGTCAAAGGCATCTTGGCGCTTTTCGGCATAGACCTCAGCGGCTCTGTCCCTGAGATTTTGAATAGCTTTCTGATGATCGATCTCCTCTTGGGCTTCTCGGGCAGCCTGTTCGATCTCTTCATCAGCAAGCTCTTTGGCAAGAGCGCTTGCTCTCTGCTGCTTCTCGAGCTCAGCCTGAGCAGTCATATCCGCCAGTTTCGTATTATAGCTTTCAAGGCGCTTCTGTCGATCGTACTCGCGCTGCTCCGCGGCGTCTGCATCTTGAACCGCATAGTCAGCTAGGCGCTGAGCTTTAGACTGCTCAAAGCTTACTTGCTCATCAGCCAGCTTAACCGCGAGATCTTCGTCTCGCTTAGCTTTCTCCTCTGCGTACCGCTCGTCGAGCTCGACAATCTTCTTGCGAGTGTCTTCAGCAAGCTGGATCTCCTCTTCCTTATAACCTGCATCAAGATCAGCAAGCTTATCGACCAGCTGTTCAGCTCTTTTAGCTTTCTCTTTCAGATAGGACTCATCCATATCGGCAAGCTTCTCGGCAAGATCCTTTTTAGCTTGCTCCCTCTCTTCGTCTGCACCAGCTATGTCCTTCTTGCGCGCCTTATCCAGCTCAGTCTTGCGATCATTATAGGATTGGATCTCCTCATGGATAGCCTTAGCATCTCTAGTCTCGAGAAGATCTAGCATCTTGTCGGTGTGATCTTTTTGAAGGGAGTCTAGATCCTCCTGATACTTCTTCTCAACATCGATAAGAGCCTTGCGATGATCTTCCTCAATCTGAACTGATTCCTCTTCAGTCTCGGCAAGATCCTCCCGGTAAGAATTATAGGCGTCTATCTCCTCTTGGTGAGCGTCTTCGATAGCAGAAGCTTTATCTTTTTCTAGCTGACTGTAGTTCTCGAGAGAAGTATCACCTGCGTCAGCCTGAATCTCTAGAAGATCTTTGGAATATTGCTCTCCAGCCTCGATCTCTTCTTGAGCAGCGTCTTCACGAATCTTCTGAAGAGTATCGTTGTGCTCTTTGAGATTGTCGATCTCGGTGCGCCTGCGCTCGCGCGTCTGCAGCTCTAGAGATCTCCCGAGCTCCTCAACTGTACTTGCCTCAGATTTATAGAAGTCCTCCTGAGCATCTGCTAGGGCCTTAGCGTTGTCGGCCGCCGCTTTAATCTCTTCCTCTGCAGAGTCTTCACGAATCTTCGCCAGAGACTTGACATGCTCCTCTCGCAGGCTGATTATCTTCTCTGCAGAAGTCTTATCGGCTTCAGCAATATCTTTTCCCAGCTGGCGAGTAGCTTTCAGATCGTCCTTGCTCATATCCTCGAGAATCTTCTGCATAGAATCAGAGTACGCGGAGTAGGCATCTTGGCGCTCGCCGTAGTATTCGGCCTCGAAGGAGGCTATATTGTCCTCTCCTTCCTTCGCCACTGCCGTCAAGGCATTATAGTGCTCTACGTACTTCGCGAGCAGAGCATCGCGAGCTGCAGCTATCTTGCCTTCTGGATCCGGACCGATCCCCTCGGATAGGATATCAGGTATAGATGTTAAGACATCTCGAGCGATGTCTTTGAGCTTCTCATCCACGGCGTCGAGACCCATCGTCTTCATGTCCGGAAGCACAAGGTCTATCGGAACCTCTAGAGCCGCCTTAGCTAGGTCCTCGTCGAGCTGCTTCTGCTTATCTTCGTCCCACAGAACAGGCACCTCTTTATACACTTGATCAGCTGCTTGCTGCAAGCTAGTTCCCCAGAGCTCTGCAGCTTTCTTATCGAAGGTGAAGTAAGACCTTCCGGTATAAACCTCCATGTATTTCAAGACCGCCGCGATATCCTCGGTAGTCTTCAAGACAGCATCTTCTGCGTAACCCAGATCTCGCAGAGCCTTACGTCCCTCTTCATTAGACGCTGTCCAGGATAGACCGTAGTAGTGTACAGCTCTAGAAAGACCCTTGGTTTTATTCAGAAGCTCTGACATAGCAGAGTCAGCAGACTTATAGGAAGGAACAATACCCCCTATGCCCGCGCCAAGAGCAGCTGCAAACCACTTACGTCCTTCCGAGCCGAAGGCCTTGAAAAACCTCTTCTTAATCTCAGCAGATACGTCTTCAATTATTACGTCTGGATTGGTCGCAGCTGCATCGGATCCTACGAGGCGCGCCTTATCAGCTCTTAGCTCAGCCGCTTTGAACTCCGCTCTTTTCTGCGCTAGAGTAGCTACGGCATAGAATGCGAGCAGAGCAGCGCCTGCGATAGTCAGAGACGTACTCAGCATAGGAAGAACTTTAGATATATCCCCAACGCTTTTCTCTATAGCAGCGGCCTGAACTGGAACCTTCGCAGCTGCTATATTTAGTGCGGAGCCTGCTATCCTAGCGGTCTCAACGAAGCTCTTGAGTATAGGTATCATGCCTTTGGCTATGAGAACCATCTCGAGAACTTGTACTATGCCTCCGGCTATACTGGCCAGTCCTCCGCCGACGAAAGTAGCTCCTGTAGCTACCGCAGCCGTTTGTATCAGGGCGGGGTTGCTCTGTATCAGACTTACAGCGGACGCCAGAGCCTTATTCAGCCACTCCATAGGCCCGATCAAGGCCGCCTGCGCGGCTTTGCCCATATAGGTCATGGCCTGCTCCCAGCGACGCTGAAGCTGAGCTACTCTCGCTGCAGAGGCATCCGAGACGATCTTTAGCTGTTTCGCCATAACGGTCTGAGCTGTGTCCGCTCCCATCGAGACTCCCATCTGAGCCTCGTAGAGCTTTTCGTATGCAAGCACCTCTTCGTCGATGTTATTACTGGCTATCTTCTCGTAGACACGCATGACGTTGATGCCCTGGGACTGCGCCGTCGACTGTGCCTTAATCAAAGCTACCAATGCAGGTAGTTCATTGGCAGTAGCAATAGTTGCTAGCAAGCTCTCTCGCTGCTGATCGGTATAGCCAGCAGTGACAGTAGCCAGCAGATCAATATACTCTGCAAGACCAATGAACTTGCCTCCGGGAAAGACGATGTCATCCCAGGTCGTTCCCATTTCCTCTGTGAGTCCAAGAGCCTTGTTGAGAGCTTCGTTAGACTTCTCTGTGGGCTTCAGCATCTGGATGAAGACTTGTCGCAAAGCACGACCGGATTTAGTTCCTTTGAGTCCGTAATCAGCTAGCATGGCAGTAGCTGCTGCAACCTGCTCTAGGGTAACTCCTAGATCGTCGGCTATAGGACCGATTTCCTTAAACGTTGCTCCGAGATCATCAAGAGTGGCAAATGACTTCGCGGCAGCCCAGTTCAAGACCTCGGTGATGTGTTCGACATCAGTCATTTGCATATTGAACTCAGCCAGGATCGATCCCACAGTTTTTACTGTAGCTCCGAAAGTAGTGTTATTGATCATGGCTAAGTTCTGTATGTAGACTGTCTCCTTCATGACCCGATTAAGATCTGCCTGGGAGTCTACGACAACCCCTGTGCCTGCTGCCCAGTCCCGCAGACCCTTTGCTAGATCTGTAGCCGAGACGTATTTGAGCGCCACAGAGGTGTCCATTAGCTTGCACTCAAAGGAGTC
>Ga0265297_10009439_pt1 | contig 12571 bp, 15 predicted proteins | sample Munlanlwell13791_FD_192502 | JGI IMG/M metagenome (GOLD analysis project Ga0265297, IMG submission 192502) | Leachate microbial communities from a municipal landfill in Southern Ontario, Canada - Leachate well 137-91 | ecosystem: Engineered > Solid waste > Landfill > Unclassified | place...
TCCCATGGCCCATCCGTGCCGCGGGATGCCGCAGGGTAAGGAGTACGCCATCGCCTGCGGTACCGAGCCTTCCGATACGGCTCGGTGCGGTACGGCACCGTGTCCTTCTGGAAGACGTTGGACACGTGTGCCGGGCCATGGGAGGCGCCGTTCAGGAGGGGTTTATCAGCACCCTGTTAGTGCCCTGCCGGGACGTCCGGGAGAGGCCGTCCGATCATCCTTCTGAACCCGGCCCACGCGCTGTAGACCGCCAGCACCGTCGTCAGCCACGCGACGTAGAGCACATGGAACGCGACCCCGTGCAATCCGCGCACGCGGGTGGGACGGTCCGTGAGCTCCTCCTCGGCGCTGCGCTGCAGACCGGCCACGACCTCGGGATACGGCGAGAGGATGAGGTAGTGCTCCCGGTGGATGTGCGTGATGAGCGTCTTGGAGAGCGGGAGGGCGTACTGGAAGTCCGAGATGGGGTTGTCCATCTTCGCCGCTGCCCACTTGGCATCGAGCCTGGAATAGAAGTCGGGGATGTGCGCGGAACTCCCTCCCTCGGCGATGGTCTGGAGGTCCAGGTCGCTGGCGGGGCCCGCGGCGCCGTTGGCGAAGCTGCCCATGAGCAAGGCTCCCACGATGCGCTTGCCCGGAGGCAGGTCCGCGTTCATCTCGAGGATCGTCTCCTGGACCAAGGCGGTGAAGAGCTTGAGGACTCTCTGCTGCGGGCCGGCCTGGAACTCGATGAGGGCGCGGCCCGACTCGAGCGAAGCCAGCTTGTCGAAATGGGAGGGGAGCTCCGCCGTGCTCAGGACCGCGGCGCCGAGCAGGCCCGTGGTCACGAACTTCCGGAACTGCGTGACCCGGCGGTTCGGATTGAAGGTCTGCGCGCGCGCCAGGAACCGGGAGAAGGCCTCCGTTGAGGCGTCGTCCTCCGGGAAGAAGCGGTTGAACACGGCCCAGGCGTCCTCGAGCACGACGCGGTTGGCCGCTCCGCGCAGCCCGAAAGGTCCGAACCGGCCGGTCGACCCCAGGATCAAGGTCGAGAGGAAGAACGGCAGACGGCTGCGGACCGCGGGAGACTCCGCTCCGTGGGAGCGGAAGGCGCGCTCCAGGGCCCGCCACTGGGAGACGAGGTGCGACGTGGTCCGCCACCAGAACGCGCTCAGCACGATCGCGGCATACTGCAGATGGTCCTTGATGGACGATGTCCACGTGGTCTCCGGCACGCGCGCTTGGCCGAGGTTGCGCGGGTCAGGCAGGGGCTGGGGGGCGGCTCCGCCCTCGAGAGTCGGGTCCGCCTCCAGACCGGGACGCAGGAGGACGCGCGTGTCTTCGGCCGTCGCGGGGACGGGGTCTGAAGCCTCGTCGCGTTCGGCGGAGTTATCCCAGATATGCCCGGGGTCTTTTGAGACGGAGATCCGCTTGAGCGCGGCGGGCGCGTCCCTGCCGGACTGCTCCGCGCCGGCGGCGCTGTCCTCGGTCGCGGCGAGGGCGCGGGAGACGTCCCTCAGGGTCACGGCCGCCGCCTTCTCCGGCTGCGTTTGAGGGCGGACTTCCTGCGCCCGTATCCTCACGACCGGAACGGGGGACGCCGCGCGGGCAGGCACGGCGGCGGCTTGGCCCTGCAGCCGCATCGGGGTCACGGCGGGAGCAAGAGCGGGCGCGCTCAGGGAAGGGGTGAGCGTCAGGCCTTGGAGCGAAAGGCTCGGGTTCGAGAAGGCGCCGCCGGCCATCTGCCGGGAGCCGGCCGCGAGTCCCGCCGGGGAGGATATGGGAGCTTCCAGCGGAGCCATGCGGATCGCGGTCGCGGCGTGGGAGTACGGCGGGCGCAAGACGGAGAGGGCCAGCAGACAACTCAGAGACCGATGCGGAGCGCGCACAGGGACCTCCTTAATGAGCCTTCACCCAGAGTATAACCGCGCGCCCGGGACGCTGTTTGGGCCGGATGACCCAAATAGGCGGCGTTTTTTGGCCCAAGGACTTTGGTACCATGGTCCCCGGGATGAGGAAGCTTCTGGCCTTCCGATGGGCTCTCTTTCTGCTGGCTATGCTGTGCTTCGTGTATTTCGTGTTCTTCGACAACCGCAGCTGGGTGGCGCTCGCTCTGTTCTTCCTCTCCGGAGGATTCTGGTGTTGGCGTGAGCGCCGGAAGATGCTGGAGCTCGACGCCCTGAGGGATAAGGGCGGGCCCTAGCCTGCGTCACTCTTCCGCTCCAGGAATTGCAGCTCTTCGACATAGACCTTCAGCTTCGACTGCTTCCTGCCGTCCTCCTTCCCCGTCCACTCCTCGAGCACGAGGCGGCCCTCGACATAGACCTGATGGCCCTTGCGCAGATGCTGCTCCGCGGCGTCCGCGAGCTTGCGCCCGGTTTCGCGGTTGAACGCTTTCAGGTCCAGGAATACGGGGACGTCGGACCACTCGCCGGTCTGCGGGTCCTTGCGCCGGTTGTTGACCGCGAATCCGATGTTCGCGACCTTGCCGCCGTTGTCGAACGTTTTGATCTCCGGATCGCGCGTGAGGCGGCCGATCAGCGCGACTTTGTTCAGGTTGGCCATGGGAGCACCTCCATACTCCATGTACGAGCGACCCCCCGAAAAAGTTCCATGAAAAAACAAGCTGTTGAAAAGCGCATTGCTTTGAATGATATTTTTTGTCCGCGAACCGCGCCTTCGCTACGGGCGATTGGCTCTTGCTCTCTGAAAAATGCTACCATCTTATCGCCGTTCAGACGGAGGAGGCTTGCTATGCTGGGTAGGAGTGTAGTGCGGAAAAAGGGAAAGGAACTGGAGCCGAAGACGGTGCAGACCAGGCCGGACGCGACCCTCACCATCGATTATCCGTGCGAGGGAGACCGCGTACTGGCGGGACATTACGCCATCCGGATCAGCGCGCAGGATTGCGACGCGGTCGAGATCTCCATCAACGAGGGAGACTGGACACCGTGCCGCTGCGACGTCGGCTACTACTGGTACGATTGGACGCCGACTCAGTGCGGACGCCACATGATCCGCACGCGCGGTTCGAAGAGCGGGCGCCGCACGAAGCGCTCCGAGTGCCGGACCTGCTGGGTCGTCGTTCCTAACCAGAACTGACCGTTTAGCCGGTCGGTCTTCCGCGGCAAGTCTTAGCCGAGAGCCCTGGGTGGCGTGTCCTGCCGCCCGGATTCTCGTGCTTCCTCCGGACTCCAGCGAGGGGTTGGTTCGCGCATGGTGTTGCCGGAAACACTCGTCGTGCTCCTGGCCGGAGGCCGGGGGGAGCGTCTGGGCCCGCTGACCGAGCAGCGGGCCAAGCCGGCTGTCCCCTTCGGCGGACTCTACCGCATCGTCGACTTCGCCGTGTCCAACTGCATCAATTCGGGCCTGACGCGCATCCTGGTGCTCGTGCAGTATCGCGCCCGCTCCCTGAACCGCCATATCCGGCAGGGGCTTTCCGTCTACTTCAACCCGGCCCGCGGCGAGTTCATCGAGAGCCTCTCTCCCCAGCAGCAGAAGGGCGAGCAGTGGTTCCAGGGGACGGCGGACGCGGTGTACCAGAACATCTTCGCCATCCGGGAGGCGAACCCGGAAGCCGTGCTCGTCCTGTCCGGGGACCACATCTACAAGATGGACTACCGGCGCATGCTCCGCTTCCATACGGAGCTGCGCGCCGACGTTACCGTGGGCGCGGTCGAGATGCCGAGATCCCAGGTGTCCGGATTCGGCGTGCTGCAGGTGGACAACGAGGAGCGCATCGTGCGCTTCCAGGAGAAGCCCAAGGACCCGAACCCGATCCCCGGCGACCCGAACCTCTGTCTGGCCTCGATGGGCATCTACGTCTTCCGACCCGAGGTCCTCGAGCGGGTGCTCGAGGCGGATGCCGCCGATCCCCAGAGCAACCACGACTTCGGCAGGGATATCATCCCGAAGCTGATCGGGCACTGCGCCCTGTATGCCTTCCGCTTCATCGATGAGAACAAGAAGGCGGCGAAGTACTGGCGGGACGTGGGGACCGTGGAGGCCTACTACTGGGCCAACATGGACCTCGTGAGCATCGACCCCCAGCTCAACCTCTACGATTTCGAGTGGCCCCTGCACACGAGCCCGCTCACCGCGCCTCCGGCCAAGTTCGTGTTCGGCGACGAGCACCCGGGAGGCCGCATGGGTCAGTCCATCGATTCGCTCGTCTCGCCGGGGTGCATCATCTCCGGCGGACGCGTCTTCCGCTCGGTCCTTTCCCAGTTCGTCCGCGTCAACAGCTTCGCCGTCGTGGAGGATTCCGTCGTCTTCGAGAACGTGCAGATCGGCAGGCACGCCCGCGTCCGTCGCGCCATCATCGATAAGGACGTGCGGGTCCCGGAGGGCATGGTGATCGGCCACGACATCGAGGAGGACCGCCGCCGCTTCACGGTCACGGACAGCGGCATCGTCGTCATCTCCAAGGGCGCGGAACTTTAGCCCATTCGCTGACGTGATCTCCCGTTATCCGCAGAAGGGCCTGGGGCCCTCCGGGCCTACAGGTTGGGCGCGAGCAGGAACTCCTTCTTCTTGTCCAGGATCGCCCGCGCGTCCAGCGTCCTGTCTTCGAACACCCCCGCGACGGATGAGGCGAAGGCGAGCCCGGAGGGATCCGTCTGGGCGAGGTCCACGATCTCCGGCGGGGCTTCGGGGTCCTTGTCGGAGGCTTCGAAACAGTAGACCTTGGGCCGCGCGACATGTTCTGGGTTCGGGCGCACCACGATCGCCCGCCGGCCGTCCGCGAGGCGCACGAGCGTCCCCGGAGGGAAGTAGCCCACGCATTGGACGAGGAGCTTGACCAGGGTCGGGTCGTAGGTCTCCGAGCGGCGGCGCAGGATGCGCTTGAGTACGCGGTCCTGGCGGTGCTTCCTCCAGTAGTAGCGGTCGCTGAAGGCCGCGAGGTCGTAGGCGTCCGCCAAGTGCAGGATCCTGTGCAGGGTATCCGGGGAGTAGCTGCCCTCCGGCGCTTTCGCCGTCGCCGGGTCGTGGTGCCGCGCCGCGAGCAGCGCGACGGCCGGGGGGACCTCCTCCTGCCGCAGGAGCAGGAGGAAGCCCCACGAGGAGTGCTGGTGCACCACGGCCCTCTCGAAAAGGGTGAGGGGGCTGGGGTCCGAGGCCCATTCAGCCGGGATGATGCAGCGGCCCGTGTCGTGCACGCAGGCGGCCACGCAGAGGGTCTGGATCTGGCCGGAGTTGAGCCCGTAGAAATCTCCGATGGCGCAGCTGTAGATGCAGGCGTTGAGCGCGTGCGTCATGTGGGGGTCGAGGCCGCGTCCCAGAGCCGGAAGCAGCAGGAAGGGCTCGTGCCCCTTCGAGCGCATGGTGGCCGCCATGTCGTCGACCATGCGGTAGAGCGGCTTGAGTTCCGCCTGCGGGTTCTTGAGGAGTTGGTCATGGACTGCTTTCAGGGTCCCCACGGACTTCTCGTACCAGTCGAACAGGGTGCGCCGGCGCGTCAGCTTGGACTTGCTCGCCAAGTCGTCCACGTCGGCCTCGACCACGTGGATCGTCTTGACGCCGCCGCGCGCCAGGATATCCCCCGGGGGTTCCTCGGTGGGCTTGACGGCCTCCGCGTTCATGAGCGTGAAGAACGTCAGGAGCTCCTCCCGGGTCACTCCGCGGCCGATGGTCAGGTATTTGACCCGGCATCGGGTGAACCGGTCCACGAGCATCTGGTTGTTGGAGGTCTCCTCGATGGACATCGCGCCCTCGACGTAGAGCATCTCGTCCATGAACCCGAACCCCACATCGTCCTGGTCCTGCAGCACCGGGGCGAGCCCTTCATGCAGGCGGGAGACCGCCCCGCTCACCTCCGTGTGCGTGGGGGGGTAGAGGCGGATGTTGTTGAACGCGAAGTTCATCTCGCGCAACAGCGAAACGAGGTGTTTGAACCGCTCCAGACCGGCTCTGGATTGCCTAGCGCGGCGCGCCATGATCGGGCTCCCGGGATATCTGCTTGAGCGACGCGCGCGCGGCGAGGCGGAGGCTCTTGTTCAGGCCCGTGAGCCATTCGTACCAGCTCTGCCGGGCGACGGCCTCGAGGAACTCCTTCGTCCGGGGGCCGGGCAGGCGGCCGAGGGCCGTGACGATGCCGACGCGGGTCTCGTAGTCCTTGTTGCGCTCGAATGCGGCGATGAGCATGGCGTCGACGCCGGGCTCGGTGAGCAGCGAGAGGGTCGTGACCGCGAGCCTCTCCTCCTCCGGGTGTATCCCCGCCAAGATGAAGGCGGCGAGCGCCTCGGCCGCACAGGCGCCTCCCGACCGCCCCAGCCCGCGCACCGCCGCGGCCCGCACCTTGGGATGCCTGTGCCTGAGCAGGGGCCCGAGGTGATTGACCAGATCCGGCAGGCCCATCTCGGTGAGGATGCCGATGATGTTGACGACCATGAAGTAATCCTCGTCGGCGAGACCGGCGATCAGCGCGTCCGGGCCCGTGCTTCGGGAGAGGGCGGCCAAGAACGAGCACAGCTTCTCCCGCGCGGAGCGGTCCGGGGCCTTGCGCAGGCATTCAAGCAGGCCGGGCGCCATCTTGGGCCCCAGCGCGGCGCAGAACCCCAGCATCCGTTTGAACTCCTCGCTCTGTGGAACCACGGAGGCGATGCGGGCCCCCACGCCCTCGGCCACGGCCGGGGTGGGGAGGCGCTCCTGGATGTCCTTCTTGAGCGTCAGCATATGGGCGGACCACAGGGGATCGGCCTCGAGGCGCTGCCAGAGCTCGGACTCCGCGAACAGGCGGCCCGCGTCCCCTCTGCGCGCCAGGTCCGCGAGCAGGCGCATGTAGGCGAGCGCGGCGAACTTGGGCTGGCGGTCGCCGGCCGGGTTGGCGATGAGCGCGTGGAGCTGGTCCAAGGAGTACTGGAACGCGGCCGCCGCCTCGTGGACCCGAGGGGACCGCATGGAGGCCGCATCGGCCGATGAAAGGAGCGAGAGCTCCGAGACAAGGGTCTCGCGGCGCCCGCCGTCGGCTGCCTGGGCTTCGCCCAGGAGCCTGTCCCAGCAGGCTCGGATGCGGGGATCGTATCGGGACCACGGCATCTTCTCCTGGAACTCCTCGCGGGGGATCTCCTGGCCCAAAACGGAGCCCAGCAGGGCGGTGATGGATTCGGCCTCCTTGTTCGTCAGGGGCTCGTTCTGCTTGTAGAGCAGCAGCAGCAGGTCGGGGAGCGTCGGGGCTCTCATGAACGCCTGGATCTGCTCCTCGGTGAGTTGTCCCGCCTGACGCGCATCCTCCTGCTGCTCGCCGGTGACGACGAAGCTGAGGATGAAGGACATCTGCAGCCCGTCGATGCGCACGTCCTGGACCGCTTTCTGGAGGTCCGTGAGCGTCTTGCCGCTCTCCGGCTTCGCGACCAGGAGCCGCATGAACTGCAGCAAGCCCTCGTCAGAGAGCCGGGCGCTGAAAAGGATCTGTCCCACCCCGAGCAGATGCAGAGACGAGGCGAAGAACGCCGTCTCCGGCGTCTCGGCCAGGGGCGATTCTTCGATGAGGACGGACTTGGCCTTGATGTCCAGCGTCAGGTTGGGGTCCTGGCCCACGGCCGCCTTGAGCACGCCGTTGACCCGTCCGACCACTTGCTGGATGAGGGGATGGCCTTCTTTGTAGAGGGAGACGGTTTTGGCGCCCTTCACCAGCGCGCCGAGGAAGGCCTCTATGGCGGGGAAGCGTTGGGGGGCGTCGGACATGCCGCGCTATCTTATGAAACTGGACCCGAATTGTATACCATAAGGCCATGGAACACACTGCGGCGCTGCTGGTCCGCGAGCTCGTCACCGTCGCCCCGGGACAGACCGTGCGCGACGTGGTCCGGCTCATGAAGAGCAAGCATGTCGGCTGCGTCATCGTAACCGAAGGCGGCAAGGTGGCCGGGATCTTCTCGGAGCGGGATCTGGTGAACCGGGTCGTGGGCGAGGGCCTCGATCCCTCTTCGACAGCGGTCTCGCGGGTCATGACGCGGGACCCCGTGGTCGTGGGCGTCGCGCAGCCGCTGGAAGAGGTGTTCGCGGTGCTCGCGCGCAGGCGCTTCCGGCACGTCCCCATCGTCGATGGGGATAGGCCCGTCGGCATGGTGAGCCTCTCGGACTTCGCGGCCGTGCTCCGCGAGGTCTTCGGCGAGGCCAGATACCTCCAGTACTTCGTGGATTACTGCAAAGCGGGCCGGCGCTAGCCCCGCCTCCTCGGGGGCCCATAGGCCCCGGGGACGGCGGGAAGCGGAGCGGGCCAGCGAACATCCCGGGACCTTAGACCCATCCGGATGGGGGACTTCAGGGCCTAGACGAATCTGGGCCTTCCGGGTACAGTGGTCGTGATGGGTGGTCTTTCAGCCGTCCTGTTGATGGCCTGGCTGCCTGCGTCCACCGCGCATGCCACGGTGGGCTGGGAGGACCTCATCGACCATCTGGACGGCATCGGCCTCGACGACGAAGAGGCCGAGGACGTCCGCAGTCATCTCGAGACGGCTTCGAAGGTCGTGGCGGAGCCGAAGGTCCCGGAGCAGCAGCTCAAGGCGCTCGCCTATATCCTGGGCCGCGAAGAGAGGCGTCCCCCGGAGGTCCATGGCGTGTGCGTGGACGACAAGGGCCGGGAGGTCGTTTGCGAGCCGGCGCGCGAGGGGCCGCTTTTCAGCATCAACGTCAGCGGCGCGCCGGAATGCCCCGAGATGGTGCGCGCCGCGCTCGACGACCTGCGCAAACGGATCCTGGATAGGGTCCAGGTGCAGGAAAGCACCGGCAACAAGTACTACGATCGCTTCATCGCCTTCCTGGCCGAACAGTTCGCCGGGCCCAAGCATGGGAAGGACCTCCCCCGGGTCCTGGAGGGGCCGCCGGAGGTGAAGGACGCGATCGCCTCCTACACCCCTGGTCCGGCCTACGTGATGGTCGGCTCGGGCTTTTGCAAGTTGCGGCCGGACCTGCAGCGCAAGCTCATGGGCCATGAGCTGCTCCACCACTGGGACAACGGCTTGGACGGGGACCCGCTCGCTCCGACCGAGGACACGGCGTACGGGGTGATGAAGTTCCTGTAACCTTAGCTTCCCCCGAACCCCGGCAGGATCGCCTTCAACCCTTCACCGATGACGTGCCGGATGATGACCGCCATCACTTCCAGCCCGCTCAGGCCGGGGCTCTCTTTCCCGAGGCCCTCGAGGGAGATGGCGGGCACGGGCAGCGTGAGCCCCTTGCCGGGGAGGAGCTTCGCGCTCAGGTGGATGCGGCTGCCCTGGATGACGAGGTCGTCGATCTGGTAGCGGACCTTGTCCGGGGCTCGGCGCCCCCGGGAGGGCTTGGCGCCCATGATGCGGTCGATGTTCTTGAGGATGGCGCTGAAATTGCTCTCCCCCCAGCTGGCTTCGTAAATGGCTTCCGCATCGCGGATGCGCATCTTCCGCACCACGACCTTGCCGGAGAGGACGGAGAGCGGATCGATCTTGGCTTGGCAGCGGCGGAAGCGCAGGATGTAGGGGGCGTGGAAGCCTTTGGGGTTGCTGACCACGATGTCCGTGAAGCGCAGTCGGCCAGAGAGGAGGTCGATCTGGGCCGAGCCGATCCGGACCTTGGTGCCGACCAGCTTGCTGATCAGCTTCTCGATGATGCCCGTCTCGAAGATGCTCTTGATGAGCGAGCCCATGGCGCCGTCGGGGATTAAAGCATAAAAGGCATTGACAGGAGGTGATTCTCCGGTTACAGTGAGGGTCGATGCCCAAAGGCAGGGGATTCACCCTCATCGAGCTGATGATCGTGGTCGCCATCATCGGGATATTGGCCGCCATAGCCATCCCGAAGTTCGCCACGCTGATCCGCAAGTCGAACGAGGGCGCCACGCGCGGCAACCTGGGAGCCATCCGCAGCGCGATGAGCATCTATTACGGGGACATGGAGGGGCAGTACCCGGATACCATGACGGCGCTGACGCTGAACGCGAAATACCTCCCGCGGATCCCCACGGCGAAGGTCCCGCCCTTCCATTCGGATTCAAACGCCTCCCCCACGGGCGCCGGGGTGACCGACGCCGGCGGCTGGATCTACGGCAACGTCCCGACGGCCCTGGACACCTATGGGAACGTGTTCGTGAACTGCAGCCACACGGACACGCGCGAGAAGGCCTGGTCGGAGTACTGAAGCCACGGCCCCTGACGCGCTCTGACATCGGGAGTCTGGAAACGGACCGGCACAGCGGTTATCCTTAGAGCTGGGCGAGACTTCTTTTGTCCAGACACCATTGGCCCGGAGGGGCGTCATGGCCGATGGGAAGGCCGAAAAGGGAAAGCGCGCGTACGCCATGAAGAGGGCGAGAGCGCGCGTCGAGAAGCTCGATCCGGCGATCGTCAAGAAGTGCGGCAAAAAGCGCCTTCTGCGGGACCTGCAGGAGAAGTATCTGCGAGACCTCCGCTCAGAGGGCTATCCCCATAGCCCTGCGCACGGTCTCCACTAGCATCTTCGGCCTCACGGGCTTGATCAGCAGTTCGAAGACCACCGGCTCGCCGCGGATCCGCCTGGAGGTCTCCTCGTCGGTGTAGACCCCGGTCACCACGATGACCGCGGGCTTGGGGCCCTCGAGCTGCTGGAGCTTGAGAAGGACCTCGAAGCCTGAGCCGTCGCCCATCATGAGGTCCAGGATGAGGACCTGGGGAAGCCCTTGCTTCATGAGGCCCAGGGCCTTGTTGCCGCTTTCGGCGGTCTGGACCTCGAAGCCCGCGTGACGCAGGGCGGCCCCGTAGGCGTAGAGTATGTCCTGCTCGTCGTCCACGAGGAGGACCTTGCGGCATTCCGGCGGCTTCGCGTCCTTGCCCATAGGCTTTGGGTCCCTTGGAGCCGAAGAATCGTAGCATAACGGGACGTTATCTTCGGTCGGAAAATGCTTGAATGTACCTTGCGTAGCAAGGGCAGGTGGCGAAACGGCAGACGCAGCGGACTTAAAATCCGCCGGTCGAAAGACCGTGAGGGTTCAAGTCCCTCCCTGCCCAAACCTATCGCCCCGTCAATAAGGAGCTCGCTGTGGTCAATATAGCCAAGGAAGGCGTCAGCTTCGTGATGGCCGGCTTTCTGATCGCCGCCGTGGGCGTGGCCTTCGCCAACGTCACGGGCATCCGCGCGTTCCACGCGCTCACCATCGTGGGAGTCCTGGCCGCCGTGTTCTGCGCCTACTTCTTCCGCAACCCCGAGCGCCCCCACCCCACGGACCGGACCAAGATATACTCCCCCGGAGACGGCCGGGTGCTCAGCGTGGTCCAGGAACCCCTGCATGACGGGCTCACGGTCAGGATATTCCTCTCCATCTTCGACGTGCACTTCCAGCGTTCCCCCTACTGGGGCCCGGTGCGCGAGGTCACCTACGTGGAAGGCCGCTTCGCCTTGGCCATGCGGCTTCAGGCGAACGAGAATGAGCGCAACATCGTGCGCATCGCGGCCGAAGGCAGGCCCGGCGAGATCGTGGTGGAGCAGATCGCCGGGGCCATCGCCCGCCGCATCCGCTGCTGGGTCGACGAGGGCGATCCCCTCGAGGCGGGGCAGCGCTACGGGCTCATCCAGTTCGGCTCGCAGGTGGCCGTGCACCTGCCCGTCGGCGCCCAGCCCTTGGTCAAGCCGGGGGACAGGGTCGTCGGCGGGATCACGCCCATCGCTCTATGGACAAAGGGAAACTGAAGCGCTCGGGACAGGTCCTGGCGCCGTCCATCTTCACCGTGGCCAACATGGTCTGCGGCTTCTACGCCCTGCTGGCCGCGCACATGGGCGAGTACACCTCGGGCGGGTTGGCGATCATCGGCGGCATCGTCTTCGACATGCTCGACGGCCGCGTGGCCCGCATGGTGCACGGGGAGAGCGTCTTCGGGATCGAGTTCGATTCCCTCTCGGATTTCCTCACCTTCTGCGTGGCTCCGGCCTATCTGGTCTACGCGCTGCTCCTGAAGGATTACGGGGTCGGGGGGTTCATCGTGGCGTTCGTCTTCGCCTTATGCGGCGGCCTCAGGCTGGCCCGGTTCAACGCGGTGGTGCACGCGGGACAGGGCTCGAAGACCCAGTTCCAGGGGCTGCCCACGCCTGCGGCGGCCGGCTTTCTGGCGTCCTTCATCATCCTCTATGAGATCGTGGAGCTGGACAAGCCCGCCCGGACCCTCTCCTTCGTCATGGACCAGATCCCCCTGGTCGCGTCGTTCGTCCCCTTCGTGACCCTCGCTTTGGCCTTCCTCATGGTCTCGAACGTCCCGTACCCGGCGGGCAAGAAGCCGGACCTGCTTCATCCGCGCAACGTGAAGCTCATGGCGGGCGTGGCGCTCTTCCTGACCTTCCTCTATTTCTACCCGCAGAACGCCATCTTCCTGCTCTTCTTGTTCTACGTCCTCTCGGGGTTCACGAACCTGTTCATGCCAGACCGGACGGTCGCGGCCGCCGAACAACCCAAGGCATAGCGCGCAGGGGTGGCGTCCGGAAGGGCTTCCCAGCCGAGGAACTACTGTACCGCAGGCTGGGAGGGACCCGGACGACAGGCCTGGCGATATGGAGCACGACTTGTCGCCAGGCCCCTGGGGTTCCGATGCGGCCTTAACCCCAGGGGACCCGCTGCGTTATCGGGACTTTGTCAGCACCCTGCTAG
>Ga0265297_10009440_pt1 | contig 12571 bp, 11 predicted proteins | sample Munlanlwell13791_FD_192502 | JGI IMG/M metagenome (GOLD analysis project Ga0265297, IMG submission 192502) | Leachate microbial communities from a municipal landfill in Southern Ontario, Canada - Leachate well 137-91 | ecosystem: Engineered > Solid waste > Landfill > Unclassified | place...
ACTTCTAAATTTGGTGTACAAGGAGAAAAACTTGGAACGCAGAAAGTTTAAACGTGTCGAAATAAATGTTGCTATTAAGGGGAAGCTCGTAGATCCTCAAAAGAAAGTAGAGATTTCTGGCGATATCCCATTGAAAGCAAAGAACTTAAGTGAGGGGGGTGCCTTGCTTGAGTGGCCGCGCTCATGGGATTGCGACAGCTGCTCGAATTGCCTGGGATGGGTCCATAATTCGAAATGCAGGCTTAAGGAAGATAACGGTAACGGCGAGGAGTTCAATAAGGACCTGGTGCCTGAGATGCACATAACCCTGGATATAATGCCCGGCAACGATATAGAGCCGGTCAAGACACTCGTAAAGGTCAGCTGGGTCAAGTCCCCCGCGGAACAGGAACCGGGAAAATATGATGTCGGCGTATCGTTCGTTGACGATGAAAAGCAGGAAGCCGACCTCAAGAAGAAGATACTGGTAATAAAGAAGTCGTTTGAGAATGATTAGGACCGTTTGGGCGACAACCTTCAGGATGATCGCGAAATATCCGGCCGTCCTGCTGCCGTTCCTGCTTAAAGCTATTTTTGAAGGCATCGTGCTTACGGTATTGTTCTATTCCCCGCGCCCTCCTTTCACGGCCATATTTGCCCAGCCCGTAAAGAATATCTTTGGGGCGGCCTACCTGCACTATCCGTATAATTTCAGCATTCTCCCGACCCTTTTTTATTACGGGCAGGTGGTTGTCATGGTCATATTCGGCGTGATAATGTACGGCATGGCGGTCGCTATGGTCTCGCAGGCGCATTCCGAAGGCGAAGGCGTGCGCGCGTTCGGGAGCTTCAACAGGGCGGCAAGAAGGTACTTCGCGCTGCTCGGCATCTGGGCGATAATATATATCCTTTCATTCGTCATACTCAAGGCGCCGACCTGGATAATAACCTCCACCATGCAGCGCACTCCTTCGTCGGTAATGCTGCTGCAGGTACTGTCGTATACGGGCATAGCGGTCGCGTTCCTCGCGGAAGCGCTTTTCATTTACGCGTACCCGGCGTTGATGATCGAGCGCAGGGGAGTGTTCGGGGCGATCGCGCGGTCTTTCGGCGTCGTAAAGCACGTCTTTTTTGCCACTATAGTGCTTGTATTCATCCCGAGATCATTGGAAGTATTGTTCATGCTGGTCAAACAGAAGCAGCAGGGGCTGATGAACCTGACCTTCCCGGAGATAACGTTGTATATACTTGCCGCGGGCATAATCATATCTTTCATTACCGACTCGCTGGTATTCTTGAGCACCGCGAACCTGTTCATGCTTAAACAGGAAACGGAAAAGGAAAGCAAATAACCCATGTTTAGGAAGATATCTGTTCTCTGCGCGGTCCTGCTTGCGTCCGCCGCCATCAGCGGATGTGATTCCGGTACATATTCCGCCGAGAAGAGGTATTGGCATGCCTCGAAGGACCTGAACAAGCTCCTGCAGGCCCCGGATAAGGCCTCGCCCGTGGAGTACCAGAAGATAATAGACAAGTTCAGGGAGATAACCATAAGGTACCCGATGTGGCCCAACAGCGCACAGGCCCAGTTCAACATCGGGCAGCTATACGCAATGCAGGGAAGTGTCGCGAAGGCGAGGGATGAGTTCCTCGTAATATTGAAGGAGCATCCCGAGAACGCCGACCTGTGTTCGAGAGCCCTGTATATGGTCGCGATAACATATGAGGCGGCCGATGACACGCCGAAGGCGATCGAGACCCTCAACAGGATAATGTCCGATTACCCCGATACGGGCACCGCATTGCAGGTCCCGGTGCATATAGCCGAATATTATAAGTTGAAGGGAAAGAACGACGAGGCATCAGCCGCGTATGCCACCGCTATAGACAAGTACAAGAAGTATATCTCCGACAACTCCAAGACGTACGGCGCTCTGGTGACGATCGACCTTCTCGTGACGTGCTATGCCGACCAGGGAAAATGGGCGGAGGCGCTTGAGTACCTCGATTCGGTAGTCGCCGCGCACGGCGATACCCTGCTCGCCCCAAAGGCGCTTTTCGTCGCGGGCGCGGTCTACGAGCAGAAGACGAACCAACCGGACAAGGCGGCTGTCAACTACCGCCTTATAATTGAAAAATACTCCAACACTCCTTTCGCTAAACTTGCCGAGAAGCAACTAGAGGCGATAAACAAAAGCAAATAGATGAGACCTATATCCAGGTTCGGGCCTTTCATAGTCGGAGCTCTTTTAATAGCGGTCTACTGGCCGACTTTCATCTGGATGATGGCGCGCTTTGAAGAGGCCGATACATATTATTCGCACGGCTATCTTGTGCCTTTCGTTTTCGCATACCTGGTCTGGCTGAAAAGGACCGAGCTTAAGAACACCGAAATAAGGCCCCTCGGTATCGGCTTGGCGCTATTCCTGCCGGCTCTCCTGCTTCACCTGTTCGCGTATTTTTTCGAGATCAACTTCATCTCCGGGTTCACGCTCATATTCGCGTTGTTCGGGCTGTCGCTTTATATTTACGGCATGGGCATCACGAGGAAGATAGCGTTCGCGATCCTGTTCCTCGTGTTCATGATCCCGTTGCCGCAGGTCTTCATCATAAGCGTCAGTTTCAAGATGAAGATGATGGCCGCGCAGGCGGCGACGTTCATAATCAACCTTATGGGCGTCCCTGCCGTCAGGGACGGCAGCATAGTGCACCTGAGGCCCGATACGTTCCTTACTATAGGCAGCCCCTGCAGCGGCCTGAGCTCGCTGATAGCCCTGACCGCCTTAGGCGCCCTCTACGCTTACCTGATCAAGATGTCAACGGTAAAGAAGATCATAATTTTCGCGTTGTCGATACCCATCGCCCTCGGGGCGAATATAATCCGGATCGTGCTCCTTTTGCTCATAGCGTTCGCTTATGACGCAAAGGCGGCGTCTCCCGGGACATTTGCGCATGATTTTCTCGGTTTTCTCGTGTATGTATTCGCGATAGCGGGATTGATATTAGCAGGGAGAATGTTGTCGTGGACAAAAAAGACCTAAATACGATAATAGCCGCATTAATGCTTGCCGTGTGCGCGGTCGCGGTATTTTTCATGTCGTCCATTAAGAGGACCCCGGCGCGCGAAGTCAGGCTGATGTCCTTCCCCATGAACGTCTCCGGGTGGAAGGGGACGAACGTCGAGTTCAAGGACAAAGAATACCTAAAGCAGGTATACGAGGTCCTGGGGACGGACAAGGTGCTGATACGCACTTACCTTGGCCCGGGCAACGAAAGGGTGTCGATGCAGGTGGTGTATTCTGACCAGAAGAGGCAGAGCTTTCATCCTCCGGAATATTGCTATCTCGGGAGCGGACGCACCGAGATGCTGACGCAGGGAAAAGCGGATATCGATCTCGGCGGGGGAAAGATGATGTCGGCCAACGAGTCGATCTACCAGATATCAAAGAACAAGGTGCTGATGCTTGACTGGTACACCGCCGGTGATGTAATGACGGAGAATTTTTACAGGCAGCAGCTTTATTTCGTCATCAACCAGCTTAAAGGGGGAAAGAGCGGCGGGTCGGCAATAAGGGTGTGGACAGCCATAACGGATAACGATACGACAGCCGCGCTCGAAAGGTGCAGGAAGTTCATACGTGAAGCAGTAAAGGTCCTTCCGGATTACCTCTAATTATTACTATAAAATAGCAATATTATAATCTTGACAATAGTCATATATATGATAGAATTTCAAAGTAAAGGAAATCGTTTTCCCCATATTGGTCTTACATTGAAGCTGCGGTTCCTTTTTTTAGCCATTATAAGGAAAACGATTTACTAATAAAATGAAAGGAGGTGAAACAATGAAGATATTCAAGGTAATACTGATGATAGCGGTATTCGGCGTTTTTTCATCCCAGGCATCAGCTAACCTCCTGAGCGATCCGGGTTTTGAGAACGGAGGAACGGCTATTGCTATAAAGGATGGCCCGTGGACCTGGAGCGGCGGCTCGAACGGCGACGCATTCTACGATGCTACGGTATCTATGAATGGCGCAAAGGCTGCTAAAGTGGTCGCTTGGGGCGGGAACCTCACCGATTATGCGTATTTCAACGAGGACTTCACAGGGATCGATTTCAGTTCCCCCTACTTACTGAATGGTAATTTCCTGTGGAACTCCGCTGAAACGCTTAAAAACGGGAGCACGGTGAAGCTGCAGGTGAAGTGGTTCAATTCGCTTGGCAGCGTCATCCGCACCGATGAAAGTGCCATATTTGACAACTCGTATGCTTCAGACACATGGCACCCGCTGGATATCACGACTGCGGCTGCCCCCGCAGGGACAGTTAAGGTATCGGCCGTTGTTGCCCTTAACGCGAACGGTGCATATACACCGAACAGCGCGGTATGGGTAGATGACATGTCGTTCCAGGCTGTTCCGGAACCTGCAAGCATGCTGTTACTCGGAAGCGGGTTGGTTGGGTTGCTCGGTTTTGGTAGAAGGAAAAGAAGCTAAGAAACAAAAGTATGGGGGGCCCGTATTATTCCGGGCCCCCGCTTGTTTACATCGGATAGCCAATGAGTTATAATACAGGCAAAAGGAGGCCGGCATGAAAGGACTGATATTTCTTGTAGCGGCGGTTACCGCCGTAATATTATTTGTTCCAGGACAATCGTTTTCCGAAGAGAGCATTACCGTCATAGCGGATTTTGAAGGCCACCCGAACAATCTCGGGGGAGAAGTCGGGGTCTACGGGTCTTTGGAGCCCAACTGGGAAGACAAGAACACCCCGTTCAGCTGGTACTACTCTCCTAATGTGCCCGGGTATGACATGAAGAACGTCCATAGTGGTAAGCAGTCGTTCCGCCTCGTCAACGCCCTCGGAAGCAAGAAGTCGGAGACGTGGGGAAGCTTTTCAATAGATATGGGCCCGGTCACCGATGCCGTTCCCGTCCCTAAGAAAGTCAAGAGCAAGGACGTGTCCGGTTTCAAGAACATAGAGTTCTGGGTGAAGGGCGATAACGGCGGCGAGAATATGGAAATAGTCCTAAGGGACAGCCACGCGCCGAGCTATATGCCGCAGGCGAAGATATCGGTTGAATCGGCCACGAAGGAATGGAAGAAGATAACGATATCCGTAGCTGAATTGCGCAAATCCGGCATAGACGTCAAATCACTCGACAATATAGGCATAGCCTTCGGAGCCGATGTAGGCAACGGCCCGGGAGCGACCGTATACCTGGATGATTTCATATTATCGAATGAATAAGATACGCGCCTTTATGGCGTCGGCGCTCCTATGTGTGTTTTGCGCCGGACCTGCGGGCTGGGGGCAGGATCCCGGCCCGACGCAGGATGATAAAGTTGACAAGGCATACAGGTGGCTTGTCGCGCAGCAGGAATCGAACCGCCGCATGATCTTCTTCACATCCGGACTGCTTCCGAGCTATGAAGGGGGAACGGATTGTTTTACCTACGACCAGGCCCTTGCCGTTATAGCTTTCACCTCCCGCGGAGACCTGAAAAGGGCGAAGCAGGTGCTCGATTTTTTTGACGGCACTTACCGCAAGGAGGTAAAGAAATACGGCAAATTCATCGGGTTCAGCGACGCCTACCGCAAGGACGGGCGCTGGGGAGAGACCTGGGCCGCCGGCCCGAACGCATGGATGCTCATAGCGATAAACCATTATACGTATGTCTCAAAAGACACGAGGTATTCGGACCTTGCGGAGACGCTCGTGGAATGGCTTATGTCGCTGCAGTCGATAGAGGGCGGGGTCATAGGCGGATATTATGGCAACGGGGAACCGATGACGTGGATATCGGTCGAGCATAACCTCGATTCCTATGCCGCGTTCAGGGACCTCGGCGTGCTTACCGGCGATATGAGGTGCCTCGGCGTCGCGAAAGAGATAAAATTCTGGATGGAGAACGCCGCCTGGAACAAAGAGCAGAACAGGTTCAATATGGGAAAGGATAACCCGAATTTCGCGACCGACCAGTCGAGCTGGGCAGTCCTCGCGCTCGGGAGCACCTACGGGCCCACGCTCGATTTCGCGATAGACAAGAGCCTCACGAAGAAGATGTATAAGGTCAACGGGGTCGAGATAGAGGGTTTTGATTTCGGCTCGACATACGAAAAGTCCCATTATCCGGACAAGGATTCGGTCTGGCTCGAAGGAACGGCCCAGATGGTCCTCGCGTTCGACAGGGCCGGAAGGAAAGACGAAAGCGCGCATTTCCTGTCGGAGCTGGACAAGGCGCTTACGGTCAGCTCGGTCCATAAGAACGCTTCGGCGTTGCCGTACGCGACGAACGAAGGAACGACCGCTTACGGCAGCTGGGTAATGCAGGACCGGCCGCTCTGCATATCGAGCACCTGCTGGTATATATTTGCGAAAGAGAATTTCAATCCCTTCTCGATGGGGCAGGATGAGGCGCGGGCGAACAAGATAGTCGACAACATAGATTATAAGCCTGCCTTTCAATTCGTCCCTGTAATAGACGATTTCACGTATGGCAGCATAAAGTTCGAAACGGCGTACCCGTCGGAGATGGTTTCGGCGGGGCACTGCAAGATATCAAGGAAATTGGCGCCCGCGGCGTCTTCGAAGGGTAAACTCGTAAACACGATGAAGATAACCATCGAGCCGGAAGCGTCGGCGAGGACCTGCTGGGGGACGGTCAGCCGTTCTTTTCTCTGCCCGCAGGACTGGGGCAAGTACGGTAAATTGAACCTGGAGCTTTCCAGCACCGCGCAGAAAGCGTCCATAAAGGTCAAGGCGTATGACAGGGAAGGCGAACCCTTTGAAAGCATACCGATATATCTTTACGGCGGGGAGCTCGAAGATTTTTCCCTTGACCTGAAAGAAGGGTTCAGGCGAAGCCCGGAATTGCAGAATTACGGGAACGGCATATTCGACAGGGAAGGCGTAAGGAAGATGACGTTCGAGATAAGGGTGGAAGATTGCAGCGGGAATTCCGCGATCAACCTGCACAGGATATACCTTAATTAATGGCATACACATATAAAGACATAGCCAGGAAGGCGAGAGTGTCTATAAGCACCGTCTCGAGGGTCATCAACGGGAAAGACCTCCAGAAGGTGGGCAAGAAGACGCAGGAGAGGGTCAGCAAGGTGGTCGCGGACCTCGATTTCACGCCTAACGTGATAGCCCGCAGTCTCGTCAGCAAGAAGACATTCAATATCGCCGTGGTAGTAAAGGATTTCGAGGACATATACTATTCGTATTTCAGCCACGTAGTCAGCGGCATCGCCGGTGTGCTGGAGAAGAACGGTTATTATTTCCAGTTGACCCGCGCGATAAAGCCGAAAGAAGAACCGCTCTCCCCGTATTACATGAAGGCCTTTGAAGAGAAGAGGGTTGACGGCATGTGCATACTTGTCGAAGAGGCGCTCGAGAAGGATGTGATGGCGCTCTTCGAAAAGAAGTTCCCTGTAGTGCTGGTGAACAGGTACATCAAGGGCATAAAGATACCGCGGGTCCTGATAGACAACAAAGAAGGCCTTTTCAGGGCGACGAAGGAACTGCTCGACACGGGCCACAAGAGGGTAGCGTTCCTCAGCGGCGCGCTTAGGTTCCAGCTAGACCAGGACAGGCTCGCGGGATACAAAAAAGCATTATCCGAAGCCGGCGTTGGGTTCGATGAAAACCTGGTGGCCGAGGGGTTGTTTATCTACGAGAAGGCATACGAGGCCACCGGCACGCTGCTGAAGCAGGAGCCGAGGATCACCGGCATTGTGGCTTCCGATGACGTTATGGCGCTTGCCGCAATAAGAAGGATACGCGACGCGGGCCTATCGGTCCCTGAGCATATTTCGGTAATAGGTTTCAACGACATGTTCCCTTTCCCGCCCGGATCTCCTACGTTGAGTTCCATGAGGCTTCCGTTGGTTGAGATAGGAAAGACCGCCGCGCAGATGCTGCTGGATATAGTATCGGGAAAAAAGGTCGAGAACGATACGGTTGTATTCACTCCGGAATACATCCGCAGGGAGTCCGTCAAGTCCTCCTGAATTAGTCCTACAAAATAGCAATATATTAATCTTGACATATGCACTTATTTAATGCATAATAAATCTACAATTAAACACGTGTCGATTTACTCTTATTAAAATCCCTATTCAACTCCGGCAAGGGATTAATATAATGAAAAACTCAACACGTGACGAATTGAAAGAAAGGAGGTAAGGTTATGGGTAAGTTAATAGCGGTGCTTTTGTTTGTAGTGGTTCTCGCAATGCCGACCCAGGCAGATGCCGCGAATCTCCTTAGCAATGGGGGATTTGAGCTGGGAAGCTTCAGCAACTGGGGACAGTGGAATGGCGCCAATACGGCCATAAATAGCTGGGGCCGTACGGGTAATTATTCCGCCGCAGGATGGTGGGCTACATCGGCATGGCAGGACGCGGTTATCACAGACGCAAATGAATCGGTGAAGATCGGCGGTTACATCTATGATGATGTCGCCGGAAACGAGTCGCTCAGGAACGGAGGATATGCTTCGATAAGGGCAGAATTCAAGAACTCCGCCAACAACATAGTTGGGACCTGGACGACCGGCAATCTGACCGGAGCCGATTTGACGGACAACGCATGGAACGACAAGACGGCTATTGTGACGCCGTCAAGCTATGGTGTTGGTATCGACCATGTAACGCTGGTATGGGAAGTCAACAACAGCGGTTCGGGAGACGGTCGCGGCATATTTGACGACCTGATGGTGGATACACAGCCGATACCGGAACCGGCCAGCCTGCTGCTTCTCGGTTCAGGCCTGATCGGAATTTTCGGGATAAGAAAGAAGAGCTCCAAGAAGTAAATATTCTTCCTCAACCCCCAATAACCCGAGGAAGAAGCGTGCGGGAGGGCAGAAATGCTCTCCCGCATTTTTTATACCTATCCATAGCAATATATCGCTATATTTTAGCAATTTAATTCTCTTGACACTTTTACTTTCTTAATGTATATTATAGGCATTCTTAAACACGTGTCGAATAGTAGTCTACGACAGCAACTTCTGAAATACAAAATCAATCGAATGACAAAAGCAGTTTATTATGTTCGGTGCATAAACACGTTTCGATAACAGTAGTTAAAAAAGAAAGGGGTGAAGCAAGAAGATGGGTAAACTTGTAGCATTGGTAAGCTTAGTAGTGTTGTTAGTCCCTGGCGTAGCCAGCGCTAATCTATTAACGAACTCTAGCTTCGAGCTTAGCGGCGAGCAGGGCCACACAACCGGGTGGACGGTAGAGTATAACGACAATATCTCAGCCACCACGGACAATCCTCAGAGCGGAACATATGCAGCAAGGTGCTTCTGGGATGGTGCTATGTACCAGGATGTAGCTATAACCGGCGGAGAGACATATCGTCTTACCGGTTATGTGTTCATTCCGTCAGGTACGGGTGGCAGCCCATGGGGCAGCTTTATCGGCGTCAAGTTCCTCAACGCTTCGGGCGCTACGGTAGGCCAGAAGCAGGTCGATATGCAGGGACTTACGAGGGATCAGTATAACCTCGGCGACTCCGGAGTGTTGACAGCGGCCCCGACAGCGGTTACAGCCAGGATAAGGTTCGGTACCTGGGCAAGTGATCCGTGGGAACCGGTCAATCCTACCGACTTTGATAACTTTGACTTTGATGCAGCCGCAGTACCGGAACCGGCCAGCCTGCTGCTTCTCGGTTCAGGCCTGATCGGTTTGGTAGGTTTTTCAAGAAAAAAGTAAACAAGTAGAAATAAGAAGTAGGGGGACGAAACGGGCTTCCAACCTTCCGCTCCAGGAATTGGGAGCCCTTTTCCCTTTATCCCGCCAGAGAGCAAATGAAGATATCGATAGTTGCGCTACTTTTATGCCTTAATACGGGCACTGTTTTTGCCGGGGCCGAGATCGGCGCGTTCGTGGGGAACGAAGACCATCGTATGCCGTACGCTTCGGAGATAAGGGATTTCGAGACCCTTACGGGAAGGCATGTCGGAAGCGTCCTTGTCTATTGGGCTTGGGATGACGGGGATTTTCCCGCGGAAGCGCTTAATGACGGCGTGCGTTTCCACGACGGATACGACACAAAGACGACCATCAATCTTACCTGGGAACCATGGTCAAGGCTAGGCGGCGCAGACAGCACTTACTCTCTCGAAAACATCATAAGGGGCGACTACGACGGTTATATAAGGAAGTTTGCCGGGGATAGCCGGGATTGGACAGACACGATAAGGATGCGTTTCGGACACGAAATGATCCAAGACAACAATGCTAGCACTCTCGGCTGGTATCCCTGGCAGGACAGGCCCTCCGAATATGTCCAAGCGTTCAACCACGTACGCGATATATTCAAGGAAGAGGGGGCGAGCAACGTGGAATTCGTCTGGTCCCCGAATAACTACCCGTTCGACCCTTCCATCCTTGCGCAGTATTTTCCCGGTAAGGATAACGTCGAATGGCTCGGGATAGATGCCTACAATGCGGGCGAAGACGGGAGCCCGGGCTGGCCGTACTGGCAGAACTTCGACGATCTTTTTATTGCCATGTACCAGGTTTTCCTCTCCAATCCAGAGCTTTTTGGGGATAAGAAGATAATGATAGGGGAGTTCGCGTCCGTAGAAGGCAATGACTTCGATAACGGCGACAAGGCGCAATGGATACTGGACGCTTTCTGGAAGCTAAAGTCGGAATATCCCGATATAGACGTAGCATATTGGTTCAATAAGCTGAAAGAGGCGAACTGGAGGATAGATTCCTCCCCTGAAAGCCTTGCGGCCTTCCAGGCGGTAATGCAGGACGAGTATTTCATATCCCACCCGGTACCGGAGCCGGCGAGCATGCTGCTGTTCGGCGCCGGCCTCGCGCTCGCAGCAGGGCTTCGCAGCAAAAAACCCCGCGCGTAATATTTATTTGACAAAAGCCCATTCCGGTGGTATCTTTATTAACTGGTAAAACAATTTAGTAATAAGAAACTCATATACTGAAGGAGATACCGATGAGGAAGGTTGCCTGTCTGGCGTTGTTCCTGCTATTGTTGTCCGGCTGCAAGGAATATGAACAAGCGCAAAAAACCGAACCGCAGCCGCAACCTCCCGTAAAAAAGAGTTGGGACGACCTTAGCCAATGGAAGACCGATACGGACGGGAGGAGCACGATAGAGATATCTTCGGTACCGGTAGAAACAGGCGACGGGATCAGGGCCGTATATGAGCTCAGGGGCGATTACGGCTGGGTGCTTATCCGCAGGAACATGACGGAGAAGATGCCGGAGGATGTCCCTTTGACGTTCCTGATAAAATCCGAGGCGTCCTCGGATATGGAAATCAAGCTGGTCGACGCGGACGGTTCGGTGTTCTTCAGGAAATTCCCTTTGAGGGGCAAATACGCGGATTGGACCCAGGTCGTGATATACAAGAACAACCTTGAATATGGATGGGGCGGCGATGACAAGTTCGACAAGCCCGCCAATCTCGAGATCGCTTTCTCCGGAAAAGGAAAAGGCACGGTGGATCTGGACGAGATCGGGCTGGACAAGCCCGGGCTGCCGGCCTCATTCTCGGTCATGGGACCGGTGCTCGACCCGGACAGGGAGCTTAAAGGCATAGGTTTCAAGCAGAGAAGGGACGCGGAGCTTATACCCGAGGATCCGCTCGTGTTGGAATGGCTCAAACTGTGCCAGGATAATTTTTCTCAGGAAAAACAACTCCTGCCTACAGCCGAAGATAACCAGGCCCATACCTTCAACAACGCCCTCGTGGCAATGGCATTTATCGTGAAAGGAGAGAAGGAAAGGGCCGAGCGCATACTTGATTTCTTCGCGGAGTCCACGGTAGTCAAGAACAGGTGCCCGTCATACCAGAACTTCTTTTATAAGGGCGAGGCGAGAGGGTTCTTCCAGTATGTGAACCTGAGGAACGAGGGGAACCTCCCGGCATACCATAACCCCGGCAAGGCGGACCGCTGGATGGGAGATATGGCATGGCTTCTCATCGCGTACAAATATTATGAAAAGGAATACGGGCCGGAGAGATATAAGGATATCACGGGGATGCTGAAAGACCTGTTAATATCATGGTATAAGGACGACCCGGGCGGTAAAGGCGGTTATATACAGCACGGGTGGAGGAGTGGGGACAAGAAGCTCCATGAGAACGGCGGGCATCCGGAAGGAAATATCGACTGCTATGCCGCGCTGAAACTCTGCAATGAGGACGCGTACGCAAATAAGATACGCGTTTGGCTCGACTCGGTGCTGAAAGGCAATACGCTTCCGCTGGATAACTATACCTGGAGGGTCCTTGCGTATGGCAAGGAATCGGCGGCCCTGTTGAATATCCCGGAATATGACCTTAGGTACCGCAAGACACTGAATGTGAAGGGCCGGGAAGTCATGGGTTTCTTCGACCATGCCGATATAAGCATAAACAATATATGGCTTGACGGTACCGGCCATATAGCGTGCGCGTATATCACGGAAGGCGACAAGGAAAGGGGATATTTCTACGCTAACCAGATGGATGCCTTCCTCGTCGACAGGAATATCAAGGGGGCGAAGGGCCGCACTATACCGTATACGGCGAACAGGGAAGGCGGCTATAAT
>Ga0265297_10009441_pt1 | contig 12569 bp, 21 predicted proteins | sample Munlanlwell13791_FD_192502 | JGI IMG/M metagenome (GOLD analysis project Ga0265297, IMG submission 192502) | Leachate microbial communities from a municipal landfill in Southern Ontario, Canada - Leachate well 137-91 | ecosystem: Engineered > Solid waste > Landfill > Unclassified | place...
ACTTGCGCACCACTGAAACGAACTTCGGCTTCATGCGGAACAGTATCACCAAGTGTTGGAATGGTAATCATGTGCTTTTTAGCGACATCAGTTGCTTTGGCTACGGCCGCTTGCACGTCTGCACCCTTGGCTACACCAACGCCGACTTTGTTTTTACGGTCACCAACAACCACTAGAGCCTTAAAGCGGAAACGACGTCCACCCTTTACCACACGCGACACACGGTCGATGTTAATAACAATTTCTTCAAATTGTTTAGGTTCTGCAGGAGTTTGGTCACGACGATTGTCGCGGCGTCCACCAGCATTGCTGCGTGGGGCGCGTGGCGCTTCAGCAGCGGCTACAGTTGTTGTAGTAGTAGTTTCTTCAGCCATATTAAAACTCCAAACCTTCCTTGCGAGCTGCATCTGCAAGCGCACTTAGACGACCAGCGTACTGGCGACCATTGCGGTCAAATACAACAGCGTTAATTTTAGCCTTTTTAGCCTTTTTAGCAATTTCGGCACCAATCACAGCAGCTTGTTCCGATACAGTACCGGTTGCTTTTGTACCAACAGTCGTAGCTGACACTAATGTGTGCTGTTTGACATCGTCGATAATTTGGGCGCTAATGTGTTTGTTCGAGATTGTTACGCTTAGGCGTGGACGCTCGGCAGTACCAGAGATTTTTGCGCGAACACGATTCTTGCGCAGTCCCTTGTTAAGCAGTTTCTTTGCGAAATTAGCCATATTACTTACCAGCCTTTCCAGCCTTGCGAAGTACAACTTCGTCGGCGTATTTAATACCTTTACCCTTGTAAGGTTCTGGTTTTTTCAGTGCACGGATTTCAGCAGCGACTTGGCCAACTTGCTGCTTGTCGATACCGCTAACCGTAATGGTCATTTTATCAACAGCAAGCGTCACGCCAGCCTGGGCTGTGTAGTGGACAGGGTGAGAAAAACCTAGGGCCATCTCGATCGACTGTCCGCCACCGCTAACACGGAAACCGACACCGTTTACTTCTAGTTTCTTTTCAAAGCCCTTAACCACACCTTCAACGGCGTTATTAAGTAGTGCACGTTGTAAACCGTGCTGTGCTTTTGCAATCCTTTGATCGTCTTTGCGCGTTACAACCGCAAAGCCATCGTCAATAGCAACAGTCACGTCTGACAAATGAGGCACTACCAGTTGACCCTTGGGGCCAACAACGGTAATAGCATCAGTGTCGATCGTGATTGTCACGCCAGATGGAATTTGAATTGGTAGTTTTCCGATTCGACTCATATCTATACTCCTTTTCGCTGTAAAGCGACTTTCTAATATACCTTCAGCAGCAATTCGCCGCCGATGTTTTGTTTGTAAGCAACATGTCCGGGCATTACACCCTTGCTTGTGCTGATTAATACCATTCCGCGGCCACTTTTGATGCGAGGAATGTCGTTACCGGCAACATATACGCGACGTCCAGGACTGCTAATACGAGTAATTTCGTTAATCGTTGAGTTTTCACCTGGTTTATTGATCGTAATAACCAAAATATCACGTGGTTTTGCACTTTCGACTTTGACGTCAGCCAGGTACTTGGCTTTTTGTAGCTCTTTGGCTACTGTGACCTTCAGTTTTGATGAAGGCACACGGATTTCGTTTTTGCCAACCATAACTGCGTTACGGATACGAGTTAGTAGGTCAGCGATTGGGTCAGTTGATTGTAATGACATATGCGTTTCCTTTCCTACCAACTACTCTTTGTTATACCAGGGATTTCCCCTTTGCTTGCTTTTTCACGGAAGTTGATTCGGCCTAGACCAAACCGACGCATGTATCCTCGTGGACGGCCGTCTAGGCTGTCACGATTCTTTTGCCTGGTTGGTGAACTATTCAGTGGCAGTTTAGCCAATCCTTCTAGGTCACCCAGTTCCTTTAGCTCGGCACGCTTAGCAGCATACTTCAAAATCATTTTTTGTCGTTTTTCGTCGCGAGCGACGGCAGATTTCTTAGCCATTAGCGTTTGCCTCCTTGTTTTTCGAATGGTATACCGAATTTCTCTAACAATGCTCGGCTGTAAGCCTTGTCACCGCCACTGATTACAAACGTAGCTTGTAAACCGTGAAGAACTTGGGTTTCCTCAAACGTTAGTTCAGGAAAAATTGACTGCTCGATGATACCTAGGTTGTAGTTACCGTCGTGGTCAAAGGCCTTGGCGCTAACACCGTGAAAGTCACGAACGCGAGGCAATGCAACATTAGTCAAACGGTCTAGGAACTCGTACATACGAGCGCCACGAAGCGTTACACTAATACCAACACGGTTCATACCGGCACGGATTTTGAAACCTGCAATAGATTTCTTGGCCATACGGTCGATCGGGTGTTGACCAGTGATTTTTGTCAACGTGTTACGAACAATTTCGTAAAAACGTTTGTCGTCTTTGTTTTTACCAATTCCTACGCTGACTACAATCTTTTCAAGTTTAGGAACCTGGTGAATGTTCTTGAGGTTCAATTCGGCTTGTAGTTCCCCGACAATTGTTTCTTTGTACAGGGCTTTCAGGCGAGGAGTGGTAGTAGTAGATTTAACCATTACTTGATCTCCTTATCTTTATTCTGACGCGCAACACGGGTTGTGTTACCATCAGCATTCTTTATTAGTCCAACACGACTAGTCTTGCCGGTCTTTTCGTCAACAACTAGGGCAACTTTGTGAATTGGAGTTGGGACGTGAATGTCCTTGTGTCCACCACGTGGGTTTAGCTGGCTCGGTTTAACATTTCGGTGCTTGACGCCGATACCTTCAACAAGGACTGCTTGTTTCTTGGTTAGAACAGCTACAACCTTGCCAGTTGTGCCTTTTTGTGAGCCGCTAATCAATTTGACTGTGTCGCCCTTGATAATACGTTTAACAGTTGCCATATTATAGTACCTCCGGTGCTAGGCTGATGATCTTTGAGTAGCCAAGGTCACGTAATTCACGTGGAACCGGCCCAAAGACGCGTGTACCCTTAGGGTTTTTGTCATCACCGATAATTACTGCAGCGTTGTCGTCAAATGCGATTGTGCTGCCGTCTTTACGTTGAATTTGGTCGCGAGTGCGTACAACTACCGCCTTAACGACAGATTTACGCTTGACCGCACCGGTTGGGTTAGCTGTTTTTACAGATGCGACAATAATGTCACCAACACGAGCATAGCGGCGTTTTGTACCACCAAGAACACGGATGCATAGGATTTCCTTGGCACCGCTGTTGTCAGTTACTTTTAGACGAGTTTCTTGTTGAATCATTACGCTACCTCATCCCTTAGCTCGACTGAACCACGAGATTTCTCGAGGATTGTGTCTAGCTTGAATGCTTTACGCTTTGATACTGGACGAGTCTCGACGATTACGACTTTGTCGCCATTTTTAGCGTCATTGTTTTCGTCATGGGCTGCGTACTTGCGGCTGACAGTGTACTGCTTGCCATAAATAGGATGCGTTTCACGACTAGTAACAGTGACGGTGATTGTTTTATTTGCGACGCTTGAGGTCACAATACCGGTCAATGTCTTGGCCATATTACTTATTCTCCTTTAGCTCAGCGATTTCAGCTGCACGAATGGCAGTGTTAAGGCGAGCGATTTCTTTACGTGTAGCGGTAATAACGCGTGGGTTTGTTAGTTCACCGGCAGCGTTACCACGCCTTGCTTGCAATAAATCAGTAGTTTTTGCGACTAGTTCACTTCGCAAATCGGCAATGGTTTTAACTTCAGTAGCTTTTTTAGCTGCCGTAGTCTTTGCTTTGGTTGTTTTAACGTCAGCCATGATTATGCCTGCTCCCTTACGATGAACTTAGTCTTGATTGGAAGTTTGTGTGAAGCCAATCGCATCGCTTCGCGAGCAACTGATTCGTCAACACCTTTCATTTCAAACAAGATTGTTCCAGTTTTAACCTTGGCAACGAAAAACTCAGGGTTTCCCTTACCACTACCCATTTTTACATCAGCTGGCTTGCGCGTAACTGGTGTGTGAGGAAAGATACGGATCCAGATTTTACCACCACGTTTGATGTGACGAGTCATAGCCTGACGAGAAGCCTCTATCTGACGGCTGGTAATACGTTCGTTACCCTGTGATTGCAAGGCAAAGTCGCCAAAAGCGATATAGTGGCCGCGTGTTGCGACACCATCGTTTTTACCTTTACGAACTTTGCGGTATTTAGTTTTCTTAGGCAATAACATGACGACTAAACCCTTTCACCTTTGTAGATCCAGACTTTGACACCGATAATACCAACACCTGGAGCATTGGCACGAGCTGTATGAAAATCAACGTCAGCACGTAGGGTGTGTAGAGGTACAGATCCTTCGATTACTTTTTCGCGACGCGCCATTTCGGCGTTGTTCAGACGTCCAGCGACTTGGATACGAATACCCTTGGCACCGGCAGCCATGGTGTTCTGTGCGGCCATTTTCATAGCACGACGGAAATTACCACGACGCTCTAGTTGGCGAGCAATATTCTCGGCAACAAGCTTTGCAGCTAGTTCTGGACGTTTGACTTCTTCGATGTTGATACGAACCGGTAGGCTACCGATCTTTTCGATAGCGGCCTTCAGTTCAGTAACACCAGCACCGCCACGACCAATCACAACACCAGCTTTGGCTGTGTGAATAGTAATGGTAATCAAGTTAGCCGATCGTTCGATTTCAATACGGTTGATCGTAGGACGGCTTTCAAAGCGCTTTTCGATCAATTCACGTATTTTAATGTCTTCTTTAAGCCATTTAGCAAAGTCTCGTTTTGGCGCAAACCAACGTGAGTCCCAGTTTTTGTGAACTTGAAGACGGAAGCTAATTGGATTTACTTTTTGTCCCATTATTTTGCCTCCTTTTTGTCAGCCACTTCAGCTTTCGCAGTCACTGGCTTTTTCTTAGGTTTAACATCACCGGTTACCTCTACAAGGATGTTGGCAGACTTCTTTTGGAAAGGAAGTGCGCGTCCACGGCTAGCAGGTTTGAATCGCTTCAAACGAGTACCAGCAGTAACAGAAATTGTCGAAATAACGAGCGTTTTAGCATCAAGACCGTGAGTGTTAACGGCATTCGCTTTGGCACTTTCGATAGCTTTGACAACAGGTAGCGCAGCGCGCTTTGGCGTGTGAGACAAGATAACAAGCGCATCAGCCACGTTGCGGCGACGTACTAGGCTAGCCACTAGGTTAACTTTACGAGGAGCTTGATCAATACCCTTGGCGTATGAACGAACAGTCAATTGAGTTGGGTTAACGTCTGGCATTATTTCTTGTCCTTTCCACCGTGTTTGCGGAACTTACGAGTTGGACTAAACTCACCGAGTTTGTGACCAACCATATTTTCCGAAACAAGTACTGGTACGTGTACTTTGCCGTTGTGAACAGCAATTGTACGTCCGACCATCTCTGGGCTAATCGTGCTAGCACGGGCCCAAGTTTTGATGATCGTACGGTCATCGATACCAAGCGCCGCCACTTTCTTAGCGAGCTTGAAATCAACAAATGGTCCTTTTTTAAGTGAACGACTCATAGTTACTTCTTCCTCTTCGCATCATGGCGACTCTTTATGATCAACTTACTGACGTCTTTACGACGGCGAGTACGATATCCAAGGGTCAATTGACCCCATGGGGTACGTGGTGGCTTACCACTACCGTGACGTCCACCGTCACCACCACCGTGTGGGTGATCGACAGCGTTCATAACAACACCGCGGACACCTGGACGAATACCCTTACGGCGATTACGCCCAGCCGAACCGATCTTGATATTTTGGTGCTGAACGTTACCAACAACACCGATAGCAGCTGTTGCTTCCAAACGGAAACGGCGAACTTCACCCGATGGCAAACGCACTTGAGCGTAGTCGCCTTCTTTGGCCATCAATTGGGCTTTAGTACCAGCTGAACGAACCATTTGCGCACCCTTACCAGGATTGATTTCAATTGCATAGATCTGGGTACCAACTGGGATACGGGATAGCGGCATACGGTTGCTTGTTTCGATCGGCGCTTCTGGGCCAGAAACGATTACTTTGCCCTTTTGCATTGAGGTATCAGCAAGTACATAGTGATACAGACTGTTTTGATCCTTGATACGTGCAATACGAGCCGAACGGTTAGGATCGTATTCGATCTCTTCAATCGTTGCAACTGTACCTGGGGCAAGTTTGTGGTTCATTAGACGGTGATGACGTTTGACACCACCACCGCGGTGACGAACAGTAATACGACCAGTATTATTACGACCAGCATTCTGCTTTTTACTCTTTACGAGGCTTTTTAGCGGTTTACGTGTGGTAATTTCACTGTAGTCCTCGGTAGTCATACCGCGACGAGCCGGAGTAGTTGGATTGTATAGTTTAATAGCCATTACTTCTTCTCCTCTTCAACTGGTGTCTCATCAAATACCTTGATGCTATCACCCTTGGCAAGAGTAACATACGCTTTTTTAGCATCTTTGCGGTGAGCCGTCTTGGGTTGGCTGCGTTTGCCGGCTGAATAACGTACTGCTTTGCCAGTTTGGACAAGTGTCTTGATATTTGTAACCTTAACATCGTACTGCGCTTCGACAGCTGCAACGATTTGTTGCTTGTTAGCTGTTAACGGAGCGTTAAATACATATGTGTTAGTTAGAGATTGCGTATATGCTTTCTCGGTTGCGCGAGGGATAATACTGATATTTGTCATATTATTTCTCCTCTTTCTTTAGCCATGCAGTGATCACTGGAATTGAAGCCGGTGTCAGTACGATAGCGTCTGCATTAAGAATGTGATAAACACTCAGGTAGTTTGCACGGATCAACAATACGTTCTGGACGTTGTTAGTTGCGCGCAATAGTTCTGGAGTTTTCTCATCTACTACGATTAGTACTTTGCGCTCTAGTTTATTGTCAGCCAAGAACTTGACTGTTTCACGGGTTTTACCGGTCGTTTTGAAATCTAGAACAAAGATTTTCTTTGCCTGGGATGCAAGTGTCAGGGCTTGACGAAGTGCAACACGTTTTGAAGTGGTTGATACGCGTTTAGTGTAGTTTTCATTACCGCGTGGACCGAATACGATACCACCACCGCGCCAGATCGGGTTACGAGATGAACCAAATCGTGCACGACCGGTACCTTTTTGGGCCCATGGCTTTTTACCACCACCGCTTACTTCACCACGTTGTTTAGTCGTAGCTGTAGCTAGGCGTGAGTTAGCCAAAAATGCGTCATACGCTAGCTTTAGTAGCTCGTGGTTCGGAACCTCTACTGCAAAGATCTCCTTTGGCAGGGCAGTTTTAGCGACTGTAGTTTTTGTAGTATCAGCCATTATGCTTTTCCTCCGATAACGATCAGACCTTTTTTCGGACCTGGTACAGCACCACGAAGACCAATTAGGTTGTTCGTTGGATCAACGTAGGCAACTACTAGGTTTTTGACCGTTACTTGGTCGTGACCCATGCGGCCTGCCATACGTTTACCCTTAAAGACCTTTTGTGGGTACATTGACCCAATTGATCCCGGTTTACGGACGTTACCGTTACCACCGTGAGTCGCCTTGCTGGTATTAAAGTTGTGTCGTTTTACGGTTCCGGCAAAACCTTTACCCTTGCTAGTGCCAGTCGCGTTAACGACATCACCAATTGCAAAAGTTGTTACATCAAACGTGCTTCCTACCGAGAGGCCTTCTGGTAGTTCTGTTACACGGATTTCCCGAATGTGTTTCGGGGTCACTTTAGCTGGACTTGTATGTCCAGCAACGGCCTTGCTCAGGTTCTTACCCTCACCATATGCCATCTGTACTGCAGTGTAACCGTCGGTATCGACAGTCTTTACCTGAGTCACAGTCACAGGGCCAGCTTGAATAAGTGTCACAGGAATTGCAACACCACTTTCGCTGATGATTTGGGTCATACCAATTTTGGTACCGAGAAGTGCTTTCATAGCCCTTTTGCTCCCACTTAAAATTCTTGGTGGAAGGCAGTATCCATCTGTTGGACTTACCAATTCACCAAGAATTATTTACTATTTTCGTAATAAGTTACCATATAACAGTAGCATACTATCAGATAAGAGTCAATTGATTTGAGGTGTTATTTAGCATGTTGATGCATGCCCGCTTGCAGTGCGGTTTCTGATACTATGGATGTATATGAAAATCCGAAAAAGCCGACGTATATCACCGCTTCGAACCGTAATTGTTATCATATTGTCTCTGGTTATCATGTCTGGTGCAGCGTTTGGTGTTTATACTTATCTTCACAACCAACAGATTGCAACCGAGGCCAAACAAGCCGAAGATGCGCGCATTGCTGCCGAAAAAGCACTAGCCGACGCAAAAGAGGCCAAGAGAAAAGAACCTGTCTATATCACGCTACCCGGCGCAAAACAGATACGAGCTACGGTCGACGACTACACTCATCCAGCCAGCATGTGGGTTTTGGTTAATAAAACCCACGCCATCCCTACAACTTACGTTCCGTCTAGCCTAGTACTGCCTGATGTCGAAGAGCGGGCCGACAAAAGCTCCGAAGAACGCTCGGTGCGAGCTGATATTAGCGTGCCTCTAAAATCAATGTTCACAGCGGCATCCGCCGACGGCCACGCCTTGATGATCGGTAGTGCTTATCGTTCAGCTGCACTCCAAAAGACATATTTTGACAGTTACGCCGCCGCATCAGGTGCAGAAGCCGCCAACCAATACAGCGCCCACCCGGGCGAGAGCGAGCATCAGACTGGCTTAGCTGTCGATATTAGTACAGTATCGCGCAACTGCTACCTCAATGAATGCTTTACCAGCACACCCGATGGACAGTGGTTAGCCGAGCATGCACATAGCTATGGATTTACGCTGCGCTATCCAAAAGGCAAAGAGACCATTACTGGTTATCAATTTGAGCCGTGGCACTACAGATATGTCGGAGTTGATCTGGCAACGGCTCTTCATGAAAGCGGTCTAACACTTGATGAGGCTTGGTCATATCTCCAAGCAGCGCTGACTACGCTACAGCAAAATGGTGCTATTTGACGGTTACCTCTGGACCAAGCGTATCAACAATATATTTCTTTTGAATAGCCACGGTGGTATTAAACAACGAACGTGATAACGGGTCAGCCGCATCATTTAATAGGTATAATTTAGCATTTTTACGAGCCAACAGATCATTGTTGGACTTTTGAGAGGCTGTCCATTCGTAGTGCATATACGTCGGTATGAACGATAGATTACTGACGGTCACACTGCCATTAGATGCTTTCTCGACATCGAATCCTGCGATTCCGCTGACTAACTCGTCAATATTAAGCTGTGACGACAACATATTACCAATCGAATACCATACTGTCATCTTGCCACCGTCGGTACGTGGTACGATCTCGACCTTTTGCAGGACGTGGGGCCCAGTTCCAATAATAACATCGACGCCAAGCGAACTCAGTAGTGATACCTGGGCCTTTTGGTCTGCGTTGGTTGCCGATGAATCCTCTGTTCCCCAGTGCATTGATACAATCACGATATCAGATTGCTGACGCGCTGCCGTTACTAGGCGACGGACTAGTGCTTCATCGTGATATAAATTCACACTATAAGCAGGTGTTGCTCGGTTATTATTAAAATCCGCAAACGCCAAAAAACCAATCTTTATGCCTTTTACGGTGGCAAAGCTAACTTGATTTTGGGCATCAACAGATTTATTAGCACCAGCAAAGGCCAGAGGCTTCAAATTAGACCAATTATCGATTGTCGCATTAGTTGCCGCCACGCCCTTGTCACCTATGTGATTATTAGCTAGGTTAATCAGATTACATCCAGCACCAGATTGCAATCCAGCCGAGAATTGATTGGGTGCATTAAATGTCGGATATCCACTAATACCAAACGCCTCTCCGGCACTCAGACCTTCCTGATTACAGAAAACCACATCGGAATCGGCATAACTGGGCCGAATATTACCAAAATACGGTGCATAATCATATCCATCGGCCGTTTTGGCGTTAATGTTAATAGTATCATGAGCCAACATATCGCCCATTGCACTAATATGAATAACTGGATTTTGCAGAGTTTGATCTGATTTCGGTTCGGTTTGTGCACTCTCGGATGCCTGTGATGTCCGAATGCCCGAGTTCTGATGCGCCAAGTACCACCAAACAGTACCTCCAATTACCGCCCCGCCCGCCAACACGGCCATCACGATATATAGCCAGCGTTTTGATCGCTTGTCTGGTTGCACTTTCATTCAGCTACCGCCTACATACGTCATATGATCACTAGTATACAGATCATACGCATGATATCCAAAATAGTGCTTGTGTTATTGAATATTGTTAGTCATACTGTCCCTATACATAGTTAGAGGATTCGATATGGCAACCAAAAAGAGAACTGCGAGCAAGAAGACAACCTCAAAATCACATACCAAGCACCGGCCGCTACTCCCACCCGATGACTTTCGATCATTTCGCATCAGTAAAAACCCACCATTCTTTACGCTAGCCATCACCAGACAAACAGTCATATGGTCAATATTATTAATATTTATCCTAGTTACTCAACTATACATATTAAAAATGCAGCTGGGCGTAGTTGACGCTATCAACTCCTTAAATATCTAATTTGCACTTGGATCAATAAAAAACCCGCTGCTAGGCGGGTTTTTTATTATTTGTATCCGTAATTACATGCGAATTTCTGCGTCAACACCAGCTGGCAAGCTTAGGTTTTGCAGGCTATCGATAGTTTTAGGTGTAGCGTTCGTGATGTCAATCAGACGTTTGTGAACGCGCATTTCAAAGGCCTCACCACCCTTTTTGTAGACGTGTGGTGATTTTACGACAGTAAAGGTGCTGCGGCGCGTAGGTAGTGGCACAGGGCCAGCAATGCTAGCACCGGTACGGATAGCCGTGTCAATAATTTGTTTTGCTGATTGGTCAATAACCTTGTGGTCATAGGCCTTCAGGCGAATACGGATGCGTAGACCCGCTTCTTTGGTTTCTGCCATTACAATGGACTCCTTTTGTTACTCTTCGCTACAAGACGAAAGTAACGCGATACCGTAACCTCTTCTCGAATCGCTTTCGCCGTACGGCGAAATTACGTCTGGACGAGTTGTCGGTATAATTAATAATACATCCAGAATTATAACAAATTAACAGATATATGCAAGTTGACATATATTATATACTCGTGTATAATATATGTATAAGCGCCGCTTATGTCGTACCTACAATCGAAAGTGAATTATGACTATCTCGGACACTATCATTCGCCACACGGCAAATGATATATCACAGCGCCTAATCACAAGATTGAACAACCCCAAGTTCAATGGTTTCCGAACGATGAACATCGCGATCCGATTCGGACTGGATCTACTGCCTGAAGAGCTGGCCCAGATTCAAGAACGCGTCGCGGCTACCAAGCACGACCAGGCCTTCACGGTAATCATCAAGCCGCGAGTCGTAAATGACATCGCCTATCTGGTTGCAGTGGTCACCAGATGACGATCAGTACACAACATTCCCCGCCTCACCCACGAGTCGAGCCCCGTTGCTCCTTGCGGAGTAGCGGGGTTTTCGCATTCTTGACTACTGTCATATTTAGCAGTATAATATATACTACAGCTCGCCCGAGCTGTTCGACGTTAGGGAGTAAGATTGAAAGAACTTCATCATACTAACCGGAAGGTGACGCGGCCATGGCTGAACAACCATCCAGAGATTCTCGAGCACGATGACGAATATGTTGTTATGCCCGGAGACATCGTCCCAGTGCTACTGAGCCGAGCGGCGTCGATTCATCCCGATACCGTCGGGGCCGCGTTGAACATTGCAAGCCTGCCAGCCGATCTGACTCAGATCCTGAACGATAAAGGCTTGCGACGCTTTGCAAGTGCTACCAAGCACAATCTGCAAAAGCAAGTCTTTGAACGCTCAGAGCTCATGGCAGGATACTACGGAGTCGATGTTGTCGTCATTGGCCACCGAGCCGATGCCCGCAAGGTAGGGGTTGTCCTCTACCACACCCACCCCGCCGTTTCGTAGAAAACCCCGCCTGGTTTTCCGAAACTCAGGCGGGGTTTTCCTTTTTCCAGATAATTATACTCATACAAAAAACCTCCGATCACCCGGAGGTTTTTGCATAATTAGAAGGCCTAATTATTTGTTGATCTTGGTTACAACACCAGCACCAACAGTCTTGCCACCTTCGCGGATTGCGAAGTTAAGACCTTGCTCCATTGCAATAGGTGCAAGTAGAGTCACTTTGAAGGTTAGTGTGTCACCAGGGATAACAAGTTCCTTGTCAGCAGGAAGTTCAACTTCACCAGTAACGTCAGTTGTACGGAAGTAGAACTGTGGTTTGTAACCCTTGCTAAATGGTGTATGACGGCCGCCTTCTTCCTTTTTAAGGATGTAGACTTCGGCTTCGAACTCGGTGTGTGGAGTTAATGAACCTGGTTTAACAACAACCTGACCGCGCTCGATTTGCTCGCGCTCGATACCACGAAGTAGTAGTCCAGCGTTGTCACCAGCTTGTCCTTGGTTAAGGTTCTTTTTGAAAGCCTCGATACCAGTTACAACTGAGCTTTGAGTTGGTTTGATA
>Ga0265297_10009442_pt1 | contig 12569 bp, 7 predicted proteins | sample Munlanlwell13791_FD_192502 | JGI IMG/M metagenome (GOLD analysis project Ga0265297, IMG submission 192502) | Leachate microbial communities from a municipal landfill in Southern Ontario, Canada - Leachate well 137-91 | ecosystem: Engineered > Solid waste > Landfill > Unclassified | place...
CTACTAATTTAATATCAAGCGGTACAGTTAAAACTGCATTAAATACAACTTGGGATTTTGGTGCAGCAAATGTAGTTTCTCCAACTTCACCGAATAGAACATTGACTGTTAAGGTTGGCGGAACAACTTATTATATAGCGGCAAAAACAACGAATGATTAGGAATCGGGATTGATGAAAATAATATTAATTTTTTGTAGGTTGGGTTTGACAATAAGAGGATAATATGAAAAAATATTTTTTGTTGCTTATTATATTCTTGGTTGGTTGTTCTGACGATATTAATTTGCCAGAAACGAATATTATCCAACAGAATAAAATGAGAAATTTTATTGAATCACATGATAGTATTTGTATTGAGGCAAGGCAATATTTAAGTATGGTAGCACCTTATTCTGGGATTTCAATTTTACCGGGAGAAATGTTTCTTAATGGAAACATTCATTTCCCATATTCAAATTTTGTGATCGACCAGAATGGATCGATAATAAAATTCAATGGGATTTTAGCAAACGAAAATGAAAATTATCAGATAATTTCTGACGGTAAAAGCTTTACGCCTAAACGAATAGCAATGTGGCGAGGAGAACTTTACGAAGATCCCGAAGACGGTATTTCGGGAGATGAATATTATAACATACCGACAAGGGAAATAAGAAAATATATTGAACACGAAAACAAATGGATTAAAGATTGACAAAGATTTTTTAGTAGTATTATTTGTAGTTACATATTGAGCTGATACTGTTATCGATGAAAAGAGCGGTAATTTCCTTCTTGAGATAGAGGGGATTACCGCTTTTTGTTTTTAAATAAATTGAGGAAATCATGAAAAAAATATTTGTAATGCTTTTTTTAGTGGCAACAGGAATATTCGCACAGGCGAAAGATTCTACAATAGCAACCGCGCCGGATTCTACTTTATATCAGTACCTATTCAACCAATATCAAAACCAATTGGTTACCGTTCAACAGAAAGAACAATCGCTTCTTGCAAACTACACTTACATACCGGTAGTAATGGACTTGAAGGGGGAAGTTGACAAACTTAACAAACTAATAGAACTATATAACGAAGAAGTAAAAAAATACAACGAAGCAAAGAAAAAATTCGATGCTGAAAAAGAGAAATAATTTCTCTTTAATGGGGGAACCATGCCTACGAGACGCGAAGAAGTTTGGAGTATGACTCACGGGGTAAACCCGGCAGTTGAAAACCGGTGGGACACATTTACACCCGAATTTGATTATTCATCTATGAGCGGGATTCTTGATAAACTATATGAAAGCCAGAAATCGAAGATAACCGATACAACGAATAAAGCAAGGGCGACAGCGCAACGGGGTACGGCTTCAAGATTATTATCGGGTGGGATTGATCCGGGAAGCAGTATGTATAACGACATTATTGCCAACTCAGGTGAAGACGCTTTGGAAAAAGGTTTTGGAGCTTTAACCGATATAGGAACGGCAAGAATATCCCAAGAACTTCCGATAATGAACACCGCAAACCAGATGAAATTTGCAACGACACAACAGGCGCAATCCGTTGATTTACAAAACTTTATAAACGAATTAAGAAAAATGGGAATGCTGCAAGGTCAAGTAAACGATTGGGAACAAATGGACATGGCGAAGGAAAATCAACCGGGATTCCTCGAAGATTTATTTACAATGCTTGCCGGAGGGACTAAGACTGCTGCAAGTTTGGGTTGGCAACCTTTTAAGAGCTAAGGGAGAACATCATGGCTGGAGATATTTATCGGGCGAATCAAAGGACTGGATTTTTTGATACGGTTACCGACACAATCAACCAGATGAGATTAAAAAAGAAAGCGCAAGATGATCTGAATTTGATTATGGATGCTTTCAAAAAATCTTCCGGCGCAATGAGCAGCATTCCTACGGAAAGAGAACAACCGTACGAAATACCAAATCCTTTGGCGAAAAAACAACCCCCGCTTGATATGGATGCAATAACCGGGATAAATATTAATCAAACCCCGCAAATACCGTTACGACCCGAAGCGACCCAAAGCAACGTACCCGAGACAATTACTTCTGTTGGCAAGGTAGCCATTCCACAAAAAGAAAGATATTACCAGGCGCAGGACGCAGCGAATAAATTTTTACTTGACGCTTTATCGAACGCAAACTTAGCCCCGGAAGCCGCACAAAGAGCGGGACAGTTATTTGATGTACTTGGTTCGACCGCACAAAGATATAAACCAACAACTAAATCATTACAAGAATTTGACCCCGCGAAAGATTTGGTGCAGCTTGATAATGAAGGGAACTTGCAAGTAATTCGTAGAGGGACACCTAAAGCGGAGGGACAAAATGTAACGATTGAAGCAGATAGAGATTACCCGGAACTTGGCATCAAGCAAGGCGAACTAATGGTAGCGAGTTGGGACAAACAAACAAAAAGATACACGCCAATAGGCAAGGCAAAAGATACAAGCGCCGAAACCGCACGGCATAATAGAACGATGGAGAACTTGCAATCAAAAAGAATAGATCAAGAAAAATATACAGATACTTCGAAGGAGAGCCGTGAGGTTGGATCAGTTGAAGCGCAGATAGAAAACCTTAACAATTACTTTTCGGCGAAAGACAATAAAAACAATTTTGTAAATCGAATAAACGATAAAGACAATGACGATTATGGTAAATGGGTTTTTAATGGTGCTATTTATAGTACCCCAATAGTAAAAATCCTAATCGCCCAAAAGAAAGCCGAACTTGAGGCGCAATTAAAAGGAGCGAAAAAGGGTCTTTCAAGTAAGACTTATTTTAAATACGGTAGAGACTTGAAAAATGTTAAACAGGCGATGCTTGACGGAATAAATACAGGACTAAACCCCGAAGAATCATTGTCGGAAATTATAAAAGCCAACCCGCACCTAAAATTAACAGACAAAGAAAGAAATAAGCTTCTTAATGAAATTGCGGTGGAATAATGCAAGACGGCACTGTATTTGTAAATCCTTTTAAGAGCAAATCTACTAGTACGGATAATTTTGTTAACCCATTTGCCGAACAGGGGAAACCTGATAAAAAGAATATTGCCCGTAATGCACTCAACGTTTATGTAGAACCGAAAACAGTAACCCCCGATACGGCATTAAATAAATATATGCCCGATAATACTATTGAACCAGTTAAACAACCAAGCAAACCAGGACACCCCGGAATTCCCGCGCAAAGATTGTTGGAGTCTTTAGTTGAAGGAATTAAGGGTGTTCCCGATGCTATTATTGACGCAGTTCAAACAGCACAGCAGGGAAGGGAAGGAATTAGAAAAGGAGTCCGCCAGCTTATCGGTCAAGATGAAGTGAAAAAAGTATATGATATTTATAACGATAAGGGTCAGTATATAACCAATACTTCGGATCCGTCCATAGCAGAAATTTACAGCGGTCAAGGATTTAAGGTAAAGGAAAAAGGCGGAGGCACACTTGCGACCGCAACCGAAAATATTTTACGTGGAGGCGCACAACAGGCAGTAGGCGGAATAAAAGGAGCGCTTTCGGGAATGCCCGCGGTAATGGGATTGACCGCGGTAATGCCTATTGCATCCGAGGTTGGCGGAGGAATTGCCGAAAGTCTTGGTTACTCGAAAGAAAAGGGTATTGAGATAACAAATAAAATTGCCCCGTTTGCTTTTGGACCTGGAGTAGGAATCGGTTCATTATTATCTGAAGAAGGAACGAACGCACTTGAAAAAGCCGGTGCGTTTAAATCGCTTAGTCCGCAAGACCAAGAAACAGCGAAAGAGTTAATACGCAACGGATTATTCTTTGGCACGTTAATGGGTGCTAAAACCGCAAAGGTGAAACTCGACAAAGCCTTAATGAAGCAAATAGACAAAGGATTAGATGATGCGTTAAAAAATAAAACTTTTGGCACACCTTACAGCGGTACCCCGATCAGGCCTTCTGAAAGAGTTCCTACATCGAAAGCCGGTGAAAAAGTTATTCAAGCTTCACAAAACTTACAGGGCAGAACGCCGGAAGAACAAAAAGTTATTCAAAGCAAATTAGAAGAACTTGCGCCTACTGCAGGAGAACTTTACTTCGGTGAAAAACCGAAAATAGAGAAACCGAAAGAAACCGTTCAAAGAAAAACAGAACCACAAAAATTAATAGAAGGAGAAAAAACCGATGCCAGCGAGATACGAAGGGATCAAGAAATCGCTCCGCGAGAAACACCCGGAATGGAGCGAACAGAAATTAGAGAAAAAAGCGGCGATGATCTACAACGGGACGTTGAAACCGGACGAACAGGCGGTGGGGAAGAATTACGACAAGAAACACAAAAAGTAACCGCCTTCGAAAAGCTCTTTGAAAAACCGATTGAGAAATACGGGGATTTACAAGACGCTTACGACACGGTAAAAGATTTTGTTGATATTGAGAGCATCAAAGAATCAGACCCGGAAGAATACCAGAATGCCTTAGATGCGATAAAAGAGATTGAGGACTACAAACCAGAACAGTCGAAGGAACCGGTAACGCCGGAAGAAAAATACTTTACGAAAGAAGAAGCCCCGACTAACGTAAAAGAGAATTTCAAACAAACATCACGAGATTTTGAGGAAGTACCCGGAGCTAAAGAAAACGTACCGAAAGAACTTTACAAAACATTAGAAGACGGAACAAAAGTTTATTTAGTTGACGGAACCTATATAAGAGACAATGTTGATATTGATTTCACTCTCGGAGGTCACGAATATGTTTATCCAAGATATGTTCCTAAAGGTGAAGTTTGGTTAGACAAGGATATTAATAAAATAGAGTTGGACAATACTTTGCGTCACGAACTAACCGAACGTCAGAAAATGATTGGCGGTAAAAAATATGATGCAGCTCACGAGATAGCTAATAAAGAAGAAATTTCAATAAGGCAAGGCAGGAGCAACGAGTCTGCAATTCAAAGAATGCTATCCGAGAAAAAACCTTCCGAAGTTGAAAAGGATAGACAACAACCTCCATCAAACGAGATTGAAAATGTTGTTAATAAATTCAATGGCAGATTTATTATTTCAAAAGACAATAATGGTTATTATCAAGCAGTAGACCAAATAACCGGAAATCCGGTTCGAATAGGTGGACAGGTAACCGATGTCAATATTTTAGAAAAAGAATTAAGCACATATACAAAAAGACATCCCGAAGCTAATTACGGCGTTGAAGAAGTCGAGAACATCTCAGAAGTTTCTACACCCGAAACGAAACCTTATGAATTAAACGATGAAGATTTTGTCAAGTATGCATCAGAAAACGCACCAGACGCACAAACAAGATTTAGGGCACAACACCAAATAAAGAAAGGCAAGTTCGAACCCGACCAATTTATCGATGCTTATAGAGTGGAGCTACGAAATGAGTCCCCAGAACCGACCGAAGTCCAAAAGGATAAAGGAAAAACAAAAATTGAAGCAAAAGAGGTTACACCCGTACCCGAGAAGGTTACAGATGTAACAACCCAACTTATAGGTGCAAAGAATCTTTCTCCTGAAACTATTAAGAGTTTATCCGATAATCAGAAGACAGTTGACAGTATTTTCTCTTTAAGGAATTCACGAAGGAATGAGAAGTTAACTTCAAACGAAAAGAAAGCGGCACACAGGCAGATTCAAAAGTATGTTGTTGAGCTTAGAAGTAAAGGAATAAACGTAAAGTATGAGAATGATAATCTTTACGTTGACGATCAGAAAATTTATCCAACCACAAAAACAGTTGCGGAGGATTTGAATAAGGTTGAGATTGAAAATCAAGATGCAAAAGTTCCTTTCGAAGTATTGCCCCAAGAAGAAATTGATAGACAGAATTTTCTTATAAATGCGTTTAGTCAAAAAAAATATTTACCTGAAGAATTACAAAGGATACTTCCTTCCGGTTTCGGACAAGCAAAAATCGACAATGCTGCAAAAGACATTAAAGAAGACGGCGGCAAAGAGCAGAACCGAGACGCCAAAATACTTCGGGACTTTGTAAAAAATGTTGATGATATTTTGCAAAGAGATGGTTATATTAAGTTAAGCAATGGGATGAAACTCACAAAAGAAGATTTGGAAGGTGAGTTTGAAGATTATGTTTACAAACAAGCAAAAGAACAAACCAAGTTTGGAGACACAAGTTTCGATTTCTCATTAGCGGATGAGATAAAGAACGAGGTATTAAATGAAGAAGTCGCAAAAGAAATTGTCGTCGGTTCAGATCCAACAGAACTGCAAAAACTTACTGACGATTTTGAAAGTAAGGCGGGAAGCACAGAAGAAGTTGTCCTCAATGAAATAATTCAAAAATCTGATGAGTTAATACTTACCGAACCGCCCACAAAACAAGTTAAGAAAAAACCTACTGAAGAATCCTTTCTTTCTCCTGAAATGGCAAAACCGGTATTCCGTACCGATGTTGGCAAAACTTCCAAGAAGGATATTGGTGAAGAAGGGGCGCCGTTATTCGAGCAAATCAAAGAAGATAAAGGACAGACGAATATATTTGAAGAAACGAAACCCAAAAGTGAGCAAGTTAAAATAGAAATTCCGGCGAAAAAAGAAGAAACAACATCTTTCGGAGCCACATTATTCCCAACAGACATTAAATCCTGGAGAGATTTCAAAAAGAACTTTGAAGAAAATTCCGAAAGTGTAAAGAACGTATTTTCCGAAGGTGCGAACTTTGTTAAAAGTGGATTTACCCGCTTTAGTCAATGGGCGAAAGAAATGGTTAATCGTTTTGGTAAAGGAATAAGAGATTTTCTTGAAATAATTTGGAATAAAGTAAAAGAATTTGCCGGAGAAATAAAGACTGAGTTCGGAAGGCAACTATTGAATTATGCCGGGAAGAAAGGATTGATAATGACAGCAGTTCAGGGTGAATTTTATCCTAAAGACGTAAAATATTACATGGATAGGATTGCCAAAGTTAAGAATATCTTCGAATTAAATAATTGGAAGAAAAAACACATTGATGAGATTGAGGAACTACCTATTGAAAATAGAAAAGATGTAATTGATTCTTGGAATGAGCAATATAGGGTAATTACCGGAGATGTTGGAAGGTGGATTGTTGGTGAAAGTGGAAAACCAAAATATAAACAGTACGTTGCGCAGGCTGTTGATATTTACAGTAATGGGGCAAAGACTTATCAAAAATTTCAAGAAGCAATTAAGGCAAAAGAATTTGATTTAACATCGTCCGATAAATTAAAACTTTTTACAGAGGCAGCGAAAGAAGTAAATAAAACACAAGGAGAATTTTTTCCGAAAGAAAAAACAGAAGGATTTGCAACACCAGCAAAACAACATAGAAAATTGAACCAGGAAATGAGCGATGCTTTGTTGAACGAAGAAGATAAATTCTTTGATTTGTCGGTGGGGCAAGCAAGCGAACTTTCGACATTAGCACCTATTCGAGCTGCTGAGACTATGGATGGGAAAAGATTCGGACTAATTAAAAAAAATATTCTTTTCCCTATTCAAGATGCGGACAAAGCATTTCAGAAAGAGTTAAAAGAAAAAATTGCCGAGAAAGATGAATTATTCAGGGGAATGTCCGATAATGATAAAACACAAATTTTTTTAGTAGGAGAGGGTAAAGCGAAGACAAATAATCCAAGAATTCAAAAAGTGGTAGATACTCTCAGAAAAAATTACGATGATTTATTGGATAGAATTAATAAAGCCCGTGAAGCAATCGATAAGGATCCAATAGCAAAACGAAAAGACTATATGACTCATTACAGAGAGTTGTCTATTCTTGATGATATATTAAAATTGATCGGGATGAACATGACTGAAGTTCCCAATAGTATGTTGGCAATTTCAATGTTTACAAAACCGAATTCTCCATATTTCAAATATGCAAAGAGACGCTTAACAGATATTACAGATACAAACGCAGAAACGGCGTATTCAAATTATCTGGAACCGGCATTAAGACAAATTCACTTTTCCGAACCGATTCACAATGCACGGGATATACTTGAGTACAAAGTTGAAATACCTTCGGAATATGAGGGTGGAAAAATTGATAAAGTTAGTTTGTTTGCTGTCAGATATCCAAATGCTTATAAATATTGGACAAACTATTTGAATCGACTTGCCGGGAAGAGAGATTTGCTTGATAAAATGTTTCCGCGTCAAGCTGAAATTCTCGGATTAACAAATCGATTGTTTTCGGCCGGCTCAATCGGGGGTAATATATCAACAGTTATTACTCAACTAGCTTCTTTGAGAAATACAATAGCAGAGACTGGATTATTTGCTTTGAAAGGACAATTATTAATTAACACACCCAAATGGTATAATTTTTTCAGAAGCAATTCAAGAATACGGTTGGGACGATTATATGAACCCCCACAAACGGGTTCGAGAATGATGGGTTCGAAGAGATTGGCAAAAATTCATAATAAGATTAGCGAATTAATATCCGTGCCAGTAAGTATGTTCGACCGAGAAATGGTTGGAGGTGCATTTTTGGCAGGATATTTTAAAGGAAAAGCACTTGGACTAAGTGAGGTTGACTCGATAAGATATGCAGATGATGTTGCCGAAAGAACACAGGCAAGTGCAAATCTTACTGACCGTCCTCCGGTAAATTATGGAAAGATAAAAACAGCAATGGGGCAGTTTCAGACTTTTATTTATAATGAATGGTCACAAATTAAAGAAGACATGATTAAAAGGGGAATAAAAGGAGAAAAAACATTTCAAGATTATGGAGAAGGATTATTTGGTATTAAAGAAGAACGAAGTACCGGATATAAAAGATTATTGGGTTATACAATAGCAACCATCGCGTTAAGTGCTATTTATGACGAACTTGGTTTGCCAAATCCATTTAAACAAGAAGGCGCAAAATTACCAGGCGTTGAGAATGAAATGGTTAACAAGGTCTGGGAACATCTTATTAATCAGATACCGGGAATATCCTCAGTTCGATTCGGCGGATCGCCAATTGTACAAGGAGTGGTTGGCATAAGTATAGTATTAACAGGAGATGACAAACAAAAACAAGAATCGATTAATAAGCTAAAGAATATTGGACTCAGATTATTACCGGCAGGAGGACAGATTTCAAAAACCGGAGGCACTGTAAGCGCCTTGACGGAAGGTGGAGAAGTTTATTCAAAAAGCGGCAAAACAGTTCTTTTCCAAATAAACAAAAACGATTATTATAGTGTTGCAAAAGGTTTATTATTCGGTAAGTATTATACAAACGAGGGACAAAAATATTTAGAAGAGATGAGAAAGAAGAAGGAGTCCAAGAAAAAAGGTTTGGGTGAAAAATTGGGCGGTAAACTTGGCGAAAAGGCAGGTGAAAAACTTGATTAAACTTATCTATTCAAAAAGAATGAGGTTGTTTGTAAACATTTAATAATTCAGTAAATTATTTATAAAGACATACTGATTTTTACTGTTATCGATGAAAAGAGCGGTAATGTTCCTCTATGCAGGGGAATGTTACCGCTTTTTTGATTTATACGGTGATGATGGTAAGAGTTGGCAGGGGGTACGAAAATGAAAAAATTATTCCTAACACTAATATTTATCCCGCTTATTTTACTTGGACAGGTCAACATTACAAAAAGCGGCGGAGCGAATTTTGTAAGTAAAATCAATACAACGACAACGGAATTGGATTCCGCCGCAATATTTACGGGCGGATGGGAGTTGTGTTACGATTATTCTTACATACAGGTTATAGTCAAATCCGATGTTAGCGGGACCGCCAAGGTCCAATTTGCAAGTACCGGCTCGGCAACGACATTATTGCATGAAGATACTCTCGCTTATACCGCAAACGATACAATAACCAATGTAAGGCGATTTGAGATAGCAGGTAATTATTATCGGGTTATTTACACCAACAGCACGACTGATCAGACAATATTTTACTTAACCACGTCAATGCTTGCTAAAGAAAGAACTCCCGTTGACGATTCATGGGTACCGCAAGTATCTGATACTTCTTCTCAGAACTCATTGGATAACATAAAGAATTTTCTTTCGCAGATATATACCAAATTAAACTCTGATTCTACTACTGTTAAAGATGTTTTAGGAATAAAACAAAACCAAACTAACGGGACACAAAAAACAATAGTCACTGATTTACCGGCGATCACTTACGGGAGTCAAACATTATTTAACGCAATAACTTTAGACGATGCCCCGACAGCCGATACTTCGGCGGCATATTTTATTGGAGATAAGAATAAGGTAGGATTCAGTCTTAACTATAATGAAACAGAAACGGGTGGAGGAGTTTCTGGAACCTTAACCTTAGAAGTATCACCAGATAGTTCTACATGGTACGCTTTTGATATAATTCTTGATGGAGCCGGATTAGATGCGCCGAATGCAAATTTGGTTTATAGTACCGATGCAACAGATTATTTCTACATCCCGAATTTTGTAACTGCCGGATATATCCGGGCTATTTTCACCGGAACGGCTACGGATGCAGACGATACAATATTAATTACCGTAGTTCTTCATTGGCAAGCGGAGTAAGTAATGTCAGAAATCAATCTTGATTATGCTAAGAATGAGGATTTAGTACTAAGGCGGAACGGTTATTTCGTAAGAACATATACTGTTTTGTTAGGAGAATCGGCTTTCTCATTCACTAACCGAAGTATTAAGGTTATGCTTTTCCGTAATAAATCTAATGTTGATATCGATTCGCCTTACATTTCAAAAAATTCAGATGATGATACAAGTTATGTAACTATTGCAGATAACGTTGTAACGGTTTACTTCACCGGAGATTTAACCGACCTAAGAGCAAGCAAGTATTTTTGGGTGCTTGCCATGATTGATGAAAATGACAAACCCCATATTTGGTTTGTTGGAGATTATAAAATAATAATGGGAGCGTCCGATGAGAGTGTGGCTTCTTCCGATTTAACCGTAACGATTTCCGATACTGTTGGGAATGTTAACGTAACCATATCCGCCGACTTTACTTACATACCAAGACCCTTCGAGGATATAACCGGAACAAAGAACGGAGTTAACACAACCTTCACACTTCCAAGAAGTTATATAACTGGGTATGAAGTTGTAATGTTAAATGGTGTTATACTTACCGGCGGAGGTGTAGATTATACGAGAACGGGCGCTACGATAGAAATGGAAGTCGCCCCGGAAAGCACAGATAACTTCAAATCAATGGGAACGGAATTAGCATGAGAAAGATTCTTTTATTTTTATTAATAATTATATCGGGGACGATTTACGGGCAAAGCGGCACAATAACTTGGGCTAAAATAAACAACGTTATTAATGATTCTTCCGATGTGATCCGTGCCGAAATGATAGCAGATTTAGCCGCAAAATTAAGTATAGCTAATTTCAATACTTACTTTGATAATAGACTTGCATTAAAGACTACAGATAATCTTACTGAGGGTTCAAATTTATATTTCACAAATGCACGAGCAAGAACAGCAATTTCCAACGGTGTAACGGGATTGACTTATAATTCAACTTCCGGCGCATGGTCATTAACATCGGGTTATGTTATCCCAACAACAGCAAAAGAAACAAATTGGGACTTGGCTTATACACTCGCTTTGTTGTTTGCGCAAGATTCTACAAACTGGAATACGGCTTACACAGATAGAATGAAATGGGACGGCGGCTCTACGGGGCTTGTAGCCGCAACCGGTAGAAATAGTCTGGATGTATATTCTAAAAGCGAAACAGACGATTCGTTGGATGTACGTTCTCGTAGTAGTACAATTGTTGTTGCCGCAACAAACTCTAGTACAAAATCTAAACTTGCGGCTGATTATATTGGAGGGATTAGTACAATAAACACAGCGATCAATGCACTACCTTCCAATGGTGGACGAGTAATATTGATGGAAGGCACTTATACCGGCACAGCACAGGTGTGGATTAATAAGGACAACGTTACTTTGGAGGGTCAAGGAAAGAGCACTATACTTGATAGAGATGCCTCGATTTATGATTGGACAATTAACCCCGCGAAGGGCTATTGTGTAGTAAAGAATTTAAGCTATACAAATAAATATCTTGTTGCCGATACGGATGTTAAAATTATCAACTGTTGGGAAAACGGGAGTTATATAAGCTATGAATCAAGTAATCTAACTAATAATATTATCAAAGTAATGGATATTGGTTCATCATATCCTGAGAAAAAAATATATAACACGCTCACTGCCGCAATGGGGGCGGTGGAAGATAATGACTCCACAAACAGGTTTACCATCGAAATATATGGACGAGTTACGGAAACGGGATCTATAACGTTGAATAAATCGTATGTAGATATTATAGGATATGCAGATGCTTGTTATGAAAGAACGGGCAATTCGAGTGCCCTTGCATGTAGAATTGATACTTCGTTTAATGGTACTATAGCCAATATTGAATTTCGTAGTACGGGCACGTCAAGTGATGTTACAAACGTGGCGGCAGTAGAGGTGATGTCGAGCAACGCCACATTGATAAATGTAATAGCACGCAACAATCATATTTCTACGGCACAACCAGAATATCCAGACGATGCCGGTGTTCATGCT
>Ga0265297_10009443_pt1 | contig 12568 bp, 12 predicted proteins | sample Munlanlwell13791_FD_192502 | JGI IMG/M metagenome (GOLD analysis project Ga0265297, IMG submission 192502) | Leachate microbial communities from a municipal landfill in Southern Ontario, Canada - Leachate well 137-91 | ecosystem: Engineered > Solid waste > Landfill > Unclassified | place...
ATGAGGTCACGAAGGGATAGGTGCCGTGATCGATGTCGAGCAAAGTGCCCTGGGCACCTTCGAACAACAGATTGGCGCCGTCCTTGTGGGCGTCGTAAAGCGCCCGCGGCACATCGGCGATCATTTGTGTCAGACGCGGCGCGATGGCCATGGCGCCGTCATAGACCTGCTGGAAATCCACCGGCTGCGCGCCGTGAAAATTCTTCAGCACGAAGTTGTGATACTCGAGAATCTCGCCCAGCCGCTCGGCAAACCGCTTCGGTTTGGTCATATCCTGCAGGCGGATACCGCGACGCGCCACCTTGTCCTCGTACGCAGGGCCGATGCCACGCCCGGTCGTACCGATCTTGTTGCTGCCGCGCGCAACTTCACGGGCAACGTCCATCGCCTGATGGTAGGGCAGGATCAATGGGCAGGCTTCGGATATCTTCAGCCGCGCCTCGGCATCGATGCCGGCCTCCTTGAGCTCATCGAGCTCCTTCATCAGCGCCTCGGGTGAGAGCACTACACCGTTGCCGATATAGCAGGTGACGCCCTCGCGCAGGATGCCGGAAGGCACCAGATGCAGCACGGTCTTCTTGCCGCCGATGACCAGAGTATGACCAGCGTTGTGCCCGCCCTGGAAGCGCACTACTCCCTGCGAGTGATCCGTCAGCCAGTCGACGATCTTGCCCTTGCCCTCGTCGCCCCACTGGGTGCCGACAACTACGACATTCTTTGCCATTTCAGTCTTCCTTCAGGGATTCAATGATCCAGCGATCACTGCTGCGTACCAGGACCCGGTCGCAACCAGCTTCGCGCCACGTGCCCTCATGCCCCGGCAGGGCCAGCACCACGCGCTCGCCATGCGCGCGCAGGCGCAAGGCCTCGGCGTGCAGGGCATCGTCTTCGGGCCATGGAGCCAGAATCGCACCGCGCGGCTCACCGCTCGGCGACAGCCGCGCCAGTTCGCGCAGATCCATGGAAAAGCCGGTGGCCGCTCGGGCGCGACCGTAAGCCCGGCCAAAATCGTCATACCGGCCGCCCAATGCCACGGCACCGGCACTGCCGGCGCAATAGGCGGCAAAGGCAACACCGCTGTGATAGTGGTAACCACGCAAGTCCGCCAGATCGAAACTCAGGGGCAAGTCGGCGAGCGCATCGGCCAGACGTCGCAGGTCGAACAGCGCCGCAGTGATCTCCGGAAATGCAGGCAGTATCTTTGCCGCGCGGTCCAGCACCCCCCGATCGCCGTAAAGCTCGGGCAGGGCCAGCAGGGCTGAGCGGACGGGATCGGCGAGGCCCGCAACGAGTTCACGCACCGTCGGCACGTCCTTGCCTTGCAGGGCGCCAAAAAGCTCCTCCTCGGCCTCCGCGGCCAGAGCGGCGTGCTTGGCGAGCGCGCGAAAGACGGCGACATGGCCGAGGTCGAAACGCGACGCGGTGATGTCGCACAAGCCCAGCGCCGCGGCCAGCAGCCGAATCGCCTCGATGTCGGCCTCAAGCCCGGCATGGCCGTAGAGTTCGGCGCCGATTTGCAGAGGCTCGCGCGTGGCGTTGAAGCCGGCGGGCAGGGTATGCAGTGCACTGCCGCAATAGCACAGCCGGGTGACGCCCTTGCGGTTCAGCAGATGGGCATCGATGCGCGCCACTTGCGGCGTGATGTCGGCACGCACGCCCATGCTGCGACCGGAGAGTTGGTCCACCAGCTTGAAGGTACGCAAGTCAAGATCGTGGCCGCTGCCGGTGAGCAGCGACTCGACATATTCAAGCAGCGGCGGGATGACGAACTCATAGCCGTGACGGGCGAACTCGTCCAGCAGACTGCGCCGGAGGGCCTCTATGCGCACTGCATCGCGCGGCAGCACGTCCTCGATCGCTTCGGGCAGGAGCCAGCGCCGATTAGCCATGAACGCTCAACGAAACACAGTCAGCAGGACAACGCCGACCAGCATCGAAGACAGGCCGATGAAGCGGATTTGCCCATCGGTCAGTTCAGTCACGCGGCGGAAGGTTTCCCGCCATACGCGCGGCGCGAGAAAGGGCAGGAGACCTTCGATCACCAGCATCAGGGCAAAAGCCAGCAGCAGGATATTGAGCATTTCAAACCGGTACCAACCCGAACTACTTGCCCTTGCCGCTGTTCTTCAGGTACTTGAAGAACTCGGAATTGGGTTCGATGACCATGAGATCACTCTTGTTCTTGAAGCTGCCGCGATAGGCTTCGAGACTGCGATAGAACGCATAGAACTCGGGATTCTCGCCGAAGGCGCGAGCGTAGAGCCCCGCTGCCTTGGCATCGCCTTCGCCCTTGATTTTCTGCGCATCGCGATAGGCCTCGGCCAAAATCACCTCGCGCTGCCGATCGGCATTGGCCTTGATCTTCTCGGCCTCCGCGGCACCCTCGGAGCGCAATTCGTTGGCTACGCGCTTGCGCTCGGTCTCCATGCGGCGATAGACCGACTCGGAGACCTCCGGCGGCAAGTCGACACGCTTGAGTCGCACGTCGACAATTTCGACGCCGATCGCGCGCATGTCGGCATCAGCCTTCTTCTTCACGACGACCATGATGTCGTCGCGCGCGCCGGACACTACGTCATGCACCGTGCGCCGGCCGAACTCTTCGCGCAAACCCGCATTGACGGTCTGCGCAAGACGCGTTCTGGCCAGGGTTTCATCGCCGCCAACCGAGATGTAGTACTGCTTGACGTCATGAATGCGCCATTTGACGAAGGAATCCACCAGCACCGGCTTCTTCTCCGCCGTGAGAAAACGCTCGGGCTCCGGCGTATCCATCGTCAGAATGCGCTTGTCGAAGATGCGAACGTTCTGGATCAGCGGCCACTTGAACGCCAAACCCGGTTCGGACACGACTTCCTTGATCTCGCCGAGCTGGAAAATGATTGCGAACTGGCGCTGGTCGACCGTAAAGATGGTCATCGCGAAAATCGCCAGAAGGCCAAAGATGAACGAGGCGACGAAAGACAAATGGCGTTGCATTAGCGCTCTCCCCGCTCGCGCGAGCCCAGGTTGCCGCGCGCACGCGCATCACCCGGTGCTGAACGCTCGGTCTGTGGCGGCGCCTCCGGGGGAGCCGCCGGTGTCCCGGGCGCGGCGGCACCGCGCGGCGGCGCCAGCGTCGCTTCCGCGGCGGCGGGTGCTGCGGTGGCAGCGGTGGCCTGCATCAGCTTGTCCAGCGGCAGATAGAGCAGGTTGCCCGGCCCCTTGGCATCGATCATTACCTTGCTGGTGTTGGCGTAAACCTGTTGCACGGTTTCGAGATACATGCGGCTGCGAGTGACTTCCGGTGCCTTGCTGTATTCGGCAAGGATCTGCTTGAAGCGCGAGGCATCACCCTCGGCAGTAACGATGATGCGCTGCCGGTAGCCCGTCGCTTCCTCCATCAGCCGCGAGGCGGCGCCACGCGCCCGGGGAATCACATCATTGGCGTAGGCTTGGCCTTCGTTCTTGTGCCGCTCGCGATCCTGCCCTGCCTTTACGGCGTCATCAAAGGCGGCCTGCACCTGTTCCGGCGGTTGGGTGCTTTGCATGTTGACCGATCGAACCTGAATGCCTGTGTCGTAGCGATCGAGAATGTCCTGGATCAGCTTTTGCGTATTTGCAGCGATCTGGTCGCGCCCCTCGTAGAGCACGAAATCCATCTTGTTCTTGCCGACCACCTCGCGGATTGCGGTTTCCGCCGCCTGCATGACTGTATCATCGGGGTGGCGGTTGTTGAACAGATAGGCCTTGGGGTCGCGAAGCAGGTACTGCACGGCGAACTGCACCATGACGATGTTTTCATCGTCGGTCAGCATCAGCGCCTCTTTCAGCACCTTGTTCTTGTCCGATCCACGGTAGCCGACCTCGACCGTGCGCACGCCCGTCAGATTGACGATCTCGTGGCTCTGGATCGGCCACGGCAAACGCCAGCGCAAACCCGGCTCGGTGGTTTCCTTGAAGCGACCGAACTGGAGCACCACTCCGCGCTGGGAGGCATCGACGATGTAGAAGCTGCTGCCCAGCCAAATCACCGCCACCAGTGTCAGGATCAAACCGATGCCACCGCCAAACTGCCGCGGACTGATCGACGGCATCCGGTTACCGGCATCGCCACCACCACCATCGCCGCCGCTTCCGCCCTTCTTGCCGAACAGGCCGGACAAGCGGCGGTTGAAATCGCGCCAGAGTTCTTCGAGATCGGGAGGGCCTTGATTGCCGCCACCGCGCTTGCCACCACCGGGCTGGTTGCCCCAGCCGTGGTCGTTGAGAGACATGAGGATTCCGGCGATCACGTTTTTTTGATTTGGGTAGTAGAAGAAGGGGAAAGGCGTCAAGAAATTATCAGGCTGGGGCAGCAGGAAGTTCATTATGCCGACTCGCCACATCGGCAATAGCCTCACGCAGCAACGATACCCCGGCCCCGGTTCGGGCGCTCAAGCGAACGACTGAAATGTTACCACAGTCATCACGCTCGATTCCGGGACTTGCCGCGGTGAGATCGACCTTGTTCCACACCAGAATCTGCGGCACGTCAATCGCCCCGATCTCCTTCAATACCGAGGCGACCGCGTCCATCTGCTGGTCGCGGTCCGGGCTGGCGGAATCCACGACATGCAACAGCAGGTCGGCTTGTGCGGTCTCTTCCAGAGTGGCCTGAAATGCCGCCACCAGATCATGCGGCAAGTCGCGAATGAAGCCGACCGTATCGGACAGCACTATCGGCCCGGCTCCCTCTATGAACAGCCGGCGCGAGGTGGTGTCGAGCGTGGCGAACAACTGGTCGGCGGCATAGGCCCCGGCCCGCGTCAGGGCATTGAAGAGCGTGCTCTTCCCTGCATTGGTGTAGCCCACCAGTGAAATCGCCAGCACCTCGCTACGGGTCCGCGCACGCCTGCGCACTTCGCGCTGGCGCTCCAGCTGTTTCAGGCGATCCTTGAGCAGGGAGACACGCTTGCCCAGCAGGCGACGGTCGGTTTCGAGCTGCTTTTCCCCCGGTCCGCGCAAGCCGATGCCGCCCTTCTGCCGCTCGAGGTGCGTCCAGCCGCGCACCAACCGCGTGGCAAGATGCTGGAGCTGGGCAAGCTCGACCTGGAGCTTGCCTTCGTGGCTCTTGGCGCGCAGGGCGAAGATGTCGAGAATCAGGCTGGTACGGTCGACCACGCGGCATTCGAGGATGCGCTCGAGATTGCGCTGCTGCCCAGGAGCCAGTTCATGGTTGAACAGCACCACATCGGCTTCGTGCAGGCGCACGGCATCACCGATTTCGGTCACCTTGCCCTTGCCGGCAAAAAGCGCCGGGTCCGGCCGCGAGCGCTTGCCCGAAATCACCGCCAGCGGGCGCGCACCTGCGCTGCTGACCAGCAGATTGAACTCGGAAAGACGTTCGGCAAAGTCGCCTTCGCCGAAATCCAGTTGCACCAGAACCGCCTTCTCGCCGCTGGCGGGACGCTCGAACATCAGGGCGACGCCCTCATGACAGCCGCCTGCAGCGGCGGAAAGCCGTCAATCGGCTTCGGCCTCTTGGGCAAAATTGACGGGGCGTGCGGGAACGACTGTCGAAATGGCGTGCTTGTACACCATTTGGGTCACCGTATTCTTGAGCAGAACAACGTACTGATCGAAAGATTCGATCTGCCCCTGCAGCTTGATGCCATTGACCAGGTAGATGGAAACCTGAACGTGCTCACGGCGCAAGGTGTTCAGAAACGGGTCTTGTAGCATTTGCCCTTTATTACTCATGGTTGGTGATCCTTTTTAGTTATGGCCTGCGCTTGACGCCGATGCGGCTGGTGTCAGCTGTTACTGAAACATCACTTCAAACTGAAGGTTTTTGAGTCAAATACTGTAATCGATTTCGCGGCGCCGTGCCATCAGCGCCGACTTTCACTCTTCTCGCGCCGGAGCTTTGACTTTGCCGGCCGATCTTCATTGGCAAAGGGATTCTTGCTGGTCTTGTACTGAATGCGCAGGGGCGTGCCCTGCAGCTTGAAGGCCTCGAGGAAGTAGCGCTCCAGATAGCGGGTATAGGAATCCGGAATGTGCTCCAGGGCATTGCCGTGGATGACGATAATCGGCGGATTGCTGCCGCCCTGATGGGCGTAGCGCAGCTTGGGACGAAAGGCCCCATGCCGCGGCGGCGTCTGCTTTTCCACGGCGCCAATCAGCACGCGGGTGAGCTTCGGGGTGGACATCTTGGCCATTGCCGCGGCATAGGCCTTGTCCACCGAGGACAGGATGCCGGCGATGCCCTGCCCCTTCAGCGCCGAAACGTAATGCACTCGGGCAAAGCCGAGGAAGTTCAGCTTGCGCGCAATGTCCAGCTTGATCTGCTCGCGCCGGTAGTCATCCACCGCGTCCCACTTGTTCACGGCCACCACCAGTGCCCGCCCGGCATCGATGATGAAACCGGCGATGTGCGCGTCCTGATCCGATATCTCCTGAGTGGCGTCGACCATCAACACCACCACATTGGCTTCCTCGACGGCCTGCAGGGTCTTGATCACCGAAAACTTTTCGATGGTCTCGAACACGCGTCCCTTGCGCCGCAGGCCCGCCGTGTCGATCAGGGTATAGGCGCGGCCGTTGCGTTCGAACGGAACCTCGATCGCATCGCGGGTGGTCCCGGGCATGTCGAAGGCGATCATGCGCTCCTCGCCAAGCAGGGTATTCACCAGCGTGCTCTTGCCGACATTGGGCCGGCCGGCGATGGCCACCCGGGGACCCTCTGCGACATCGTCCGCTTCGCTCTCGTCGGGAAACGGTGCCAGCGCGAGTTCGACCAGTTCGCGCACTCCCTCGCCATGCGCGGAGGAAATCACGCAGGGATCGCCGCAGCCAAGCTCGTAGAACTCGGCTGCAACCACCGCACGATCCATGCCTTCGCCCTTGTTCGCGGCGAGCAGCACGGGGCGCCCGCTCCGGCGCAACAGTTCGGCAATCACCTTGTCCTGCGGCGCAAGGCCGGTGCGCACGTCCACCAGGAAAATCAGCACATCGGCTTCGGCAATCGCTGCCTCGGCCTGGCGTGCCATCTCCTGCACAATGCCTTCCTTGGCCAGTGGTTCGAAACCTCCGGTATCGACGACCAGATAGGGCTTATTCCCCAACCGGCCATGCCCGTAATGGCGATCCCGCGTCAGACCCGGCTGGTCGGCCACCAGCGCATCTCGCGAGCGCGTGAGGCGGTTGAAAAGGGTCGACTTGCCGACGTTCGGCCGGCCGACGATTACCAGAGTCGGCTTCATCCTAATCCGCCGCAGCCGGCACCCGAGGCTTGATGTGCATGGGGGTTTGACACGAGCTTAACGGGATTCCAGCGCATACAAGCCGCCCTTCACGGTCTGCACCAGCAGGCCGGCGCCAGAGTGCACCGGCTCTGAACGCACAGCGCTGCCGTCGGTGTTGGCGCGCGCCGCAAAAGCTCCGTCCTCACGGCGCAGCAGGTGCACCACCCCTTGATAATCCGCTACCGCAACCTGATTGCCCACCACCAGCGGCCGCGACAGATCCCGCCGGGACAACTTGTCCTGTTTCCAGATGCTGGCCCCGCTCTTGGCATCCAGCGCGTGCACGGCCCCCTTGTCGTCGGCAACATAGACGTAGCGGCTGTCGATATCCAGACCGGCGCTGGAAGACATGTCGCGCGACCAGATGGTATTGCCGCTCCTGGCGTCGAAGCAGGCAACGCGTCCCTGAAATGCCGCGGCGCAGACTGTGCTGCCGCTTACCACCGGCAAACTGGTGACATCGGCGACGCGCTCGAGCTCGGTCGCGCCCTTGGGCAGGGCGACGGTCACTTCCCACACGGCGGCGCCGTTATTGTTGGCGATGGCGACCAGCTTGCCGCCGGGGAACCCAGCCAGCGTAAACTGTCCCGCCGGCACCACGCCGACGTTCGACCGCAGCGACAGCGCAGGCGTGCTGCGCTGATAAACCCAGCGTCGCTTGCCATCCACCGCATCAAAACCGAAGATGCGCGAATCACCCGAGCGCACGATCGCCAGCCCGTCGGCCACGGCCGGCGCGGCCAGCACTTCGGAACTCACGCGCGCCTTCCATGTCTCGCGACCTGTCGCCGCCTCGAAAGCCAGCACTTCTCCCTTGGGCGTGCCCACCACGACCAGTTTGCCGTCGCTGCCGACGCCGCCCGATATCGGCTGGCCGGCTGCAATCCGCCATATCTGGCGTCCGCCGTCGAAGCGAGCGACGGTGCCGTCGCGGCCTGCCGCGTAGACGCTGTCACCCACCACCGCGGGTGAAAAAGTGAATTCACCGGCGCTGCCGACGTTCGCCTGCCACACGATTTTCAGTTCCGCGGTCGGCTGGATCACTCCTAGTTCCGTCGGCTGGACCTTGGGCGCGCTGGAACCGAACGGATTGAGTTTCTCGACCGTCGAGCAGGCGCCCAGCAAGAACACTGAAGCAATAGACACCGCAGGCAGCGACAGGGCTTTCACTTGGCCGCCCCGAGTGCGTCACGCTTGGACTGGACGACGTCCTTGTAGCCGCTGCGTTGCCTGACTTCATCGTCCTTGGTCAGGGCATCGAATTTTTGCAGCGCCAGATCATAGGCATTGCGCGCCTCGGCGGCTTTGCCCTGAGCGGCAAAGATGTCGCCGCGCAGTTCGGCGAAGCGCGGCGCAAATCCGGCAAGCGGCTCGGCGGCAAGCTGCTTGATGGCTTCGTCGTAGGCCTTCTCGTCGAGCATCACCGCGGCCAAACGGAGCCTGGCCAGTTCGCGCAGGCCGGGGTCCTTGGCGTTCTCCGCCGCCCAGGCCAGCTGCACGCGGGCATTCTTCGCGTCGCCCGCGTCAACCTGGGCACGAGCTGCCAGCAACGCACCCATGCCCGCATAGGCCGTGGTCGAGTACTTGTCGATCAATTCGCCGGCCAGTTCGCGCGCGCGCTTGGCGTCCTTCTGCGTCGCCGCGGTTTGCAGACCGGAGAATATCGCCGATGCCTGCACCGCCTGCTGGCGCTGCCACCAGTTCCAGCCCTGCCAGCCGGCTACCGCCAGCGCCACCGCGACCACGATCCCGGTCACCAGATTGCCGTACATCTTCCACCAGGTCTTCAGCTCGTCGAGCTGTTCCTGTTCTTCCAGATCATAGGTTGCCATTGTCGTCTTCCATGGGGAAAAGAATATCGCCGAGATGATCGGCCAGTGCATCGAAACTCACGCGCACCTGCGCTGCCGGCTGATCGAAGCCGGAACGCAGGGGTTTCACGCTCACCTCATTGGCCGCCGTCTCGTCATCGCCGACTATCAGAGCAATCTGCGCGCCGGAACCGTCGGCCTTTTTCATTTGCGACTTGAAACTGCCGCCGCCGCAATGCAGATGGATTGCGAATCCGCCGCTGCGCAAGGCTTCTGCGATGCGAAAGGCAAAACGCCCCGCGGCCTCGCCCTGATGCACGAGATAGGCATCGGGCGCAGGCGTTTCATGACGATGGCCCTGATCCTGCCACAGCGCGAGCAGGCGCTCGATGCCCATCGCGAAACCGCAGGCCGGCGCGGGTTTGCCGCCGAGTTGCTCGACGAGGCCATCATAGCGGCCACCGGCGCACACCGTGCCCTGCGCGCCCAGTTGATCGGTGACCCATTCGAATACGGTCAGGTTGTAGTAGTCCAGCCCGCGCACCAGGCGCGGGTTGATGCTGTACGGAATCACGGCATCCTTGAGCAACTGCTGGACGCCCTCGAAATGCTTCAGGGATTCTTCGCCGAGATAGTCGATCAGCTTCGGCGCCGCCTCGACCAGAGCCTGCATTGCCGGATTCTTGGTATCCAGGATGCGCAGCGGGTTGCTGTGCAGGCGGCGCTGGGCATCCGCATCGAGCTCGCCATGGTGTTGTTGAAGGTAGGCCAGCAGATCGGCACGGTGACGTGCGCGCTCTTCGCTCTGTCCAAGCGAGTTGATTTCGAGACGAATGCCTTCCAGCCCCAGGTCATCCCACAAGCGGGCGCACATGGCGATCTGCTCGGCATCGATGTCGGGCCCAGTAAAGCCCATCGCCTCTACGCCCACCTGATGGAACTGGCGATAGCGGCCTTTCTGCGGCCGTTCATGGCGGAACATCGGTCCCATGTACCAGAGGCGCTTGGGTCCATCGTAGAGCAGGTTGTGCTGCAGCACGGCGCGCACGCAGGAAGCCGTGCCTTCCGGACGCAAGGTGAGGCTTTCGCCGTTCAGCGCATCCTCGAAGGAATACATTTCCTTCTCGACGATGTCGGTCACTTCGCCGATGGCGCGGGCAAACAGCGGCGTCGGCTCGACCATCGGCATGCGGATCGGGCGATAGCCATAGGCGCGCAACCAGTCGCGCACGGCTTCCTCGAACTGCTCCCAGAGTTCGGCTTCGACCGGCAGAATGTCATTCATGCCGCGGATGGCTTGCAGTGTCTGGCTCATGGTTTCTCTATCGCGAGCGGCACGGTGGCTCCGCGCCCGTCACGATCAATGACTGGCTCTTTCCGGATAGGTTCTTGACACATAGTCGTCAACGATCCGACGGAACTCGGCGGCAATGTTGTCGCCGCGCAGCGTAATGACGCGTTCGCCGTCGATATACACCGGCGCCACGGGCGCCTCGCCCGTGCCAGGCAGCGAGATGCCGATGCTGGCGTGCTTGCTTTCGCCGGGACCGTTCACCACGCAGCCCATTACGGCCAGCGTCATGTTCTCGACGCCCACTCTTGCCAGGCGCCATTCCGGCATGCGCTCGCGCACATGGTTCTGGATGTCCTGCGCAAGTTCCTGAAACACCGTGCTGGTGGTGCGCCCGCAACCGGGGCAGGCCGCCACGAGCGGAGTGAAGGCGCGCAGGCCCATGGTTTGCAGGATTTCCTGGGCGACGATCACTTCGCGCGTGCGGTCGCCGTTGGGCTCGGGCGTCAGCGACACGCGTATCGTGTCGCCGATGCCTTCCTGCAACAGCACGCTGAGCGCAGCGGTCGAAGCGACGATGCCCTTGCTGCCCATCCCTGCCTCGGTCAACCCCAGATGCAGCGGGTAATCGCAACGCGCTGCAAGCTCGCGATAAATCGCGATCAGGTCCTGGACCCCGGAGACCTTGCACGAAAGCACGATGCGGTCGCCGGCAAGTCCGAGCTGCTCGGCCTGTGCCGCGGATTCGAGAGCCGATGTCACCATGGCTTCGCGCATGATCTCGGTGGCATCTTTGGGCTGTGCACGTCTGGCGTTTTCGTCCATGATGCGGGCCAGCAAGGCCTGATCGAGACTGCCCCAGTTCACCCCGATGCGTATCGGCTTGTCGAATTTGCAGGCGATCTCGATCAACTGCGCGAACTGTTCGTCGCGCCGTGCGCCCTTGCCGACGTTGCCCGGATTGATGCGCAGCTTGGCCAGCGCCTCGGCGCAGGCCGGGTGCTCCGTCAGCAGCTTGTGGCCATTGAAATGGAAATCGCCGATCAGCGGCACATCGACGTTCATTTGCGCCAGACGGTCGCGAATCTTCGGTACCGCAGCGGCGGCCTCGCGGGTATTGACCGTGATGCGCACCAGTTCCGATCCGGCGCGCGCGAGTTGCGCCACCTGCATCGAGGTCGTAAAGACATCCTCGGTATCGGTATTCGTCATCGACTGGATGACCACGGGCGACGCGGGCGCCGTACCGCCAACGCCGACTTTTGCCACCATGACAAGACGACTTGCGCGCCGCGCTGCCGGCCCTCGGGACATGACGCTCATTCCAGGTTGAACCGGGCGACTTCTTCGCGGGTGTAGGGTTTGAGATCGACGCTGCGCTCGCCCATGAACACGCGGACAGCGGACGCTCTGCCGATCCATACCTGGAAGGGCGCCTTCCCTTCCACATTCTGTCGGGTGCCTGCCGGATACTCGCCGACGAAAACGACCTTTTGCGTCGCGTCGCGGATCTCGATCCATGAACGATCATCGAACTCGATACGCAGTCCTCCCGACAGCGGCGGGCTGGATGCGGCGCCGCCATTGGCCGGCTCGTTCTCGGCGACCGGCGACGGCGCAGGCCCGACCGCCGGAGCAACGACCGGGCTGGGTGCAACCACCTCGGGCCTTTCCGCCGCGTCGCGCAAGCGGTTCGTCAAGCTGGCGTCGCCAGGCAAGGCGGAGGAGTACCAGTAGCCCGCCAGCGCCAGCAGCAGAATGGCGGCTGCAGCGGCAATCATCTTCAGCGGAACCCGCTCGACAATGCCCGGCTGCTCGGCTTCACCCATGTTGGTGGGCGGCCGCACATCTGCCTCGGGAACCGGCACGGCAGGTTCAAGCTGGGCCAGCAGGGGCGCGGCATCGAGCTTGAGAAACTTGGCATAGTTGCGAACCAGCCCGCGCACGGCCGTGGAGCCCGGCAAGCTGGCATAGTCATCCCGCTCCAAGGCCTCGATCTGGCGAGCGCTGAAGCGGATCACTTGCACCACATCGGAAATCGACTGTCCGCGCGCCTCCCGCGTTCGTCGCAACACGGATCCCGGCGTGTTCGACTCGACCGGCGCAGCCGCCTCGGCCACCTCTGCCGGAGCAGGTTCGATGGATTCGGTGTCGAGGCTATCGGTCACCCGCACTTCAGTCATATTGCCCCTGCATCA
>Ga0265297_10009444_pt1 | contig 12567 bp, 1 predicted proteins | sample Munlanlwell13791_FD_192502 | JGI IMG/M metagenome (GOLD analysis project Ga0265297, IMG submission 192502) | Leachate microbial communities from a municipal landfill in Southern Ontario, Canada - Leachate well 137-91 | ecosystem: Engineered > Solid waste > Landfill > Unclassified | place...
TATCGCCTAGTGTTAAGAGAGAGGTCGTAACATAAGTCCCAACAGTGAAGCGCTCATAGTCGGTACCATTAAAGACCTTGTTGTAGCTCTCGCCATTAGTTATCTGGCTAGTTAAGTATCCATAGGTGTTATTGAGGGAATTTGTAGTGTACATGCCTGTTTCAACAGGATCTGTTACGCCTTCTTCTATCTTCCAAGAATGTCCTATGGTCTGGCTCTTACGGATAGTTCCGAAGCCGTCGATGTCACCTAGTGATAGAAGTGAAGTAGTCACATAAGTCCCAACAGTGAATCGCTCATAGTCAGTGCCATTAAAGACCTTGTTGTAGCTTTCCCCTGTAGTTATCTGGCTAGTCAGATATCCATATAAATTATTTTTGGAATCGGTAGTATATTTACCAGTGAGGATTATGCTAACGCCATCTATGTCAAGCTTCTCACTGACACCCAAGGTCCTCGAGGCAAGAACCGTGCCAAATACGTCTATGTCCATATTGCCATCGGCGTCTCGATCTTGATCGTTATAGCTTTCGGTAGTATATTCCCCTACTTTAAAATCTATAAGATCGCCTTCACCATCTTCCAGCGTTCCATCGTTATTAGCATCAAAGGTTTTCCAAACCTTGTTGTAGCTCTCTCCTGCCGTCACCTGGCTCATTAACGTGCCATATTTCACATTATGGGATGTAGTTGTATAAGTACCTGTAAGCGTTCCAAAGGTATCCGTTGCGCTGACGTATTCTTTGCCTGACAAACCTGCTGTAACAGATTCCCTTACTACTCCATATTCATCTATCTGCTTCTCAAAATAAGTAATGTCATCCGCTGGGTCAGGGGTTCCCCTGTCATCAACTACCTGTATGCTCGAATTTGTGTCAGCCCGAGAAGTCGTTGTGTATCTTCCTACAACTATCTGATATTCGCCACCCATCGGACTTGGATTAGGCATATAGCTATAACTTGTGCCGCCGGTTGTTTGTGTCAATAGCGCTCCAAAATCGTCGTATGTTGAATCTGTGGCATACTCACTTAATATCTTCTCGTTTGCCGGATCAGCGTCCCCTATATATCTTCCCGATATGCCATCCGTATGGCTGGACTTTAATATCTCTCGCGCATCGTATGTAGATACCGTAGTATATACGCCCGTCTTGATGTTCTTATCGTTTCCCAAATACTGCCAGCCAACCGTTGTGGTAGAATTTAATTTAAAGATGTAATTTACGTCATAATTATAAGTGACCTGCTGGATCAGAACATTTTCGGCCTCCGTAAAGGTCTTAATATCATATCCGCGTGTGATCGCGATCTGAGAATCGGGATTGTATTCATAATCGGTCCTTGATGTCCTATATACGGTCCCATCCGACTTATGTCCATAGCTATATACGGTCTTAACGAGCTCCTCGCCCTTAAATCCTATAGAAAGCCAATTTCCGCTTGCATCCAGAGAACTGTATATAGATTCCGATACCAAGAGCCCATACTGATCATAAGTCTTCGACTTTGTCATTGGATCATCGGCCTTGGCATTGGGATCGTCAGGAGCAAGCTCAGCTACTCCATAGAAAAATTCGGTAGTCTGCAATAGATGCCCAAGCGCATTATATGTATATGTGACCTTGGCAACCTCATCACCTCTGGTTGCCTGCGGCTTAGATACATACAGTGTCTCGCTCTTCTTCTGCAAATTCTTGGTTGGATCATAATTGCCGGAGACGTCCAATACGTCCCCTATATAAGTAATCGATTTGGACATCGTAATGAAGTCTGAATTAGGCTGCGCCGGTATAAGGCTGGCTCTCAGCGCCGCGCCGTATTCAAAAACTATAGTCTCTTTAACTTCGCTTGTTCCTATAACGTAGTTATATGTATAATTTGATATCTCGTCTCCCGCAGGCGTCAATGTATCATAGAAATATCTTGTGGCACTCTTCCTAAACGCGTCGTCCTTTATGCCGTCCGCGGAAAGGTCGGATATGTCGGCAATATCATCTATGGATAGTGTGGCTAAATAGGTGACGACCCATTCTTTTCTGGAATTTATAGTAACCGAATCATCGTAGGCCCTCTTGCCGCCTTCATAAATGTATACGGTTATATCTTTAATGCGCGTACCGAGAGAACCGTAGGCATATGTATAATCTGCGACTTCGTTGCCGGCAAGCGTCCACTTAAGAGGATCGGAATGGAAGGCGTAGAAAGTCTCGGTCTTGCGTTCCGCACCGTTCTCTATACCATCGACCGCTATATTACCGCCGACCTCCAAGGCAACATCGTCTGTATGCGTAGGATTGGTCGGCAACCCGGCCGGCTTATCATCCTTATCGTAAGGAGAGGATCCGGCCGCTTCCTCTTCTATATCGCTATAGTTATCACCGTCATAATCGAGCGCTGAGCTTCTGGCATCACCTTTGTAAGTAATGACCCTCGTCTTTCTCTTATTGCTATTGGTACTGTACGCCCTGACTTCCTGTGTGCTCGTAACCAAAGCGAACAAGCTGTCAACGTCGGCGGCTGTAAAGCCTGACGCATTAGCTGCGATATAATTTTTCAAGGCCGTTATGTCGGCTAAAGTAAGAGAACTTACATTTATGCCCTTCAGGAAATTTTTAAGTGCGCTATCGTGTTGTGCAAAACTTATCAAAACTCCTAAAAATGTGGAGACGTCATTTCTGTCCATAACCTGCTGCAGCCTCTCCGGCGTAGGGGCATAGTAGATATTCTCGTAGTAATAGTAGGTCGTATCTTTTATAGTCGTGCCGTCAGTGGAATAATTTAATGTGTAGTTGGCAATAGATTTAGGCACCGATCCGGCAGTCTTGTCTATCGAGAAAAATGTCTGGCTCTTCAGCGCCGCACCCTGCCTTATCTCATACCTGTAGGTAAGATCTTTTGGAAAACTCGTGCCGTCCGTTGGATCCGTCCCGACCAGTATTTCTATAAAATCAGGAATATCGTCGGCAGTGCCCGGCTGATTATCATCGTCTGAATTTACGGTCATAAGTTCTGCTAAGAATGCGCGGTTCGTCAGGGTATTTATGAATTCCTCTTTACTGGCCATGCCCTCCGCCTCTTGATCACTTATACCGTTTATCAGGTCTATTATATTCGGCTGCCCCGCCGCGGCAGTCAACAAGGCCTGCTTCATTTCTAAAGCAGTATAACTATTAGCTCCGAGTCCCGTTATGAGAGCCGCGATAGAATCTTCCATAGACCTGTCCAGGCCTACAAGTAAATTCAGCATGTCCGCTTGGCCGTTCAACATAACCTGTAAAATGGGCGCGACCGCCTCCGGTTTAGTAGCTTTCAATTCTCCGAATAGAAGATTTACGAGGGCATATGGATTGCCGCTCTGCAGATTGACCAAAACAGTCAGCATTTCGGCTTCGGTAACGTTACCCGTACCAGTCCCTATCGTAGCGATAAGCCCATCGGTCATCGTCTTGATCGAAGAGGCTAGATCTTGGTCATCTTTCATCGTAATCAAAAGCTGCGACAACGAAACAGACAGCGCGGGACTGACATGCGAATTAAGATAAGTAACAAGATCTTCAACTGTAGTTATGCCTAATGTGGCAATATTTATCGTGTCAAGATACGCACGCAGATCGCCTGTGGCGCCGGAGGCATTCTTAACTTTTCCGAAGTAATTTAACAGCGCGTCCCTGGATATGTCATTTAATAGGCCCGTGGCATTGTTGCTGTAAGAACTAGCTATGTTGCCTTTTGCTATTACTAGATTTTTAAGTTCCGTAAGTCTTGGACCGCCTGCAGTGAATATCATGGCATATAAAAGATCCTGCGGCTGGGCAAATGAATTAATATCCATCGTCATCAATAGGCTGAATAGGCTAGCCACTGATTGATTATCGCCCGTCAACAGCATAAGCATCGCGCTGGCTAAACCGTCTATGTAATTCTGCGGGTCTATCATGAAATTGACTATGGTATCCGTAAGAGCGTTCGATACATCCGGTGTGCCATGAGAAGTCGCTACCATATCTGCTATAAAATCACTCAGTCTCGTATAGCTTGCAGGATCTATGCCGTCAAGGAAAGCATATAGATCCGGATTGGAAGCCTGAGATATCCTCGATTTAAGAGTTGTTATCAACGCCTCTACAGAACCGGTGCTCTCAAATCCCATCTCTACATACACTCCTAAAAGGTCATCTGATAAAGATGGCGTCGATGAGGCCGCCCTGGCCCTAAGATCTGTCATGAATGCCGCTAGGCTGGCGTATTTTGAAGGATCATTGGTAACTTCGGTATCTATAACAGTGAGCAGGTTATACAAATTGGTCTTGTCCCGTAATGAGGCTATATCCTTCATGTCGCTCAAGAAGGCCTTGACGTAGTAAGATACGTCTTTTATCATATTATTCAAAAGGTCGAGAAGCTGGGCAAGCACTACGCTGTCGGCGCCTGCCAGAGAGACCAGGTATGCCGTCAATTCATCTATGCTTATAAAACCATCCAGGTCTTTATCGATCGCTGCCCTGACGGCCGCGTTATTGATATCTATGCCCTCCAGCAGCGCTAAGAGTTCGGCGAATGGCGCGCCGCCTGAAGCTGCTAAGACTTTTAACTCATCCAGGAAAGACCCTGCTGAAAATTGCGAGCTGGTTCCTCCGTGAGAGGCCAAAAATCTTAGTGCACATATCTTCATAAATAATGCAGCGAGTTCTTTGGATATATCCTTACCTTCGCCGGCCGCGCCAGTTCCTATGCTCGCCTTAGCCAATCTTACGAGCTCGTTGACAAAATCTTCGAAAGAACCGTTATGGGCGCTGTCCGACTTCAAGGCCAAGATCAACTCTGCTAATGCGGCCGCATCGGCGTTTAATCCGGCCTCGACCAATAATGCCTCTATCATCGCCTCTATCGTGGTGATGCCTGTCATATCAAAATTAAAAAGGGTCTGCAGCAGCTGGCTGTCGCTTCCAAATACCATCAAAAGCGAGCTGAGAAGCTCTTCCATGTTGACCACTTCGGCCCTGGTCATTGCCACTTGTCCGGCAGCTCCGCCTATGGCAAATATGATCGCCAGGATCGAACTTACCAGGTCGGCATTACCGTAGGCTATCATATTAAGCAGCGCTGCCCTGAACTCTTCCGCCGACATCGATGTTCCAGGCACTACGCTCGACCCCAGTCTCAGGTCTATACCAAACCTCAGGATCATCAGGTCGATGATCGCATCTACGTTGTACTCGCCTGTGGCAGGATATATAAGACTGATGAGCTCTGATTGATCCCCCCAGAAGGTCGCGCTTCGCACCAAGCCCGTTCTGTAGTTGGCCTGGCTGGCGCGTTTATTGCCATCGTAGAAATAGACGGTCGTGTCTCTTACAGTTATGCCGTCCCTGTAGTAATTCAAAGTTATATCGGCTACTTCTTCTCCGCGCTTAGAATCGTAAGAGAACTGGTATGTTGTTTCGGATTTCTTTCTGGCCGGAATACGCTCGCCATCAGCGTCAATAAGATAATTGCCGTCTTGATCCACTTCGTACAGTTCTCCGTCCTCACCGGTCTTTACCCTGCCCCAATACGTTACGCTGAGCTGCATCCTGTCTTCATTGTCGGCCTGACTAGCCCTTCTGCCGCCTTCGTAAATATAGAAAGTTGTGTCTTTGACGGTTTCGCCATCCGCAAGGTAGGTGAACGTGAAGTCCTGGACCTCTTCACCTTTCAACCGATAGAGGGTGTCATAAAAAGTTTCGGAAGACTTTATGCCTCTGCCGAATTCTCCCGGATCGATCTCCCCATCTCCGTTTTCATCAAGATTGTAATAATATGTCGCTGCGCTGCTGAGGCATTCACGATAATTGGCATCCTTGGCCCTTCTGCTGTCTTTGTAGAAATAAACTGTTGTCGACCCGACTATATCGCCTTCTACGAAGGTGACTAAATAATCGGCCGTCTCTTCGTTCGACAACCTGTGGGTTTCATCATAAACGAGCATGGACAACTTCTGCGCATGCTCCAATTCCTCCTCGGTCACTTCGCCGTCATTGTTTGAATCGGGGTTGCCCCTGAAGGATATCTGTCTAGATTTTGAAAATCTAAAGGCCTGGCCGGTGACCTGGTTTGCCCTGGTGCCGGTATATTTGCCGGTCTCAGGATCCCAGCTGTCGCCGTAGTAATATACGACCGTATCGGATATCTCGCCGTCATCGTTGTAATTCTGGCTGTAATCGGCGACCTCTTTGTTCTTCTCGCCTACAAATTTGGTCCTCTGGATGATCTTGCCCTCGCCCGCAACATCCGAATCGGTCTCATAGAGTTCTGCCCATTCCAAAGCGCCGCTCGTTGCATTATATTTATAATCGCGTCTATTTATTATTTGCCCATTTATGCCATAATAGATAGTTTTTACTATGTGATTATTGTCTCCCGCGCCTTCGTATAAATTCTTCTCAACGAGTCGTGCGCGGTCTTCACCTTCGGATATATCGTACTTTTCTGTCTCCGCCAGATCGTTGCTCGATCCGGAGTACTTGTAAACTATCTTGTACTTTGCTTCGTATCTGCCGCCTGCCGTAAGGCGGTAACCAGTATATACCGTCTGAATCTTCCTATCTGCCCCGGAACCGGAATAGACTATCCTCATGATTATCCGCGACGGATCAGGGTTGCCTCTGTCATCGTATCCCAGCCAATAATCCGCACCGGTATCCTCATCGGTCTTCTTCACCGCGCCGTCCATCCATTTGTCGATGTTCATCATGGTCATATCGTACTGCATCGCTTCGACAGGATTTGCCGGAGTGGAAAAATCCGTCATAGTGTGGGGCGTGTTAGTATCATCCGGATTATTTAGCGTATAATCAACGGGCTTACCCGCGCCACCTTCAGATCCGCCTTTCTTTTTCTTGAGGTCTATCTCCTCATCCTGCCTTTTGAGGCGTCTGTTATTGATAGATAAAACGGCATCGCTGGTATCGGGTATCTGGTCTAAAACATCCTGGCTCTTATTTTCGACCATATTCTTCCAGTCGGCATCGAACGTAGCCGCCGCTTGCTGTTTTCGGGATTCTGGCAGTAATTTATGTTTTACCGAAGGCTTATATTTATAATCGACTTTATCACTGGTTAAATTTTCATAATTAATGATCTCTTTGGCCTTGGCTTTGTCTTTTGAGGTGCGAAGCTTTTTAGCGGCGGGGTCGGCCTTGACCTTTTTCAGTGAAGGCACAGGTTTGTCCATCGACTCTTTTGTCCTGCTAATAGCACCATCATGTTGCATAATTTTATTAAAATCCTTAGCCAAAACGCTATTTTGCAAGTCTTTTTTATCTAAACCAGGTTGCATAATCCCTTGAGGTGTGCTGCCAGTCGTCCGAAGTTGCGCAAAGTATAAGTCACCAGCCCATGCGATGTCGTACCAAACGAACGTGACCACCATCACCGCTGCGATTATTCGCAGCCAAATTCTTTTTTTTGGCTTGTAATATTCGATCATAAGGCACCTACCTTTTTTAATACTTTTTTTAATTTTTAAATATGTATTGAAAAAAATTGAGGGTTTTATCCCCACGTTATATATATATCATATATATCAATAGTAGTCAATGTAGTATTTCTAACTTTTTTATGATTTAACTTATTCAGCTTTTGCGTAAAGAATATAAAAACTTATCATGCTTTTTTATGCATTCTCTGGTTGGTTTTCAGCTTGGACGGGTTCTTTATGAGCAGTAGATTTGCTGGTAAAAAATCGTATTAGCCTATTTTTTAAATCTTCAAAAACCATACAGCTGCTTGGCACTATTAAAAGAGTTAGAATGGTTGAGCTGGTCAGCCCACCCATAACTGTAATAGCTAGCGGGCTCCACAAATTCGAGCCCTCTTGAGAACTTATGGCCATAGGCAATAGGCCTAAAAGGGTCGTTATGGTAGTCATCAATATTGGTCTAAGCCTGTCTCTGGATGCAAGTATAATGGCTTTTATGTAATTGATATTGCGTTTACGCAGCTGATTTGAATGGTCAATTAAAAGAATAGCGTTATTGACAACTATGCCGCCTAGCATCATAAGCCCTACAAATACGCCCATACCTACCGACTTGTTGGTAACATATAATGCTATGACAACGCCTATCAGCGCCAACGGAACGGATACCATTATTATGAACGGCTGGTAATAAGATTCGAAAAGCGATGCCAGCACCAGGTAGATAAGAATTATTATCAGCCATATGATGGCGCGGAACTGATTCTGGGTAGACACCATGGTAGGATAGTTACCGCCAAACCTGTAATAATACCCTTCCGGAAGCTTGAGGTCGCTCAAGGATTTTTTTGCCGTCTCAACGGCCTTGCTCAGCGGATACTTACCGACATTCGCGCTCACCTGTATCATCCTCGTCTTATTCTTCCTCCATATTTCGCTGGGGCCTAAACCATATTTGAAATCGGTAACCTGCTCAAGATAAAAATCTTCGTCGCGTTTATTGGTAAGTATCAACTTATGGAGATCTTTAAAGGTCTTACGGTATTTCTCGTCGAGCCTGGCGATGGTCTCCACCTCGCTGGATTCGGTATGGAATAACGTTGCCCGCAAGCCCCGCATCTGGGCATGGACAGAATCGGCGACATCGGTGACCGACATCTCAAAAAGGCTTGCCTTTTTCCTGTCAACCTTCAGCCCGAGTTCGGGTCTGCCCTCACGCATCCTTATCTTTGTATCGGTAAAACCTTTCACGGTTCCTAGCCGCGTGGCCATCGATATGGCGATCTCTCTCAAAGTATTGTAATCATAGCCGAATAACTCCAGTATGATCTCCTTGGTCCCTACCTCCTGCTCTTCTTCAAAATATATGAACGCCGGCTTTATCCTCTCAACTTTGGGGCGCAGGCTCTCCACCACCTCAGATACCGATCGCTTACGGTTATTCAATCCCACCAGCTCGACATAGACTTTACTTGACCATGGCTCGACTCTCGACGAGAAAGTCTTGACCTCCGGTATCTCTTTTATCAGGGCCTCCACCTTTTTTACGATCTTATCCGTCGCGTCAAGTTTTGTCCCTGTGGGCAGCTCTATAAATACTGTAAATTTATTTTGTTCGGTCGTGCCCAAAAACTCCATGCCGAGCCTGCCAAAAAAGAAGACCGCGATAATAAAAAATATTGTGGTAAACAATAATACCCTATACCGGTTCCTCAAAAAATATACAACTCCGTTTCGCTGTAGGTCGTATAAAAATTTCATAAAACCTGAGACATTCCCTTTACCATACCCTTTAGGTATGTCCCCAATAGAAAATCGGGCACGCGAAGCCAATAATGGCACTACGGTAATGGCAACAAAGAGGGATACGATCAACGAAAAAGTGACCGTCCATGCCACGCCTCCGTAAAGCAATTTTATCTCCTTGCCGACGAAGACCATCGGCAAGAAAACGACCACCGTTGTCAGGGTCGATGCCCATATGGCAACCCAAACCTCTTCGGCTCCGGCAATAGCTGCCGGTATACCCTTAAGACCGGATTCAAGTTTTTGCAGTACATTTTCAAAAACTACTATGGAGTTATCGACGAGCATGCCGACACCTAGAGCAAGTCCAAAGAGCGTCATAAAATTTATCGATAGCTTCATGGCCCACATGAGCGAAAAGGTTATTATGACCGATATAGGTATTGCCGAAGTAACGATCAAGACCGGCCTGACCTTGGCTATAATGATCGACGCAATGATAATAAGAACTAAGAGGATATATAGAAGTTTTGTGGGCAGAAACAATATCCCGATGATAAGAATGATATTCAACAACAACAAGGCCCTTGTCAGCCTCACCAAAAAGAAGACCAGGACCAATATTATGAGCCCGGCACCCTGAACAAGCGAAACCTGAAGGTTCTCTATCGATTTTTTTATAAAATCGGCCTGGTTGCTGGTGACTACTATCTGCACATCTTTAGGCAGACGGGTCTTTACTTTTTCGACTTCCTCCATGACCCTGTGCGCAACTTGAATAGTATTGGCCGTAGATTCTTTCTGTATATATATAGAGACTACCGGTCTTACGTTAACCCTGGCATAGCCGGTGGGTTCAAGGTAGGAATCGACTACATTCGCCACCTCCTTTAACCGTATGATCGTTCCGTTCGACGCCGATACGACCGGAATGTTCCTTATATCGTCTACATCCTTATACAGTCCGATGGTCCTTATTAAATATTTTTCGTCGGCCTTTTCTATGTCGCCGGATAACAGGTTGAGGTTATTTTGGCCTATCACCGCTATTATCCTATCAAGAGGCACCCCATACGAAACCATCTTCCTCTGATCCGCTTCAACGAGTATCTTGCGTTCTCTGCCTCCCGCAACCTCAGCGTCGGCAACACCGTTCACACGCTTCAATGCCTCCTTTACATTCTCATCGACAATTTTACGGATCTCTTCTGTGGTACGCTTAAGGCTTGTGACAGCCAATATGACTATCGGGACATCCGATCTCTTAAATTGAGCTATTATAGGTTTTTCGATCTCCTTGGGAAGCTTGTTCTTTACTCTGGCGAACTTCTCTCTTACCTCAAGGGCGGCAAAGTCCATACTGATACCGGGTTCAAAACTGAGCACCACCGTTGATTCGCCCTCTTTGGATATGGAAAGCATCTCCTCGAGCCGGCTGACTGTCCCGACCGCTTCTTCAATAGGTTTTGTGACGAGGCTCTCGACTTCCGTAGGAGGTATACCACCTCTAACTCCCGTAATAATACTGATCTCACCAAAACTGATATTAGGATATAGCTCTACCGGTAATTGAGTTATAGCCAATATCCCCATGAGTAGCAGTATTATATAGATCATGAGGGTGCTGACTGGCCTTTTAATTGAAAAGGAAGGTAAGCTCATTGCTTTCCCTTTTTGAAGATCTTGTTAAAAAATTCGATCGATCCTAAATAAAGCGTGGGAATTACAACTAGCGTCAAAAACGTGGCAAATATTAAACCGAACATAACTGTTATGGCCATGGGCGCACGCAATTCCGAACCTTCACCCCCTAAAAAGGCCATTGGCGCCAGGCCGAGTATGGTTGTCAAAGCCGTCATGAGTATCGGACGCAGCCTTATCTTACTGGCATTTATTGCCGCATCTCTATAACTCATACCTTTAGATACAAAAAGGTTGACACAGTCTATTAATACTATTGCGTTATTGACTACGATGCCTCCGAGCACTCCTACGCCCATGAGGACATATGCGCTTATACTTGTATGGGTTAATATAAGACCAATGGCCACACCTATTAAGGATAACGGAATAGTGAACATAATAATGAAAGGCTGCCACATGGACTCAAAAAGGGCGGCCATTATCATGTAGACCAGTAAGAACGCTGCTATTATAGCATTTCTCATGCTCGTAAAAGATTGGGTCATTTCCTCGTTCTCTCCGGCGAGCTTCACATAGTAGCCTTTAGGAACGTTTAAAGACGATATCATTTTATTCACATCTTCGACTATATCTTTTAATGCCCTATCATATGTGTTCGCAAAAACCAATATGACCCTCTCCTGATTTAAACGCCTTATCTCGCTTGGCCCTTTTCCTTTACCGAAAGTGGCTACGCTCGACAGCGGTATCCTGACCCCGGACCCTGACTGTATCTCCAGCCTGGCAAGCTTGTCAAAATCGTCCCTATCTCTGTTCCTGAGCCTGGTCCTTATATCTATCTCCTCACCCTTCTCCTTCAGCTTGCTAGAGATATATCCTTTTAATCCTATTAATGCCGTTTGTGCTATATCGGTAACCGATAAACCATATAAAGACGCCCGGTCCTTATCGATATATATCTTGGTCTCCGGAGATGGTTCCGCAAGATTGTTCTTTACTCCATAGATACCTTCTATGCCGGCCAACTTGCCTTGAATATCGCGGGTAAGCTTTTCTAAGACCTTAAGATCATTCCCCTTAATCTCCAGGGTAATAGGGGCCTGGGATGTAAGGCCTGCCGCCAACACATTTTCCTGTAAAACATATTCGATGTGGGCACCTGAAAGAGGCATGCTCTCCAGTTTGTTCTTTATTAACTGAACGACATCTATGCTTTTGAGCTTCCGTTTTACATGTAACGTGACAACTATCTCCGCTTGATTAGAACTCAATCTTTCTATTATATTTTTTGTTGTGGACTCCTTGGTGGAACCTACCGTGACATTGGCCGACTCAACCTCGGGGATAGTTAATATGAATTTTTCCAGCTTTTCAGATACGTAATTCGTGGCGTTGAGAGTGGCTCCGGCAGGCAGATCTACTTTTATCGTAAACTGCCCCTGGTCCACCTTGGGCATCATCTCCTTATCCATAAAAACAAATAGTGCTAAAGAGGCAAAAAATATCATTAATGTTAGAAATAGATACCATAATTTACGGCGTAAAAATCTAGCTAAAAGATTATCGAATAATTTTCTTGTCCAGGCTATTGCGCCGCTCTTGTCAAGCTTAGAAACATCATTCTCATCCCCCAGCACAACTTTTTCCCCGAGCGAGATCCCTTTTGACGCCAATAGCGGGATTATGGTTATCGAGGCTATCCATGACGTGAGCAATGA
>Ga0265297_10009445_pt1 | contig 12563 bp, 8 predicted proteins | sample Munlanlwell13791_FD_192502 | JGI IMG/M metagenome (GOLD analysis project Ga0265297, IMG submission 192502) | Leachate microbial communities from a municipal landfill in Southern Ontario, Canada - Leachate well 137-91 | ecosystem: Engineered > Solid waste > Landfill > Unclassified | place...
CGCATAGAGCAGTTCCTTGGGCTGGCCTTCGTCCAGGTTGGGGTCGGCGGCGTTGGCGGCATCGAACAGGGCGATGGCGCGGTGGAAGCGTTGCTGGTCTTGTATGGTCATGGTCTCTTTGGGGCAGAAAGTTAGGAACGGTAATCGGCGTTGATCTTCACATAATCATAGGAGAAATCGCAGGTCCACACCGTCGCGCCGGCGGCGCCGCGGCCAAGATCGATGCGCACGGTGATCTCGGCATTCTTCATGATGCGCGAGCCATCCTCCTCGCGATAACTGGCGGCGCGGCCGCCGTGCTCCGAGACCAGCACTTCCTCGTCGCCCGAACCGAGCCAGACGCGGACGCCCGCCGCATCGAGGTCGTCGATGCCGGCATAGCCGATGGCGGCCAGTATCCGGCCGAGGTTGGGATCGGAGGCGAAGAATGCCGTCTTCACCAGCGGCGAGTGGCCGATGGCATAGGCCACCTGGCGGCACTCTGCCACCGTGCCGCCACCGCCGACTTTCACGGTGATGAACTTCGTCGCGCCCTCGCCGTCGCGCACGATGGCCTGCGCCAGTTCCCGTGCCACACCGGTCACCGCATCGCGCACGGCCGGCCAGTGCGGGGAGGATTCGCTGTCGATCATGCAGCCCGACGCGCCGGTGGCGATGACAACGAAGGAATCGTTGGTCGACGTGTCGCCATCGACGGTGATGCAGTTGAACGAGGCGTCGGCGGCGTCTTTCGCCAGCTTCTGCAGCAGGGCCGGACTGAGGCCGGCATCGGTGGCGACGAAGCCGAGCATGGTCGCCATGTTGGGGCGGATCATGCCGGCGCCCTTGCTGATGCCGGTCACCGTCAGCTGAAACTCGGCGCTGGTGATACGGCGGCTGGCAGCCTTGGCCACCGTGTCGGTGGTCATGATGGCGTGTGCCGCCGCGTGCCAGTGATCGGCTGCAAGGTCGGCCTGCGCCGCCGGCAGGCCGGCGATCAGGCGATCGACCGGCAGGTGTTCGAGGATCACGCCGGTCGAAAACGGCAGCACTTCATCGGCCGCGCAACCCAGCAGCTTCGCCACCGCGGCGCAGGTATCGCGCGCGGCGCGCATGCCCTGCTCGCCGGTCGCCGCGTTGGCAATGCCGGTGTTGATCACCAGCGCGCGAATGCTGCTGTCGCTCGCCAGATGCTCGCGACACAGGGTGACCGGCGCCGCGCAGCAGCGATTTTGCGTGAATACGCCGGCGGCCCGGCTGCCGGGCGCGAACTCGATCAGCGTCAGGTCGCGCCGGTTCTTCTTGCGGATGCCCGCTTCCGCCGTGCCGAGGCGAACGCCGGCAACGGGGAACAGGGCTTCGGGGGCGGGGGTAGCGTAATTGACGGGCATGGATCACTCCTGTAATACGATCAAGATTCAAACACGAAACGCCACAAGCCGCGCACCGCATCGACGCGCTGCTGCACCAGTTCCGGCGCAACGCGCGCCCGGGCGGCGTTGAGGCGCAGCGCATGCTGCATGCGGCGGTAGTCGCGATAGGCATTGCGCACTTCGTCGGCGAGATCGGGGGGAATCAGGCCAAGGCCGGCGGCAATTTTCAGCAGCGCGATGTTGCCCAGGTTGCCCGTAAGCTCGACGTGCTGATGGGAGTAGCCGAGCACCAGGTACTGGACGATGAACTCGACATCGACCAGACCGCCCGGATCATGCTTGAGATCGAATGCGACTTCGCGCTGGTCACCCCTGGTGCCATGGGCATCGATCATCTTCTGCCGCATCGCCAGCACCTCCTCGCGCAGCTTGGCGAGATCGCGCTGCTGTCGCAGCACTTCGCAGCGAATGCGCTCGAAGGCGTCGCCCACGGCGCGATCGCCCGCCGAGAAGCGGGCACGCGTCAGGGCCTGATGTTCCCAGACCCAGGCCGATTCGAGCTGGTACTTGCGGAAGGCCTCGATGGAACTCACCGGCAGACCCGAGTCGCCGTTGGGCCTCAGCCGCAGGTCGGTCTCGAACAGCTGGCCTGCCGAGGTCTGCGCCGACAGCCATGTATTCAGGCGGATCGCTAGCCGCGCGTAATTTTCACCGGCCTCGGGCGCCGGATCGTCGAACAGGAACACCAGGTCGAGATCCGAGGCGTAGCCCAGCTCCTTGCCGCCCAGCTTGCCATAGCTGATGACCGCGAATCGTGGCGCATCGATGTGGCGTTTCGGCATCTTTTTCCAGGCCCGCTCGATCGCCGCAGCGAGCAGGATGTCGGCCAGTTCCGACAGGTGATCGGCCAGTTTTTCCACCGTCAAGAGGCCTGCGACGTCCTGCGTCAGCAGGCGGAATACCTGGGCGTGATGCAGTTCACGCAGGGTGTCCATCTGCTGCTCGGTATCGGGCTCGAGTTCCTCCAGCCGCGCCGACAATTGGACTCGAAAGCCAGCCCAGTCGGACATGGCGTCGAGCAGGCGTGGATCGAGCAGTTCGTCGAGCAGGATCGGATGGCGTTGCAGGTAGCTTGCGGCCCAGCTCGAACTGCTGACCAGTTGCGCGACCTTTTGCAGCGCCTGCGGATACTGCTGCAACAAGGCCAGGTAGGCCGCGCGCCGTGAAATCGATTCGAGCAGATCGACGCCGCGCGACAGCGTTTCATCCGGGTTCGGCAGCACGGCGGCCGCCTCGATCAGGCGCGGCACGAGAACATCGAAGCGGCTGCGAATCTCCTGCGACATCTGCTGGTAGAGCGGCCCGGCACGTAGCGCCGATATGCGCTGCGCGGCGGCCGGCGGATTGCGGTAGCCCAGGCCTTCGAAGCTGTCTTCCTGCGCTTCGCCGCCGGCGTCGTGCCAGAGTCCTGCCAGGGCATGCTCGCCATGATTCGGATCGGCGAACACCTGTTCGAAGTGGCGCGATACCGTGGCGCGGTGATCGTCCAGTTCCTCGAGCAAGGCCTCGAAGCTGGCAAAGCCCATCGCCCTCGCCACCCGCCGGCGATCCTCGGCGGCCGCCGGCAGGCTGTGCGTCTGCGCGTCGTCGAGATATTGCAGACGATGTTCGAGGCGGCGCAGGAAAATGTAGGCGGACGCAAGTTCCGCCGCCGCATCCACATTCAAAATGCCGCGTTCGGCCAGCAGCTTCAGCACCTCCTGTGTCGGCTTGATCTGCAAGGGAGTATCGCGCCCGCCGCGGATCAGCTGGAACACCTGGGCGATGAATTCGATTTCGCGTATGCCGCCGGGGCCGAGCTTGACGTTGTCGGCCATGTCCTTCTTCGCCACCTCGCGCCGGATCTGCGCATGCAGTTCGCGCATCGCATTGATGGCACCGAAATCGAAATACTTGCGGAAGACGAAGGGCTGCCGGATCTGCTCCAGCTCGTTGTGGCGGCCTCCTGTCAGTGGCCGCGCCTTGATCCATGCGTAGCGTTCCCATTCACGGCCCTGGGTGATCAGGTAGTTCTCCAGCATCTCGAAGGAGCAGACCAGCGGCCCGGAATCGCCGTTGGGCCGCAGACGCATATCGACGCGAAACACCTGCCCGTCTTCGGTCGCCTCGGCGATTGCATTGATCAGGGCGCGGCCGAGGCGGGTGAAGAACTCGAAATTGGAAATCGACCGCGAGTTGGGGTTAGCTGCGTCGGTCTGCCCGTCTTCGGGGAAAACGAAAATCAGATCGATGTCGGAAGACACATTCAGTTCGCGCCCGCCGAGCTTGCCCATGCCGATCACAATCAGCTCCTGCGTCCGGCCATCGGCGCCACGCGGGGTGCCGTAGCGATCGATCAGGCCCTGGCTGAGCACATCCACTGCCTTCCCTACCGCCAGTTCGGCGATCAGGGTCATGCATTCCGTGACTTCGGACAGGGGCGCCAGGCCACCCAGATCGCGTGCGGCGATGCGTGCGTAAGCCCGCTGTTTGAGCTGCCGCAGCACGGGCTTTAGATTGCCTTCGGCGACGGGTTGGGCGGCCAGCCAGGTCGACAACTCGCCGGCGCTTACCGGCTGATCCAGGGAGGCTTCCACTTCAGCCGCCAGGGCCGGCCTCGCGTCCAGCAGACGCCCGAGGTAAGGCGATGTTTCAACGATATCGACGAGGGAGGGCATCGGTTAGAATTTGTGCCTGAAGCGCTGTGATCGCCCATTTTAGCGTGGGGCAGGCGCAGCCTCCCTCAATGTCAGCATCAAGAACCGACAAGTCCATCATTTCCCAGCTGCTTTCCCGTTTGCGCCAGCTGCCCCAAGTCTACCCACGACTCGGGGCTCTGCTGCGCGTGCTCCTGTGGGGGCTGACGCTGGGCTACTTTGCCTTTGCCCTGCTGCTGCTGGCCTTGCGCTACGCGATCCTGCCGCAGATCGAAAGCTACCGAGGCGACGTCGAGCAAATGATCAGCACGGCAATCAATCGCCCGGTCGGCATTCGCCGCATCGAGGCGCATTGGGCCGGCCTGCGCCCCGCGCTGAATCTCGAAGGCTTCGAGATTCGTGATACTCAGGGCCGTACCGCACTGGCTTTCGATCAGGTCGGCGCCGAGCTGTCATGGAGTTCGCTGTGGCACTTCAAGCTGCGTCTGGCACGGCTGGAGCTCAATGCGCCGACGCTGCTGCTGCGCCGCGACCGTGACGGACGCTTCTTCGCCGCGGGGCTGGAAATCACGCCGCAGCCGAACGACGAAGCGGACTTCACCGACTGGCTGCTCTCACAGGAGCGCGTCATCGTCCGCAATGCGAGCATCGCCTGGCACGACGAGTTGCGCGGCGCGGCGCCGCTGGAGTTGAAACAGCTGAACTTCCGGCTCGACAACAGCGGCAGCCGCCATCGCTTTGCCTTGACCGCCGAACCCCCGCGTCAGCTGGCGGCGCGGATCGACATCCGCGGCGATTTCAAGGGGCGCGACCTGGATCAACTCGACGCATGGAAGGGCGAGGTCTACGCCGAACTCGACTATGCCGACCTCGCCGTCTGGCGCGCCTGGGTCGACTATCCGGTCGCCTTGCCGCAAGGCAGCGGCGCCCTGAGACTGTGGCTGGGATTTGCCGACAGGCAATTGAGCTCCGCCACCGCCGATGTCCGGCTGGCCGACCTGCGTCTGCAACTGCGCCCCGACCTGCCGGAACTGGATCTGCTCCGGCTTGACGGGCGCCTCGCCGGACGCCGCCTCGACAGCGGATTCGAGGCCGAGCTCAAACACCTGACGCTGGCGACCCGGGATGGTCTGGCGCTGCAACCCACGGACCTGAGAGTGACCTGGCAAGACGCCGCCGCCAATCGGCCGCCGCAGGGCACGGCCAGTGCCAACGGCCTCGATCTCGACGCCCTGGCGCGTCTCGCCGCGCATCTGCCGCTCGACGACGCAAGCCGCGCGCGCCTCGCGCGCCACGCTCCGCACGGCCGCGTCTTCGACCTGAAACTGGACTGGAAGGGCGCCGCGAACAATCCCGGGGCGCTTCAGACATGGAGCGTCAAAAGTCGCTTCGAAGGACTCGGACTGACAGCCCTCGGACCGGTGCCGGGCATTTCCGGCATCAATGGCCGCATCGACGGCACCGAAAAGGGCGGCACCTTCAAGCTCGAAGGACAGCGCGCGACTTTCGAGCTGCCCACCGTATTCGCCGATCCGAAGCTCGACCTGGAAGCCTTCTCCGCGGACCTGGACTGGAAGGCCGCCGCCGAAGGCCTGCAGGTGAATCTGCGCCAGGCCTCGTTCCACAACAAGGATGCCGCCGGGGAAGCCAACGGCAACTGGCATGCCCTCCTCGAAGGACCGGGCGCAATCGAGCTCGATGCCCGCCTCACGCGCGGCAGTGGCGAAAGCGTCTGGCGCTACATGCCGCTGGCCGTAGGCAAGAACGTGCGCGACTGGCTGCGCGTCGCCATTATCGGCGGCAAGGCCACAGAAACGACACTGAAGTTGCGCGGCGATTTGCGCCAGTTTCCTTTCCGCGATGGCAGGGGCGGCGTTTTCGAAGTGCGCGGCAAATTCCACGATGCAACGTTGAAATATGCCGGCAGCTGGCCGGAAATCACCGATATCGAGGGCGAATTGCTCTTCGCCGGCCAGCGCATGCTGATCACCGGCAAGAGCGGCAAAATCTTCGGCGTCGGCTTGCGTGAGGTACGTGCCGAGATTGCCGATATCGAGCGGACAGAGGAACTGCTCACCGTCACTGGCAAAGCCGCCGGACCGACGGCGGATTTCCTGCGCTTCATCGAGGCCAGCCCGGTCGGCGAACGGATCGATCATTTCACCGAGGAGATGAAGGCGGAAGGCAGCGGCGAACTCGATCTCAAGCTCAAGCTGCCATTGCGCCAATTGGCCAATTCCGGCATTGACGGCAGCTATCGCTTCGACGGCAACCGCCTGACGGTCGACAACGACCTGCCCCCCCTGGCCGAAGTTCGCGGCACCCTGCATTTTTCCGCCAACCATCTGGAGGCACGCGGCATTCGTGGCACCCTGCTGGGCACACCGCTGAATGTCGATCTGCGCACTACGGGCGACGGCAATGTCCAAGTCAATGCCAGCGGAGAAGTCAGCATCGCCACGCTGCGGCGGCAGTTCGCCCATCCCGTGCTCGACCATCTGGCGGGCAGCGCGAAATGGACCGGCAACGTGCGGGTCAGGAAGAAATCCGCCGAGGTGAAGCTGAGCTCGAATCTGGTCGGGCTCTCGTCGAGCCTGCCGGAGCCCTTCAACAAGACAGCCACCGATGCACTGGCCTTCAGCTTCGAGCGCAAGCCGCCACCCGAACCCGCGATCCGCCCCGGCGCCAAAACCACCGTGGCGCGAGCGCCCGCCGCGAGGGATACCGCCCCCGGCGCCGCCGGAGGCATAACTTCCGGCCCGGTGCAGGACATGCTCGAACTCAGCCTCGGCCGCGCTCTGCGCTTCCATGTCGTGCGCCGTCACGACAGCACTCCGCCCGCCATCACGCGCGGCCTGCTGGCCGTCGGCGATGTCAGTGCCACCCTGCCCGAACGCAACCTGCTGGTGGCCGTGAATCTGCCGCGCATCAACGCCGATTTCTGGCGCAAGCTGCTTCAGAGCAACGGGGCGGCTCAGGGCGAATCGGTACTGCCGCCCCTGCCCGCAGTGCAATTCGATCTTCGCACTGCCGAGCTGAACCTGCTGGACAAGAGCTTTCATGACGTTCGAATCAACGGCAACCGGCCCGAAGGCACGCCCGGCACACGCTTCGAGTTGAAGAGCCGCGAACTGGCCGGCAATTTCGAGTGGAACAGCACCGGCGGCGGCAAGCTGTCCGGGCGCATTGCCCAGTTTGCGATTCCGGAAGCCGTCGCGACGCCGGCGGTGCTGCAGGCGAAGGCCACCGAGGTGATCGACCGGATTCCCGCGCTCGACATCACGGTCGACCAGCTGTCGTTCAAGGAGCGAACTCTCGGCAGTGTCCGCATCGCCGCCGAAAACCGCGAGGGCTACTGGAACACCAAAGTCGATGTAAAGAACGACGACGGCACGCTGGAGGCCACAGGTCGCTGGCGGCCCAGCCCGACCCAGCCCGATACACGTATCGAGTTCAAACTCGGCGCCAAGAGCATCGAGAAACTGCTGGCACGCATCGGCTACCCGGACACGGTGCGGCGCGGCAGCGCAAACCTCACCGGCAATATGTCATGGACCGGCTCGCCCTTCACGATCGACTATCCGACCCTCGGCGGCAATTTCACCCTCGCCGCCTCCGGCGGCCAGTTCGCCAAGCTCGAACCCGGCGTCGGCCGCCTGCTCGGGATTCTCAGCCTGCAATCCCTGCCGCGCCGCATTACGCTGGATTTCCGCGATGTCTTCAGCGAGGGCTTTGCCTTCGACAGCATCGGCGGCCAGTTTGCCGTCGCGCGCGGCGTGATGGAAACGAAGGACCTCCAGATCCAGGGCCCCTCCGCAAAAGTGTTGATGAGCGGCTCGGTCAATCTCGGCGCCGAAACGCAGAACCTCAAGGTGCGCGTGCAACCCGCAGTGGGAGAATCGATTGCGGTCGGAGCCATGATTGCCAACCCGCTGGCCGGAGCAGTAGTCTGGGCAGCGCAGAAAATTCTCAGAGACCCTCTCGATCAGGCCTTCGCCTTCGAATACGCGGTGACAGGCAGCTGGGCCGATCCGAAGGTGGAGAAGCTGGGACAGGCACCGCAAAAAACGACGGAGGAAAAGAAATGAACGACATATCCCCCGCCCCCTTTTCCGAGAAAACACAGTTTCAGTGCAGGCTAACGCCGGCCGTATCGGCGTTAAGCGTAGCGGCCGAAACTAAAAGGGGTGACTTTGGCTCACTGCGCTCGCAGGTTCTTGGAGCGGCTGCCTTGGGGCGGCCCGGCGGCAAGCCATGAAGATCGCCGCAGTGCAGATGATTTCCGGACCGGACGTGGCGCCGAATCTCGCCACCGCCGGCCGCCTGATCGCCGAGGCAGCCGCCGCCGGTGCACAGCTCGTCGCCCTGCCCGAATACTTCCCGCTGATCGGCGCCACCGATGCGGACCGGCTCGCGGCGCGCGAGGCGGACGGCAGTGGTCCGATCCAGGATTTTCTCGCCGGTGCTGCGCAGAAGCACGGCCTGTGGCTGGTCGGCGGCTCGATTCCGCTGCAGGCGAATGACCCGGCCAAGCTGCGCAACGCCTGCCTGGTGTTCGATCCCCAGGGCGAGCGCATCGCGCGCTACGACAAGATCCATCTGTTCGGTTTCAGGAAGGGCGACGAAGCCTACGACGAAGCCGCCACCATCGAACGCGGCGACCAGTTGGTGAGCTTCGACTCGCCGTTCGGACGCGTCGGCATCGCCATTTGCTACGACCTGCGCTTTCCGGAGCTTTTCCGCACCATGGCTCAGTTGCCAAACCCGGTGGATCTGCTGGTGCTGCCGGCCGCCTTCACCGAAACCACGGGCCGCGCCCACTGGGAAATGCTACTGCGCGCGCGCGCCGTGGAAAACCAGTGTTATGTTCTGGCCGCGGCGCAAGGCGGCCAGCACCCGAACGGGCGCATGACCCATGGCAACAGCATGGTCATCGACCCCTGGGGCGAGGTGCTGGCGCGCATGGACAAGGGCGAAGGCGTGGTGATTGCCGAACTGAACCGGGAACGCCTGGTCGAAGTCAGGATTAGTTTGCCGGCCCTGAAACACCGCATACTGTAGAAGCCAATCAAGGAAAACAATGAACGCTCCCGCCAACCCCATTCCTCACTTCGAGGTCGCCGAACAAGTCCTGCTCAAGCCCCACGGTCTGGCGCCGCACATGCTCGAACGCGTGTTCGGCCAGCTCTTTGGCAATCACGTTGATTACGCCGACCTGTATTTCCAGTACGCCCGCTCCGAAGCCTGGAGCCTCGAAGAAGGCATCGTCAAGTCGGGCAGTTTCAACATCGAACAGGGCGTCGGCGTGCGAGCGATCGCCGGCGAGAAAACCGCCTTTGCCTATTCCGACGACATCAGCCTCGAAGCGCTGAAGGCCGCCGCCAACACCACCCGCGCGATCGCCGCGGCGGGCGCCCAGCGCCTGGCGCCGCTGCTGCGCCGAAGCAAGCAGCCGGCGCCGCTGTATGCCGGTAACGACCCGATCGCCTCGCTCGACGACGCGGCCAAGGTCAGGCTGCTGGAGCGCCTCGAAGCCATGGCGCGCGCCGTCGACCCGCGCGTCAAGGAAGTCATGGCCAGCATCGCCGGCACTTGGGAAGTCGTGCTGGTGGCCCGGGCCGACGGCCAGATGGCGGCCGACGTGCGGCCGCTGGTGCGCATTTCGATTTCCGTGATCATGGAGGACGGGGTTGGCACCGGGCACAGGCGCGAGCAGGGTTCCGCAGGCGGCGGCGGACGTTTCGATTACGCCTATTTCACCGACGCCGTGTTGCACGACTATGCCAGCCGCGCCGTGCATCAGGCCAGCGTCAATCTTGCCGCGAAGCCCGCTCCGGCCGGCGAAATGACCGTGGTGCTGGGTCCCGGCTGGCCCGGCATCCTGCTGCACGAAGCCGTCGGCCACGGCCTGGAGGGCGACTTCAACCGCAAGGGCAGTTCCACCTTCGCCGGGCGCATCGGCCAGCGTGTGGCGTCGAAAGGAGTCACCGTGGTCGATGACGGCACCATTGCCGACCGCCGCGGATCGCTGACCATCGACGACGAAGGCAACCCGACGCAGCGCACTGTACTGATCGAAGACGGCATTCTCGTCCGCTACCTGCAGGACACGCTGAATGCCCGCCTGATGGGCGTGCCCATCACCGGCAATGCGCGCCGCGAGTCCTTTGCCCATCTGCCGCTGCCGCGCATGACCAACACCACGATGCTCAACGGCAGTCACGATCCCGAGGAAATCATCAAGTCGGTGAAGAAAGGCATCTATGCGGCCAACTTCGGTGGCGGGCAGGTGGATATCACGAGCGGCAAGTTCGTCTTTTCGACGGCCGAGGCCTACCTGATCGAAAACGGCAAGATCACCACGCCGGTCAAGGGCGCCACGCTGATCGGCAACGGCCCCGACGCGATGAACCGCGTCTCGATGATCGGCAACGACATGGCGCTCGATTCGGGCGTCGGCACCTGCGGCAAGGAAGGCCAGAGCGTGCCGGTCGGCGTCGGCCAGCCGACGGTACGCATCGACGGGCTGACCGTCGGTGGAACGGGCTAGTCAGCCGGCGATTTCAACCCGGTCGCGGCCATCTTCCTTGGCGCGCAGCAAGGCCGCATCGACTCGGGCCAGCAGTTCATCGAGCGATTCGCCGCGGAACATCTGGGCCACGCCGCAACTCAGCGTCACGCCCTCGCCCGTCGGCAGCCCGCTGCCGATTGCCACCAGTTCGCGCAGGCGCTCGGCGATCGGCAGCGCATCATCCACGGTCGTGTGCGGCAGCAGGATCACGAACTCCTCGCCGCCATAGCGGGCAATCAGGTCCTGGGGGCGCAAACCGTCGGCCAGGCGGCGCGCCATGCGCCGCAAGACGACATCGCCGGCGAGGTGGCCGAAGCGCTCATTGAAATGCTTGAACAGATCGATGTCGGCGATGACCATGCAGAGCGGCTCATGGTCGCGGTCGCAACGGGCGAGGGAGCGCGGAAAAGTCTCGAGCGCCCAGCGCCGGTTGTGGATCCCGGTCAGAGCATCCACGCTGCTTGCCTGTTCGAATTCGAGACTCTGGCTCTGTGCGGCGACCAGCGCCTGGTTGCTGTCGCGCATGCGCCCGGACAGAATCGCCAACAGATTGCGTGCGACGCCGTGGGAGCAGTCGACCAGCGCCCAGACCACATCTCGCGGCACCGCCAGAAGTCGCGTTTCCATCGCCGCCAGCACCAGCGCGGAAGCTGTCTGCCCATCCAGCAGCGACAGCTCGCCGACGCAATCGCCGGGGCGTAGCACCGCATGCGGAGGCAGGCTGCGGTCGCTCAGGTAGACGCGCAACTCGCCGTCGAGAATCACATATAGATGACTATTGTCCGCCCCAACCTCGATCAGATGTTCGCCGCGCTCCAGAACCATGTGATAGCAGCGTTCCAACAGGTGCTCGACGCTTTCCAGGCTGACGCCGGCGAACAGGCTGGCGCGTTCGAGGAGGTGACGGTCTTTGCTATCGATCATGGCGAAATCTCATTTTTCTCTGACCAAGGTGAATAGCATAAATCAAAAGAACCCGAACCCCGGCGGAATTACTTCTCATTGAAGCTGCAGCCCAATTCCGCGACGCCGCGCCGGATCACCTCCATCGCAGCCGGCACCTGTTCCGGCGCGCCGCGCACCCCCAGCTCAATGTGGCGCTGGACTTCCTTCGAACCGAGGAAGGGCAGGCTGAACACCTTGACGTCCGGGAAATCGGCTTCGACGCGCCGCATCAGGGGAATCAGCGCACCCTCGCTGCCCTTCCACACCAGGATGGCCGCTTCGTCGGTCGGGTTCGCGTTGAAGCGCCAGGAATAGTAGCTGTCGAGCACCCACTCGATCATCGGCCAGGCCATCTGCGGAAATCCCGGCACGAAATGATGGTCGCCCAGCGAAAAACCCGGAATGCGGTTGAATGGGTTGGGGATGATGCGGCTACCCTTGGGAAAATTGCCCAGCGCCAGCTGCATCTCGGTCAGCTCGAACTTGAGCTCGGCAAAGCGCGCCTTGATCTCGCGTTCGGCGTCCGGATGCAGCACCAGGTCGACGCCCGCCGCCGCCGCTGCGGCCTGCCGCGTGTGGTCGTCCGGCGTGTTGCCGATGCCGCCGAAGCTGAACACGATGTCTTCGCTCGCGAGCGTGCGGCGCAGGGTCTCGGTCAGGCGTTCCCGGTCGTCGCCGATGTGCAGCGCCCAGTCCAGCACCAGGCCGCGCGCCGACAGGAGCTCGATGAGCTTGGGGAAATGCTTGTCCTCGCGCTTGCCGCGCGTGATCTCGTCACCGATGATGATGGCGCCGATGCCTGTCATAGCTCGATTCCCCCTTCATGACGCTGACGCCGCAGCGCCGCCAGACCCAGATGCACGAAGACCAGCGCGGTGAAGGCGGGCACCAGCAGATTGACCAGCGGCAGGTGCGCAGCGACAGCGGTACCGACCCCGGCGGCGTAGAAGCTGCTGCGATTCTCCGCCACCAGGCGCCGCATTTCCGCACGGGTGGCAT
>Ga0265297_10009446_pt1 | contig 12563 bp, 28 predicted proteins | sample Munlanlwell13791_FD_192502 | JGI IMG/M metagenome (GOLD analysis project Ga0265297, IMG submission 192502) | Leachate microbial communities from a municipal landfill in Southern Ontario, Canada - Leachate well 137-91 | ecosystem: Engineered > Solid waste > Landfill > Unclassified | place...
TGTATTTTTAAAGGGTTGTGGCACTTTTTACAAAGAGTAATACCATTATTTATATCCCATAATTCTTTATTTATTCTTGCCTCATCTATAGTATTTATATTAAATTCTCTTAGTATTTTAATTACTGGTTTAATATGATGTGCCTCTAAGGAAGCAATAACCCCAACTGCACTTCTAATATTACATTTTTGACAAGTATAATCATCCTTTTTAAATACTTCAATACGCCACTTCTTATATTCAGGCATATATAGTAATTTATGACGCAATGAAGTTCTCCCATCTATATACATCCCATGCAATTTACCCTTTGGAATATGTTTTCTATGGTCAACCCCATCTCCAGTATGTAATCCTTTATTCCAACCTATTTGCCCTTTTTTAAAACCACCTGGAGGATTATTCCCATATTTTAGTTTACATGTTTTCTTTTGTTTATCCACACTCTTAACAGAACGTCTCCTACCTATTTTCCAACAAGCAGTACACATTCCTGTTTGATTATATCTAGAAATTAATTTACCACATTTATCACATGGTATTTTATCCGGTAATACTTTTGGTCTACTCATACTTATATTATACCATATTTTAGGAATCTAAGGTATGAATAAACTCGTTTTTAATATCGTCCTCGAACGCTTGTAATTCTTCTTTAGTATAATCTACCACATAAACCCCTTTATGCGCCTAGATTTTAATCCTAGTGTGTGTCAATAGCGTTTAATTCGCTCTTTGCTAGTTCATATTCTTCTTCGGTGGGGATAGAATGATGCCAGCACAAATTTTTCTCCATAAATGAAACACCTTTACCCTTTACTGTATTGGCAATTATACATAAAGGTCTTAAATCTGGATAGTGTTCAAACACTTCAATAACGCCTTGTATATTATGTCCGTTTATTTCTACAGTGTACAACCCAAATGACTCAAGTTTATTTTCTAATGGTTCTAGTTGGTTTATATCTTCAGTAAAATCCTGTACTATCTGTTGATTACGGTCTATTATAAGCGTTACTGGTAATTTATGATGTGCTATGAAAAGTAATGCCTCCCAAGTTGACCCTTCGTAGAGTTCACCATCACCAATTAAAACGATAACTTTCTTACCGGATAGTGCCATGCCTACCCCAATTCCTAAACCATTTCCTAGAGAACCTGTATCACACTCAATTCCTTTTCGTCTTTCTGGATGTCCTGCTAAACCTCCATCTTTACAAAAACTTTCTAACTCTTCCTGAGAGATTAAACCTTTATCTGCCAATACCACATATAAGGGGAGACAAGCATGACCTTTTGAAAGAATAAACTTGGTATCTTTTAACAAATCGGTATAATATAAAACCGTTAAGATTTCAACACACGAAAACGAACCTCCAATATGCCCATGTTTAGAGTTAAAAACAAGGTCTAATACTTTAAGACGTATTTCTTTTGCTTTACTTTCTAAATTCATAATATCTCGCAACGGTGTTACGACATTTTTACCCTACCAGTTTCTATAATCCACCTTGCGTATTGTAGGTCATATTCGTTGTTTATATCTATACCTTCATAGCCTTGAGTAAAGAATGGGATTATCTTAGTGCCTGAAATAGAACCTAAAGAATAAATTACGTATGAATGAGCAATTTCTAATGAGGCGTTTTGCACCCATACTTCAGGGAGAGTTTGATAAGGTTGCGAATGTAAACCCGAATCAATTAAAGGCTTTATATATTCTCCGTTTAAAGTCCACATTTTATACGGGTGCTGGCTACACTTCTCAACTGCCCTTAAAGAGTCACAATCTGAATTAATAAAATACTCATAAGCTCTTTTTATTGTCTCCGCAGTTCTAAAAGGTGATGTAGGTCTAAGAATAGAAAAATCACAATCCTTAAAATTACCTAGTCTACCAAACGTATAATTAACCCACTCATAATCAGGTGAAACGTCTGTTGCTAATTCTGGTGGGCGTAGTATACATTCAGCACCATATCCCAAAGCAAGTTCTCTATACTTTTCTGAATCCGTAGAAACAATAACTCTATCAAATACTTTGCTCTCTAAAGCAGATTTAATAGCCCAGTATATAAGAGGTTTACCACCTAATAATTGAATATTTTTATCAGGTACTCTCTTGCTGTTTTTTCTCGCTGGAATTAAAGCTACACAATTAGACATTTTTAACTTCCAATACCTTACCTAAACAAATTATCCAAGTATCAGGATTATCTGTTACTAAACCTTTATATTCTACACGCATAAATGGTCTTTTCTTACCGTAACCATTTGTAAACCAAATTTCATTATATTCTTTATTTCCTAATCGTTTATTCCAATAAGGTGTCTTACTTCTAAATTCATAAATCTTTTCTCCCCTTGCTATCATATCAAACCATTTACGATAAAGAGTAAGATATAATATTTTCATGCCCATGAGTTAAGTCCTCCATCCACACGCCAATCTTGTCCTGTTAAATCTTCACAGCAAATAGCATATAGAAGTGTCTGTTGAAGACTTTTCTTAGAAATGCACTGGTCTATTAGTTCGGTATAACCTTGTTTTCTTAAAGGTACATTTTTAAGGAACTTTTCTAAGAATTCTTGTTTAAGTTTACCACCATTATACGCACTAAATGATGGTGTAACTGCCCTAATCCCATATCTACCATATTGAACTGCTATTTGACGTGCCATGTTTCTATAAGCGGCTTTACTTTCCCCGTATGCGATTGGCTTCTCGAAATCGGGAGGATAATTACGATAATCACTTCCACCATAACCTTGAATTGAGCCTATAAAGACAATCACGCCACCACCATTTTCAATCATCTTGGGAATAAATGCTTCACAGACATTATTAGCACCAAACAAATTGACTTCTAGTATTTCTTTAGCATTACCAAAGAATGTAGCTTTTGAGGTAGGCGGGTTATCTATAGCACAATTATTCAAAAGTATATCAGGTGTGTAAGTTTCTGCTATCTTAAAGAGTTTATCCCTATCTCTTACATCATCTTCAGGTAAACCGTACATTCTTACTTCTGCACCAGCATTTTCTAAGGTTTCCTTCCATACGGGCGCAAGTAAGCCTACTTTCCCAGTTACAAATGCACGTTCGTTTTTTAGAGAAAATAAATCATTTATACACTGATATTCACAATCCATAATTACTCCTTAAAAGTCGCAACACTGTTGCTACTCTTCAAATTGTTCGGGACAAATTACTTTAGTAAACCCTCGCATTTCACCATCTTTTTTCTGGAATTGTTGGCACTTCTCTATTCCTAAATCTCGTTTAGCTACAAAATCACATTTAGCACAACATTCCTCTATTGGTTTTAATTTCGTAGTTGTCTTTTCACCAAAAATTAAGAAAGTTGCCTCATTATCTTTTTCATCAATGGCTTGCGTTACTTGATTAATTATACCATTACTAATTTCAGCAGTACCCCTTAATTCTAATTCTCTTTTCAAGTCATTTTTCATTCTATATACTCCTTATGGATAGAATCACCTTCATTTACATTATAGCATACTTTATGGTTTAGAAGCAAGTCTAACTCATAAGGTGGCATACCATCGTTTGGTGAGACAATTCGTATATCACTCGCTGTAAGAATCTCCCCTACGGTCATATCCCTTGAGAAAGTAAGTTTTTTACCCATTTTATATAAGGGTTTAATCTCACAGTCTAAGAGCCGTTTCCTGTCATCCATGCAGACTTGAACTTTTTTGAGGTCTAGCACAAGTTTCCCAAGAGCTTCAGGTTCTAAAGAAAAGGCGTGGTCTGTACCTTTGTCGGTATGTCTTAAAGTAAAATGTTTCTCAAATACCCTAGCACCTAAGATATAAGCAATTGGAGACATTAATTTACCTGGATAGTGGTCACTTAAACCAATAACAGCTTTAGGATATCTCTTAATAAATTCCGGTATTACCCCTAAACACATATCTTTAGATTCAGTAGGATAGGAAGCTGTACACTGGAATATAACTAACTGTTCATTCCACTTTAAAATCTCGTTATAGGCTCTATCAACGTCTTCAAAAGTGCCACCACCTGTTGAAAGAAAGATAGGTTTACCCGTTTGAGCAATATATCTTTGAAGTGGAGTGTTTAGTAAATCACCACTAGCGATTTTATAACATGGTACGTTTAGCTTTTCAAGGGAATCTACACTAGGGAAGTCAAACGCAGTAGCAAAAAACGTCAATCCTAGCTCGTGCGCATACGCCTGAAGTTCTTTATATTGTTCAAAGTCAAATTCTAGTGCTTCCCTGTGACTTCCGTATGTATCTCCATAAGAGTTTTCGTTAATATAAGGGCTATCGTAGAGTTTCTTTTCAAATAGAGTTTTATTGTCTCGTTTTTGGAGTTTTACCGCTTGAACACCACATTCTTTGGCACTTTTAAATAATTCTTTACATCTTTCAACAGAACCACCATGATTGCTGCCTATTTCCGCAATTAAATAAGCATTTTGTCCTAATTCTATATTATCTACTTTCATACACACTCCAATTTATATTATAACATATAAAAATATATTTGTCAAAAGCACTAAAAACACTTGACAAACACGTTAAAATAGTTTACAATAGTAGTAGAAAATAAATTAAAGGAGAAAACAAATGAATTACAACGAATTTGAACAAATAAGAAGCAATTTTTACAGAAAAGACAACAAAACTTATCGGTTATTTGGAACTGGTATAACAGACAATGGTTGCTGGGTAATCAATCCTAAAATGGTAGAGATAGAAGATATTGATATTAACACAGGAAATGATGTTTACGGTGAGGAAATTGTAATTCACGATGTTACTGGAACTGTACCAGTGAATAAAAGTTATCTCAAATATTAAAGTCGCAACAACATTACAACATTAAAGCCCCTTAATTGGGGCTTTTTCTTTATAGTAATTTAAAGCTCTTTGTTTTCTTTCTTTAGAATCATCTGGTAGTTTAAGGTTTTCCCTGTAAGTAATAATATTTTCTACACCTATTCTAATTGATAAAGGTAAATCTTCAAAAGTAAACGGTTTTAATTCTGCTTTAAACTTTCCGGTATCTACCCATTTATCACCTTCTAATTTTTGAGTAGTAATTTTAGGGGATAGTATCTTTACACTACTTTGCTCTTTTAAAGGCTCTGTTATTGATTGTACGTTGTCTAGGATAGGCTTGCCAGTATCTTTACAACTATCCTTAAAGTTTTTCTCAAGTGTTTTATCTTTCTTATACTTTCCAGACTTGTTATATTTTCTTTTCTTTGTTTTCATTAAACTTAATCCCCCATAACTCAATAGCGTCATCAAGATATTCAGATTCTACTGATACCCCTTGAGAAGTTACTCTATAACCTTGCCCCCAAGACTCGTAATTATGATATGCATAGGTATTGAATAACTCAAAGCCACCGATAACTTCTATTATAGCTAGAACTGTCTTATGAGAAGGTGTATTTGTTGGTTTAGCCGGAAACATTCGCCTAATAGCAAGGTCATCTTTAGTAATTTGTTCAAAATCTCTTTTAATCTTCATTCTTAACTCCCGTAACAGTGTTACAACTTTCTAAAATGTTAATTGAACTGGTGGTGAATAACTTGTATCATATCTTTTGTTATCACCTTTTGGATAGGGTAGGATTGGTAATGCTAAATGTTCTCTCATAGATTGCTTTTCTGATTTATTCCCATGAAAGTATATATATCTAAATTTACGTTCTTCATTTTCTTCTACAATACCACCATTAAGAATCCAATTCTGTTTCATATTTAATTTATCATCATATTTCTTAAAGAATTGTTTCATCCATTCTATTGTAATCGTTTTACCATGATATTCTCTATTTTGATAAATCCATTGTTTATCTTTACCACCCTTTTGAGACAATCCAGTATATAACCAATTTGTAGCTTGATAAATATATCCGTGATGTCCGTTATTTGGGTCTGCAAAAGATACTAAACATAAGGGTTTTTCTAATAGATTTATTGAATGTGAAATAAAAAAAGACGCTGTATTAGCAGGTAAACCATCATTTATAACTAAACGTGTTAATTCTAATGTATTTACTGAATAATCTTTAAAGATACCACCTCCGTTATTAAAATGACACGGAGGCATACCAAAAGTTAAAACCCCTTGTAATGTTTCATTATATAAGCCAAGCGCTCGTGTAAGGCTTGGGATACGATGTGCATAATGTTTTTTAAGCAACCATTCATAAGTTTGTTCTTTAGGAATCTCTTTTACTAAATATTGGAGCGCAGAAGTGGGATTTGAACCCCTACTTTTTATCTGGTATGATAAACGTTCTACTTTTAAACTATCTGCGCACATAGCATAACTTTCTATTTATTTATTAAGTCCTATACTTAAAATCTAGCATAGTATGTAGTATTTGTCAAGTCCTATAATACAATTCTACACTTTTGAGTACTATTAAAGGCTTAGATTTTGATTAAAACGCTTCCTAGAGTACTTTAAATTAGGTTTTATTACTAGGGAAAGTCCCTTTTAGATTTTTATGTATTATTTTAGACTTGGCTGAAAGGGCTTTATTAATTTTTTACCCTTAGCAATATTTTCATCTGCCCACAATGGTCTTAAATTACTCAAAGCCCAACACCTTTTGAAATCTATATCATCAATAGTAGTAAAATGAAATGCCGATATAGGAATTATATGGTCTATGTGCCACGCTCCATAATTATTCCAGTTCATTCCCTCTGTAAATTGATTTTCTAAATGTTTACGTAATTGCTTGTAAGTATACCCTACTAAATCTTCCCAATGTCTACCACCTTTATTACCATATATAGATTTACGAATATCTCTACTTATACCACCTGAAAGTTTACGTTTGATACTCCTAGTCTTATAAGGATGTCTCCTATACCACTCTCTTTGAGCATTATATCCATCTTCTTTCTTCTTTAACCTATTATGACATGCCCTGCATCGTTTACTTACTAATCCACTCTTAATTAATTGTACCCATCGCTCAATCCCACAATCAGGACACGCAGTCCACTCAAATTTATGGTATTTCCCATATCCTTTATAACCAAAGTAATCTCCCCTAACCTGTTCACCAATTTTAGTCATTATACTATTATTTTAACATAAATCTATATAAAAGTCAATTAAAATTAACCCCCCTTTTGTTTTTGTGTTGTTACATAAGCGAGTAGTCAAAGCATCTACAGCAATTGTGAGCAAAATAAAAGCCCCTATGGGGTCATGGGGCGCACTTTAACTATTATGACAAGTTGTTTTGTATCTAGCTTTACTATAATACTTTACAAAACGTGTTTGTTCTAATTATTGACACACATTATGTTAACTATTTTTACCCTTAAAGAGACAGGCTTAAGGGGTACACCTACACACAATATCTAGTGCTACTAATAACTTAACAATACAATCCATAGTAGTTAACTCAACACTTGTATGTCCTTATAGTCTACTACGTTACCCCTGTATATCATACGTTACGCTTATATACCTACTGTATACTCTACTAGTAGTATTAGATTACATACCGCATATAGGGCATAGGTGATAGGGATATTGTATAGAGCAATACTGTATATAAGGATATGAATATATAACACTTGTTTTACTTAATTGATTTTTATACATAATAGTTTCCTTAAATAATGATAATGTTACACAATCCCTTAATTCTGGACAGCCAAATTCACAATACAAATTACACATAAATTAACTTGATTACGCAAAAGCAAGAAAGTTACGAGAATGAATTACGCAAACCTTCAATATCTCTAGATAATGATAATAATTAACCCTTGCTCAATACACAATCCAGTTTAACCTCACCTTCAAGAATGATAAACTTAACCCCTTCTATACCATCTACTGTGTTGTGTTTATTCAATTGGTTTTTAAGGTGTTCATATTGCTCATCAGATAGGTTATAGTCTACCCTTAATACTATAATGTTCTCCTTACCTAACGTGAGTGTTTTAGCCCTAGCCTCTTTGGTGATGTTGTTAATTACTTTCTTATCAAACATACAACTCCTTATTTGTCGTAACGGTGTTTCGACTCTTTAGAATGATAATCTTACTTCTTGGTTTTAATTACATTCAGGCTATACTTTATGTCACCTTCAGCTTTAAACCCTCCGGTAGTAGCCAGGATAGTAGATTTGCCTGATTTACTGGTGCTGTTACCATCAATGTCTGCTACAATGGTTAGTTTTTTGCCCTCTAGTTTTGCTGTAATCATAAATACTCCTTAGAATAAATAATTTATACATACTTTACATAAACAAGCCAACATCAAGAATAATGATAATGCTAGAACGACCACTATAAGCCACGAGATTAGTTTCATATCTTACCGCCCATAAAGATTAGTTAGTATTCCATTGTGATGTATTCCATGTCTATCTCGAAGGTCAAGAAAGTCCTTTTCAACATAGGCAGGTGATTCGCCTCTATGTTGTCTCATTTGATTCTCTGCTACCATGCCCTCAAGTTCAATGCGTGCTTGAAGTAATATCCCTTCGGTGTAAATTGTGTGAATTACATCGCTATCTGACATTATTCTATCCCCCATTCCTTCATCTTTAAAACTAAGTCTTTCTCATTTATAGAATAACCAGACCAATTAGAGCAATCACTATTAGTATAATATCCTCGTATCCAATCTACTACCTCTTTAATACCAGCTTGATAGTTTACATATGCGGAGTGTTTACCACAAGATAGGTCACAGAGTAGTCCGTAGTTATCTTTTTGTCTATTAGGACAGTTCTCACAAGGATTCTTCATATTAACTCCTAAATGTCGTAACGATGTTACGACTTAATCATGATAAATTAACACAGTACCATATTCAGGGTGTCCATGTATCGCTAACAAGTCCTCTATAGAATCCCATACAGAAACAGAACGTTTTGCAGTCAACCATCTAACCGCTACTTTCCCATCTGAGAATATAACCCCTTCAAATTGAACTTCATTAGGTGGATTGACTTGGTTTAAATCATGAGTTGCTGATATATCACCTTTACGATACACAGTAAATCTTTTCATCATAACTTTAAGTCTCCTATTATTTTCTCTATTTGGTCTTGTAAATAACGAATATAATCTACTTTGTCCTTATCGTGGTAAACATCATCATCACCTAAAAGATGAATATTTATTAGTCTATTATTAGCGTCTAAGTATTCGTGTTCTAAAAGGAGTTTAATCTCTCTGAGTATCTTTATAAGGTCTGCCCTTGAAAGGGGATTAGATTTTGACTGTGTGCGCTCTGGCAAGTATTTAGTAACGATTTGTGACCATGACGTATTCTTAGCCTCTGGTAATAATGATAAATCGGGATACTTTTCATAGAACTGAATAGCATAATATAAGGTGCGTTCTCCGATATTTAAGTTCTGTGCAAGCCCTTGCAAGGAAGTCTGATTAGTTTTTGCGTATTTCTGGAAGTTATCATCTTTAGTTATACGTTCACCTAGTAAATGATAACCCTCTATAAGTGACCATCTGGATTCAAAGGTTTTCTCTACTATAATATCCTTACATTCCTCTATTAATAATTGCCCTTGCTCGGAATGAAAATAATCATCTATTTGGGGGCTTTTTATTAAGGATATAACCTCTAAATCATCCTCATGCATTCCATTTACTATTTCCTCGTCTTGATTAATGATAATATCGTTCATTTCTTATCTTCAATTCCCTCCAAAAAGGCAAATAACAACAAAGTCAATATAAAACCAAAAGTACAAACAAAAATTACTCCAATATAATCAATGGGGAATTTACTCAATATTCTATATATACCATACCAAAAGAAACTATCAAGTATATCAAACATTATCCAACCAATTATTTTCATTTATCCTCATTATAAGGGCATTTAGCCCAATCATATATAGTACACGCTTGTTTATAGGTTACTTCATTATCTATTTTAGTTATTAAGTCACATATATATCTAGTCTCGTCTAATCCGGCTAGATTCTTAACCTGTGTTGCCTCACAGTGTATACAGTCTTTAGCTTTCGTTGCACTTATCGGCTTCAATTATCTCTCCCTCTACTACATTATTTACAGCATCATCTATACTCGTAATAGGTTTACCAGAATTAAGTTCCTTGAGTTTATCTTTGTCACCTTGAGTAATGATAATCTGCTTTTTATCCTCAATCTGTGCATAATTAGGTCTAGGAACTCCAGTTATTACCTTAATGTCATGCTCTATTCTACCCTCAACTTTAGATGTTCCTTTGAATCCAGGTTCATAAGCATTAAGTGCCGCTATAGCCCCTGTAATGGCATTTCTGTCTGTCTTTTGATACTTCTGGTCTATTACATCAGCTATGTATTCCTTACCCTTGTCTGCTAGATTCTGATTGCCCTCTAAAACAGCTTCTTTAACTTCCTTAGCAAAGTTCTTATGAAGTTTAATTTCATCGTTTAATTCATGGATTGAAATATTGACGGCTTTACAACCATCTCTTTTTACACCACGTTCACGAATCGCTAGAATTATGCGTTCTTTTTGTTCCTTATTTAGAGACATTATTATCCTTTGTTAGTTCTAAAAACCGTTTATTACATTTCTTAAATTCTTGCTTTTCAGCATAAGACAAAGCGTTATAATTTTCTCCCATGCGTTCTAGTCTATGTAGTAAAAATTGTATTTCTTCATCTCTTGTCATTATTCACCTTTACATCTAGGACACTTTTGTCCCTCATAATCTCGTATCACTGTTGCGACTTTGAATATTTCACATGTCTTGTTTTTAAATCATTTTTAGGTCTAATATACTGGTATCCCGTTACCTCATCAATAACAGCGTCTATCCCTACTTTTGCCAATACCAACAATTCTTTAGAAGATTTCCCTTCCAAAAGAATAGTGACGCAATCTTGGCATATTGATATCCCTTGTTTATCATTTAATTTAGAACCACATTTAATACAATCTGCCATACACTTACCTCATATTAATAATAACACTACTTAATTTCTTTGTCAAGCCCATTAAGGAAACGTTTTATCTTGCCATAACTAGCTTGCCGTAGTCGTTCAGGGTTAAAAAATTGGTACTTATCTATTAAGTCATCATCTGGGATTGAAAATATGTCAGCATATATGATTCTCTGAAAGCGATTATAAGAATGATAATCCTTGAAATCATTTAAGAGAACAAATTTAGAGCCTATATGAGAGACGCCATATTGAAAATCTGCTATAAATTCCGATAGTTCAAAGCCATCTATTACAGTATCCTTAAATGAGAGTCCATCATCATATAAATTAATATAGTTCTCGGCTATTGTTTGTAAAATTCGGTTTGAATATCTAAAATCGTCTCGCATAATACCCCCATTTATATTATAGCACTTTCCATAATATCATGGTACAAAGTCGAAACACGTTGCGACATCTTGATATCACAAATTGTGACCTCAAAATAAATACGTCAAAAACCCTCCTACCCTATTGACAAATACACTTTTCAAATATATAATACTAGTAGAATCAAATTAAAGGAGACATAAAGTGGCAAAGAAAAAGATTCCTCAAATATGTCTTGACTGTAAATTTAACAAAGACACTTGCCCTGCTTATGGAGAGCCAACTCTATATTGTAAAACTGGCTCAAGAAAGAAAGAGAATGAATAGTTATGAATATTAGAGAACAGTTATACCAAGTAAGATTTAACAAAAACGATGTAATGACTTTCCCTGATGGCATTATGTGTCTCAATGATAAACTAATAGATAAAATCCTTGAAATTCCAGACATTAAAGAAACACTCTCCTTACTGAAACTAAAAAGACAAGGTAAATTAGTTAAATTAGCAGATTATCAAGATAAACCCTCTATACCAGATACATGGGGAAGATGCCAGCAACATGACGCTTATGCTTTAGCGCAACATGATATGGAAATAACAGGTTTTAAACGAGTAGAAACACTATGATTTATCCACGCCGAGGTAAACTGAATGGTAGAAAACTAGAGTTAAAACGCCGTGAATGGCGCAAGTGGAATAGGAAATTATTGGAAGGAGTACATAAAGAATATGTATGTTAATGATTGGCCTGAAGATGAAAAGTCAACAAGGAATTGTTTCCATGCAAAAGTAAAGGGACAGATGGTTACGTGCCCTGAAGGAGTAAACGCTTTCTATAAAGCAATAGTAAAAACGCCAGTCAAGATGCAGAAATGTTTCGCATGTGAAAAGTTTGAAGATTTTAAGGAGGTAAAATGAAAATACTAATAGTATCCGGTAGAGTAAAAGAGTTAAAGAAGTTAATTACTCAAGCATGGTTAAAGAATTGCACACCAGTTCCGCCGCTTGAAAGTATAGACTTTGGAGTGAATTAAAATGTTTAAATTCGCAAATCTACTAATTATTTTTATGGCTTTGGTAGTAATGGTATGTGTTGGGTTTTGGGATACTAATATGTTTTATATATTAATAACCGAAACGTGGTTGATTATTACTATTATATCCAGAATACAAATCTTACTAATGGATAATTAAAGTCGCAACGGCGCTACGACAATT
>Ga0265297_10009447_pt1 | contig 12562 bp, 14 predicted proteins | sample Munlanlwell13791_FD_192502 | JGI IMG/M metagenome (GOLD analysis project Ga0265297, IMG submission 192502) | Leachate microbial communities from a municipal landfill in Southern Ontario, Canada - Leachate well 137-91 | ecosystem: Engineered > Solid waste > Landfill > Unclassified | place...
CCGAATTTAGAGGCCGGGAACATCGGCTATAAACTTACTCAGCGTTTGGCCAAGGCGCGCGCTTTAGGTCCTCTGCTTTTGGGCTTGAATAAGCCGGCCAGCGACCTGTCCCGCGGCTGCCTGGTGGAAGATGTAGTGGATTGCGTGGCGGTAACAGCGATAAGGGCGCAATAGAATGAAAATATTAGTTATTAATAGCGGAAGTTCGTCGATAAAATACAAGCTTTTTAATATGCCCCGGAAAGAACTTTTGGCTAAAGGGGCAATCGAGCATATCGGAGAAGCGGGGTCGGAGGTCGGAGACCATTATACGGGGCTGCAAATAATCTTAGGTAAGGTTAGTTCTGTGGATGCTGTAGGCCATAGAGTAGTCCACGGAGCTGAAAGTTTTAAAGAGCCGGCGTTAGTAAATCCGCTTGTAATCAAAAAAATAAAACAGTGCTGCGGTATCGCTCCGTTGCATAATCCGGCCAATTTAGCGGGCATAATGGCTTGTAATAAATTGCTGCCCGGGGTAAAACAGGTAGCGGTTTTCGATACGGCTTTTCATCAAAGCATACCCGATTATGCTTATATCTACGGCCTTCCTTATGAGTTATATACGAAGTTCGGTATACGTAAATACGGTTTTCACGGAACAAGCCATGAGTATGTGGCTAATGAAGCGGCCCGCACCCTAAAGACAAATTTGAGTAAGCTAAAAATCATTACCTGTCATTTGGGAAACGGCTGCAGCATTACTGCGGTGAATAAGGGTAAGTCCATAGATACAAGCATGGGTTTTACTCCTTTAGAAGGTTTGGTTATGGGCACGCGCTGCGGAGACGTAGACCCCGCTTTGATTACGCATATTATGCGAAAAAAGAAGATGGATATGGGTTCAATGGATACTCTTTTGAATAGAGCCAGCGGCCTTAAGGGTATTTCGGGCTTGAGCAATGATATGCGTGTTTTGGAAGAAAAATCCCGGGAAGGAAATAAGCGGGCTGCTTTAGCGCTGGAGATATTCGTTTATCGTATCAGAAAATACATCGGCGCTTATACTGGAATAATGTCCGGTTGTGACGCGCTTGTGTTTACCGGCGGCATAGGCGAGAACCAAAAAGATATACGCCGGAAAGCCGCATTGGGTATTTTTGAACATTTGAGGAAGAAACCCAAGGTGCTGGTTATTCCTACTAACGAAGAATTGATGATTGCCAGGCAGACATACCAATTGATTAATTGCAGGGAGAAATGAATTGGCTTGAGTGGTTTAATCTTTGAATGTGCCGGGGAGAATAATTTAGATGAAAAAAGCGGTGATGGTTATTAGCCACGAAATGTTCCGCGATGAAGAATTGCTGCAGGCCAGAGAAGCCCTTAAGAAAAATGGAGTAGAGGTCAAAGTTGCATCTACGGAATTAAGTGAAGCTAAGGGCAAACTTGGCGCAAAGGTAATGCCGGATATGCTTTTTAAAGATATAGACCTTAAAGATTTCGACGCGATAGTGTTCGTGGGAGGGCCTGGAAGCGTGCAATTTTGGGATAACTCTTTAGCTCATAGGCTGCTTCAGGAAGCGGTTAGTTCCTCAAAGGTCAGCGCGGGTATTTGCGCTGCTTGCGTGACGTTGGCTTACGCCGGGATTTTGAGGGGCAAACGGGCAACCGTTTTCCCGGGGGATTCCCAGGAGATTATCGCTAAGGGGGCAAATTATACGGCTAACCATGTAGAAAAGGATGGCCTGATTATAACCGCCGACGGGCCTTTGGCTGCTTATGCTTTTGGCGAAGAAATCGCCAGGGCGCTAAATGCACCCCCTTCGCAGAGCTTTAGGGTGATTTAGCTGTATACGCCAGAGGCACAGCTAAATCAGAGGCAGCGTTAATTAAGGAGAATAAAAATGTTAAGGACAATGCTAAAATCAAAAATTCACAGGGCTGTGGTTACCGAGGCCAATCTGTATTACGAAGGAAGTATTACGATTGACGCAAAACTGATGAAGGCCGCGGATATCCTTGCCCACGAAAAGGTCGAGGTATTGAATTTGAATAACGGGCATCGTTTAGAGACTTACGCTATCTGCGGAAAAGCGGGCAGCGGGGTGATATGCCTGAATGGGCCGGCTGCGCGCGGAGCTTGCAAGGGAGACATAGTAGTTATCCTTACCTATGTCAGCGCTCAGGATGAAGAAATAAAAACGATAAAACCGAGAATAATCAGGGTAGATGAAAAAAACCGAATTAAGGATTAGAAAACTTGGCGATCCGGCCTTAAGAAGGAAGGCATCCGAGGTTAAGAAAATTACTTCTGAACATAGAGAGCTTTTAAGCAAGATGGCCCGGATTATGTATGACGATCAGGGCGTAGGCTTAGCTGCTCCTCAGGTCGGGGTAAGCGAAGCGATGATTGTTGTTGATTCAGGAAGCGGCCTCTATAAATTAATCAACCCCAAAATAATAAAATGTTTTGGTTCACAGGTGAATAGGGAAGGCTGTCTTAGCGTGCCGGGTATTTGTATCAAGGTAAAGCGCGCCAAAAGGGTTAAGCTGGAAGCGCTTAATGCAGACGGAGAGGTTTTGAGCATCGATGCCGAAGGCCTGCTTGCTTGCGTTTTTCAGCATGAAATCGATCATTTGAACGGCAAGCTGATAGTGGACTACGCTACGCTCCTGGAAAAGATGAAGATAGCCAAGGCCTTAAAGGAATTAAGAAAAAGAGCCAGAGAGGAAGCTCTCGCTTTATAAATATCAATCGATGCATGATTTAATTATAATCGGGGCAGGACCGGCAGGTTTAACTGCCGCTATTTATGCCGGAAGATTCAAGCTGGATACCTTGGTTCTGGAGAAGATGTCTGCCGGCGGACAGATTTTACTCTCGCCGTCGATTGAGAATTATCCCGGTTTTCCGGAAGGCGTATCCACTTTTGAATTAATGGATAAGTTTAAAAAACAAGTGGAAGATTTGGGGTTATGTATAGAGGATAAGGAAGCGTTTGAGATTTCGCCAAGGGGCAGGTTTTACCAGATTAAAACTCAAGACAAAGTTTTTGAAGCAAAAGCGGTAATCGTTTCTGCCGGGGCTAAGCCGAAAAGGCTCGGCGTAAAAGGCGAAGAGAAGTTTATCGGCAAAGGGGTTTCTTATTGCGGCACTTGCGACGGCCCGCTTTTTAAGAATAAGGATATCGTGATAGTTGGAGGGGGAGACCGGGCAATTGAGGATGCTTTGTTCCTGGCCAGCTACGCCAAATCCATATACTTGGTGCATCGCCGCAGCGAATTTCGCGCGGCTAAAATATTGGTAGACAAATTAAAGGAAGATTCAAAAATAAAACTTGTATTAAATAGTGTTGTGGAAGAAGTTTGCGGAGAAAGCAAGGTAGGATCAGTCAGGATTAAGAATGTCAATACGCTGGAATATTCGGAAATTGAGTGTGAGGGATTATTTGTTTTTGTAGGAATAGTTCCGGATACAGGATTTGTAAAAAATTTATTGGAAATGGATGAGCCCGGGTTTATAATTACTGACCAGGCAATGCGGGCTTCCAAGCCTGGAGTATTCGCCTGCGGAGATTGCGTGAGCAAGAGTTTGTATCAAGTGGTAAATGCCTGCGGAGAAGCCGCGGTTGCCGCCAATTCGGCGCATAAATATTTATTAACTCTATGACCTGCCGGTTTTGTCCGGAGGCCATTAAATTGCAAAAGATAACCAAGCGATGACAAAATTTCCTACAACTAACAAGAAATTGAAAGACTGGGTAGCTAAAGCGGCGAAGCTTTGCCAGCCGCTTGATATTGTTTGGATAGACGGTTCGGAAGCCCAGAAGAATATTCTGGAAAAAGAAGCCGTTGAGAGCGGTGAGCTGATCCGGTTGAATAAAGAAAAACATCCCGGTTCATTTCTGCATCGGACCGCTATTGATGATGTTGCCCGCACCGAGCATCTTACTTATATCTGTACCAGAAGAAAACGCGATGCCGGGCCGAACAATAACTGGATGGCTCCTCAAGCCGCTTATAGGAAAGCCAGGTCTATATTTAAAGGGTCAATGAAGGGCAGGATTATGTATGTTCTTCCTTTTTCTATGGGGCCGGTTGGTTCAAGGTTCAGCAAAATCGGGGTTGAGTTGACGGATTCGCGTTATGTCGTATTGAATATGTTGATTATGACCCGCGCCGGAGAACCGGTTTTAAGGCAGCTTGAGAAACAGGATCATTTTACCAAATGTTTGCATTCTAAGGCCCAATTGGATATCAATAAAAGGTTGATTCTGCATTTTCCGGAAGACAATACTATCTGGAGCGTTGGTTCCGGCTACGGCGGCAATGTTTTGCTGGGGAAGAAATGTTTATCTTTACGGATCGCAAGTTTTATCGCCCGGAAAGAGCGTTGGCTGGCGGAACATATGTTGATTATGGGAGTTGAAGAGCCTAACGGCCATATTGAATATATTGCCGCGGCTTTTCCCAGCGCTTGCGGCAAGACTAATCTTGCCATGCTTGTTCCTCCTGAAGGGCTGAAAGTAAAAGGTTATCGTATCTGGACGGTTGGCGACGATATTTCGTGGATGCGTGTAGATTCCGACGGGTCGCTTTGGGCGGTCAATCCGGAAACCGGATTTTTTGGCGTGGCCCCCGGAACAAATTCTTTTACCAACCCCAACATGGTCGAGACAATCAGAAAGAACACTATTTTTACCAATGTTTTGCTTAAGCCGGATAAGACAGTCTGGTGGGAGGGCGCAGACGGGGAAACGCCTTTAGCCGGTATTGATTGGCAGGGGCGTCCCTGGAAACCCGGTTTGAAGGATGCTCATGGCAAACCTGTTTTGGGCGCTCATCCCAACAGCCGGTTTACGGCGCCAATCGTCAATTGTCCTTCAGTCTCATTTAGATTGGAACAGCATCACGGTGTCCCGATATCGGCAATAGTTTTTGGCGGCCGCCGGCAGCATTTAGCTCCTTTAGTTTATGAGTCGTTTGACTGGCAGCATGGCGTATTTGTGGGAGCGACTATGGCTTCCGAGCGCACTGCGGCCCAGGTAGGCGAACTGGGAGAGGTACGCCGGGATCCGATGGCTATGCTGCCATTTTGCGGTTATAATATGGCGTATTATTTCAGGCACTGGCTGGATATGGGGAAGCGTATGGCTAAACCGCCAAAAATTTTCCATGTCAATTGGTTTAGGACGGATAAAGAAGGAAAATTCTTGTGGCCGGGCTTTACCGAGAATTTAAGGGTTTTGGAGTGGATACTTGACCGTTGCAATAATAAAGTAGAAGCGTTTAAGACTCCCATTGGATATGTTCCTTATTCGGAGGACATTGATATGACCGGGCTGAAACTCTCGGAAGGCGCTTTGGAGAAATTGCTGGAAGTGCGCAAAGATGGCTGGTTGGATGAATTAAAAGGTATAAAGAAGTTCTTCGCTCAATTCAGGAAGGATTTACCCGCCGAGCTATGGCAGGAGTATAATCGCCTTAGCGAACGTCTTAAAACCAATGAATAAAGAAGTGTTGCTGAATACCGGGTTTAAGGGCCTGAAAATGTTCCGCAAGGGCAAGGTCCGGGATGTTTACGATTTAGGGGATAAGCTGCTCATAGTTTCCACCGACAGGATTTCCTGTTTTGATGTGGTTTTACCTTGCGGCATTCCTTGCAAGGGAGCGGTATTAACCGCTTTATCCTGTTTTTGGTTCGATTTCCTAAAAGATATTATCCCCAATCATTTTATTACTATTGACCCGGATAAATACCCGCAGGAGTTAAGAAGGTTTAAGGAAGAGTTGTCCGGGCGTTCTATGCTGGCAGTAAAAAGCAAGGCGCTTCCCGTGGAATGTATCGTAAGAGGTTATCTGTCGGGTTCAGGCTGGAAAGAATATCAGAAAGAGCAGTCGGTATGCGGGATAAAATTACCTCCGGGATTAAAGGAGTCAGCCAAGCTGCCGGAGCCTATTTTTACTCCTTCCACCAAAGCGGATTCCGGGCATGATCAGAATGTAAATCAGGAATATATTGAAAAACTGCTTGGCAAAGAAATAGCGGATAAAATCGCGCGGGCAAGTATCGATATCTATAAAAAAGCAGCAGGTTTGGCTTTGAGTAAGGGAATAATTATTGCCGATACAAAATTCGAATTCGGCATATTCAATGATAAGGTTATTTTGATAGATGAAGTATTGACTCCTGACTCAAGCCGTTTTTGGCCGCTGGATACGTATGTTCCGGGGAAAGCCCAGGCGAGCTTTGATAAACAATTTGTGCGCGATTACCTTGAGGCTCTGGATTGGGATAAAACGCCTCCTGCTCCCGGGCTGCCCGATGATATTATTGAAAAGACCTCCTGGAAATATTTGGAAGTTTATAAGAACCTGACCGGAAAAGAACTGCAATCATGCTGATAATAAAGAAGATATTTTCAATTTTGTTAAGAGTAGCCATAAGTTTTATCTTTTTGTTTTTCTTGTTCAGGCAGGCGGATGAAAAGAGCATCCTGGAAGTTCTAAAAAATATAAACAAACCGTTTTTACTACTGGCTTTTCTGTTTTATTTTTTAAATTATATCTTCGGCCTTTGGCGCTGGGTAATGCTGCTTAAGGCGGTAAATATTAATATTCCTTTGCGGCGGGTCGTAACCTCGTTTTCAGGAGGGGCTTTTTTTAGCCTGTTTCTTCCTTCGACGATAGGAGGAGATTTCTTGCGCAGCGTTGATTTGTCTGTGTATACCAAGAAACCAAAAGAGATTATCGCGACGATATTCTTGGACCGTTTAAGCGGGTATATTGGTTTGGTTATTCTAGCTTTGATTGCAATGTTTCTCGGCTGGAAAATCCTGGAAGATAGGACCGTATTGATATCTCTGGGGATAATAGTCGGTTTGTTATTTGTTATCCTGCTGCTTTTTTTTAATAAATTTCTGTATTCCAGGATAAACCGTTTTCTTAAGAGCCCTGATGCCGGGAAAATCAGGGATTTAATCAGGGATTTACATAAGGAGATTCATCTTTTCAGGCATAAACCCAAGGTCGTAGTGGAAAATATCCTGATTTCCATTGTTATTCAGGCGATTTCTCCGCTGACCTTTTATCTGATTGCGCTTTCTTTGGGTATAAAGATAAGCTTGGCCTGTTTCTTTATTTTTGTTCCGATAATTGGAGCAATCACCCTTTTGCCTATTTCCATAGGAGGTTTGGGTTTAAGGGATGCCTCGACGATTTTCTTTTTTGCCAAAGCGGGCATAGGGAAGAATCTCGCCTTTACCATGTCGTTGTTAAGTTTCTCTTTTATCCTGTTTTACGGAGCGATAGGAGGCTTAATTTATGTCCTTACAGTTCATAATCGACGGTTACAATGTAACCAACCATCCCAGCTTCAGAAGGCAAATTCCTAAGCGACATTTAGATTCCCGCCTGGCCTTAATTCAGTTGATTAAACAGAAAAAATCCGCTTCCAGCCTCCATAATAAATTTTGGGTTGTATTTGACGGGTATCCGGATCAGGCTCTGGATGAGGCGGGTAAAGGGAATATAATGGTTATATTTTCGCAGGCCGAGAGCGCCGATGAAAGGATAAAGAAGCTGCTGGGCTTGATTCCTAATCCTAAGAATGCAGTTGTTGTTTCAGATGACAAAGAAATAGTTTTTTTTGCCAAAGCCTGCCGGGCGAAACCCGAAAGCGTGGAAACCTTTCTTTCTTTCCAGGATAAGTTGGCGCGGATAAGAAATGAATTGCCGGAGCAAGAGATTACTTATAGCCAGATGCGCAAAATAAATGAGGAATTGAAGAAACTATGGCTGGCATAAAGTTCTTGGGGACCGCAGGCGCTCGCTTTGTGATGATTGAACAGCTCAGGTCTTCGGGAGGGGTTTGGGTTTCATATAAAGAGACGAATGTCTTGATCGACCCGGGGCCGGGGAGTATTGTGCGCTGCTCGGCGTCCCGGCCGAAACTAAACCCCGCAAAATTAGACGCCATTATCCTTACCCACAAACATTTAGACCACTCCAATGATATAAACGTAATGATTGAAGCGATGACCGAAGGGGGATTTAAGAAGCGGGGGATTGTTTTTTGCCCTCAAGACGCGATAGGGGAGGATTCGGTAATTCTAAAGTATGCCGCGAAATTCCCCTCAAGAATCGATATCTTAAAGCCAAACGCAGATTACGCGGCGGGCGATTTGAAGTTTAAAACCTCGATGCGGCATCTTCATCCGGTTGAAACCTATGGTTTGAAATTTAACTTAGGAGGCGTTAGCGTTGGTTTGCTTGCCGATACAAGATTCTTCGAGGAGCTAAAGGATTTTTACAAAACAGACATATTGATAATCCCGGTGGTTTTTCTCGACCCGCATCCCGGTATAGATCATCTTTGCCTGGCTGATGCCGAGAGAATAATCAATGCCTGCAAACCGAAAAAAGCAATTCTTACGCATTTTGGCAGGACTATGCTTATGGCTAAACCGCATATTCAGGCTAAAGAGTTGTCTAAGCGTCTAGCTGTAGAAGTGCAGGCAGCTTATGACGGAATGGGCCTGATTTTGTAAGACTATTTCCTTGACACTTATTTCTTTGCGTGTTATTTTATCCCTGTATTCAGTCTGATAACATAAAGGAGGTGTAGAGTGTTAAATGTAATGAAGAAATTTTTACTCCTTTCTTTTACCTTCCTGATTTTTCCGTATAGCGGTTTTGCCGAAGACACCCTAACAATAACCACCTACTATCCTTCTCCCTATGGAGTCTACCGTGAGCTAAGAGCCAAGCGTATGGCCATAGGAGAAAATTATACGAGTGGAGCTAACTACACCTGGCAGGATACCGAGAGCGGCTCCGGAGAAATTGACTTTGACGCTGACCTGGTAGTAGAAGGCAATGTGGGGATAGGGACGGTGAATCCGGCATCCAACCTGCATATCGCCTCTTCTACGGGAATGGCTCTGGAGTATCTTACCGCAGGGGATAACTCGCAGACCGGGATATTCTTTGTAACCAACTACCTAAGCTCTGCTGATTATGCCGGAATCGGCATAAGGACTGACGGCAGCCTTGCATTAACCGGAGGGGCAAGCATTGCAAGCCCTAATATGGTTATCAATAACTCAGGGAATGTCGGTATCGGCACCACCAGTCCGGGGGCAATGCTCCAGATCGGTGCTGGCACAGGAAGCCTTCATGTGCTTACTCCGGGGTTGCTCCTTAAGAATTCGACATCCTACGAGCGCAGTATCATGGAGATCCATGACCCAACCGGGGCAAACAGGCTTGTTATCCAGACTTTAGCCGATACCTCTTATATAGCCTCCCTGGATGCCAAGCCAATAGCTTTTCAGACCTCAGGAGGCAATGTGGGGATTGGGACGGGGAGCCCGGAGGCGAAATTACATATAAGTGCTGGTGATAACTCGTTTGTTAAATTTGGGCCAAATGCAACATATGGTGCATTTCTTGTAGTTGGGACTGGAGCCGCGGTTGGTGATTGTCTTCCTGCATCTGGTAGAGCTGTGATACTTTCAAGTAGCGGTAATCTTCATCTTGATGCAGGTACAGGTAAAAATGTCTATATCGGATGGCTCACTGCTGCTGCTACATATATTAGCGGGTCATGGTATGGGTCATCTGATCAGCGTCTCAAAAAAAACATTCAGACTATCCCTGATTCGAAGGGGCTTGTTGCGATTAATAAGTTGAATCCTGTAAGTTATACACGTATTGATAATCCGGGCGGCGGCACGCAATTAGGTTTCGTTGCGCAACAAGTGCAGTCAATATTCCCTGAACTTGTCTCAAATTCTGCCGCAACAACTCTTACGCCTGGCGGAACTCTCGCTATCAACTACATCGGCCTTCTTCCTCCAATCGTTAAGGCAATTCAAGAACTCAAAAAACAAAATGAAATCCTGCAGGTAGAGAATAAACAACAGGATTCTAGGATTAAAAAATTAGAAGTAAAGCTCAATAAGAGCTGTAAATAGAAAGAGAAAAATGAAGGAGATTGGTTGCATTGACTCAATAATTCGCTTGGTTTTTTGTTCTGGTTGTCCTGTCTATGCCTACCATTGTTTTTCCGCAAACGATTAACTCCCGCGTTCTCCCAGCTGCATCTTAAGGACTGCGCCTGCTATAATTTATTTTTAATAAATTGCGATTTCTGAAAATTTGGATATAATAAATTTATGCAATATACCCAAGGAAGTATAGGCAGGATTTTCTTGTTGAAGTTTGAGGATGACGATATCCTTCTGGATGAGCTTTCAGCATTCCTAAAAAAAGAGAAGGTCAAAACCGCTGCCCTGGTTTTTATCGGGGCGCTTAAAAAAGGGGATTTGGTTACCGGCCCCATAAAACCGGTCATTCCCCCTGAGCCCAATCAGGTTTACTTTAGCGGCGGCTGGGAAGTGATGGGGATTGGAACTGTTTTTACCAATAAGAAAGCTCCGCAAATCCACATCCATAGCAGTATGGGCAAGAAACAAAAAACCCTTACCGGCTGCGTCCGCGGAAAATCCCGGGTTTTTCTGGTGGTAGAGGCGATGGTCTTCGAGCTTAAAGGAGTAAAGGCTACCAAAGATATTGATCCGCGCACAGGCTTAAACCTCCTGAAAATCTTAAAATAAGGAATGCGCTATGTATAAGAAGTATACTGTTTTAGTTTTAATCCTGGCGGCCGTATTCTCATCCGGGTGTATCCATCTTAGCCAGCAAAACAAGTCGATAATCTATCAATATTCCACTAGCAGCGCTTTTCTGGCGGGCGCTTACGACGGCGGTCTTAGTGTCGGGCAGCTAAAAGAGCATGGCAATTTCGGGCTCGGCACTTTTAACGGCATCGATGGAGAATTGATTCTCGTCGGCGGGGTTTGTTACCAGGCGAAATCAGACGGCAAAATCTCCCGGGCCTCCAGCAAGTTGAAAGTTCCCTTTGCGGTGGTTGATTTCTTCCGGTCTTCTACCGAGGCGGTCCATTATAATTCTTTAACCTATAAACAATTGCTGGAATATCTGGATTTGCTTATACCCGACAAGAATTCCATTTTTGCCATTAAGGTCGAAGGCGATTTCGTTACTGTTAAAACCCGCAGTTTCGCAAAACAGGATAAACCCTATAGGCCTTTCTCCGAAGTCGCCAAGTCCCAAAGCGTCTCGGAATTCTCCGGCATCAAAGGCGCGTTAGTCGGATTTTATTTTCCGGGCTATATGAAAGAACTCAATTTCAGCGGGTATCATTTTCATTTCATCAGCCGCGACAAAAAATCCGGCGGGCACCTTCTTGATTGCAGCCTGTCGCAGGGTATAATCAGGATACAGAAGATGAATAATTTCTTTATGGCCTTGCCCGATAATCAGGAGGCTGCAAACTAGGGGAGGATAAATGGCAAGAAAAGTTATAACGTTCATAGCCGCGCTATTTTTTATCAATCTATTTACCAAAGGAGCCTATAGCATGGATAACGATATCGTTGTGCTGGAAACCAATCAGGGAGCGATAGAAATTAAACTTATGCCTGAAACAGCGCCCAAGGCCTGCGAAAATTTTACCCGGCTGGCCGAACAAGGTTACTACAACGGATTGATTTTTCACCGGGTAATCAAAGGCTTTATGATTCAGGGCGGAGACCCTACCGGAACAGGCGCGGGAGGAGAATCGGTTTGGGGAAAACCTTTTGCCGACGAAGTAACTCCCGGCGTAAAATTCGATAAACCCGGGATTTTAGCCATGGCCAATGCCGGCCCCGGCACTAACGGCAGCCAGTTTTTTATTACCACTGCCGCAACTCCCTGGTTGAATATGCATCATACAATTTTCGGCGAAGTTATCTCGGGTTATGATGTCGTGCAGAAAATAGAAAACACGCAGGTCAACGCTTCCGACAGGCCGCTTGCCGAGCAGAAGATTATCAAAGCATATTTGAAGAAATAAGGAAGGATAAATGCGAAAAAAGAGTTTTCTTGCGGCTATTTATTTGTTCGCCGTTTTATTGTTTACCGCTGCGGCATCGGCGGAAGAATTCCCTTCCATCGAGCCGTTTAGCAAAAATGACCGCGTCTTGATTCTGGCGCCGCATCCTGACGATGAAGATATCGGCTGTGGCGGCGTAATCCAGCGGGCGGTTAAATCCGGGGCCCAAGTCAGGGTTGCCTACCTGACTAACGGCGACCACAACGAATTCGCCTTCATCGTCTATAAAAAATGGCTCGTTTTCCGCAATTCCGAATTCATCGCTATGGGCAGGGTCCGGGAAGAAGAAGCTAAAAAGGCGATGAAGATATTGGGCTTGGATGAACGCGACCTCATTTTTCTAGGGTATCCCGATTACGGCACCGACACTATGTTTTTTTCTTCCTGGGAGAAGAGCGCGCCCTTTAAAGATATTCTTACGCGCCAGTCTTACGTGCCCTATAAGGAAGCGCCTTCTTTCGGGGCGCCCTATAAGTCCGAAAATATCCTCTCTGATCTAAAAAGGGTGCTCCTTGGGTATAGGCCCAATAAGATTTTCGTTTCGCATCCGGCCGATGTCAACGGCGACCACTGGGCGTATTATTGTTTCCTGCAAATTGCCCTGCAGGATTTGAAGAAAGA
>Ga0265297_10009448_pt1 | contig 12562 bp, 9 predicted proteins | sample Munlanlwell13791_FD_192502 | JGI IMG/M metagenome (GOLD analysis project Ga0265297, IMG submission 192502) | Leachate microbial communities from a municipal landfill in Southern Ontario, Canada - Leachate well 137-91 | ecosystem: Engineered > Solid waste > Landfill > Unclassified | place...
GGTTCAGAGCATTAATGCGCTTTACTGCACGGACCTCCCGCGCGACACGAAACTTGCGGATGCCGGCGTTGCGCCCGACCTTCGTGATTTCGCCGATGTGCAAAAGTCAGCAGGCGCATTCTCGATCACGCCCGCTGACGCAGCCTGCGGACAGTCGTACTACATTGAAGGCGGAGCGGCGAATCCGTGCGAAGGCACGAAGTGCGAGACTGGAAAGGCGTGCATGTCGTGCGCGGGCGCGGCGCTCAAGGAGTGCAATGGCGTGAGCGGAGAGCAAAAAGTGTGCGCGAAGCTTGAGTTTGGCGGCAATATTCGGTATGCGGACGGACGCTACCCAACGGCTGTTCGTCTCATCTTTGCCTGCGGGTACGCGAAGAATCCAACGGATATCTCCGTGATCCGCGCTAATTTGAAGGATCGATTTAAAGCGAACGTGAATCGCGGCGCGAATACCGCCGGAGACGCGTCAGCTTCGGGATTCGCGGCCTATGCGTTCGAGTTGAAGGAATTGGTCCTTGGCGAGGCGCGGGCGGCGTGCGAGACGGGCGGCGGAAATCGGCTCGTCGGGGCATTCCTCGAGGTCGAATATAACGGAGGGACGGCGATCATTGCGCGGTCGAAGTGCGCCGGTGGCGGCGGAAGGCTCTCCGGGTATGCGAACGGAACGGATTATGCGCTTGCGTACCATTGCGGCATCAATCCGCCGAACACGGACTTCGAGAATCCCGCATCGGCGTACTGGACGATCGGCGAACTCACGCAGGCCTCGGGCGGTTTGAATGCGATCACCTGCAATTTCAACCTTGATAATAATTCGGCTCCGAAAGACCCGGGGAGTGATGCGTCATACTGCGCTCCGGCGCCGAAAGTTGTGACGCCGCCGGAACCGGTCCTGCCAGGTTCCTAAAAAATGGGAATGGGTGAGCATGGCAGCGTGCACATTGTTTGACCATGCGATCCTCGTCCGCGCGTCGCGCGTTCGTTTCGAATTGCCCGCGCCTCCACGTCGACAGGGGTAAATAAGAATAAAGAGTATCAATAAGAACAGAAAAACAGCGCTTCATCTCGCGTCATTTTTTACGCTTTACCCGTGACTCTTTTTCTCGTTCTCTCGGCCAACAATGAAACAATGGAGCAATGAAGCAATCTGTCCAACGCAGGCGCCCGATCCATCGCGATCCACTCCCCGGCTGGATCCCTTGTCATGCCTTCCGATACGTGTTAGCCTCATCACCATTGATATTTGCGATCGCCGAGGAGCGTTCGCATCCATCCTCGCCATACCATGTCAGCCTCAACGCACATCCAGATCCGCGGCGCGCGCGTCCACAACTTGAAGAATGTTTCGATCGCGCTTCCGAAGGATAAGCTGACCGTTATTACCGGTCTGTCGGGAAGCGGGAAGTCGTCCCTCGCCTTCGATACAATCCACGCAGAAGGCCAGCGGCGGTACATGGAGTCGCTCTCGAGCTACGCGCGGCAGTTCCTCGAGCTTCAGGACAAGCCGGACGTTGACGAAATCGTCGGCCTCTCGCCGACCGTCGCGATCGACCAGAAGTCGAGTTCGCATAATCCGCGATCGACCGTAGGCACGGTCACGGAAGTCTACGATTTTTTTCGCCTCCTTTTTTCGCGCGCCGGCCGCGCACATTGCCCGACATGCGGAAAACCCGTCTCCGAGCAGTCTCCGAAGGAGATCGCGGAAAAAATCCTTGCGCAGTCGAAAAACGGCGATCTCATTCTCCTCGCGCCAATGGTCATGAAGCAGAAGGGGGAGCATAAGGTCGTCCTCCAGGCCGCCGAAAATGCGGGGTACCACGAAGTCCGCTACGACGGGACCCTTGTCGACATCGACGAGCTCCTGCGCATGAAAGCGGACAAGAAGGCGGAGCATACGATTGAGGTCGTTATCGCGAAGGTCGACAAACAGACGTCCATGGTCCTTGAGTCGCTCCTTGAGCTTGTGAAAGCGGGTCTCGAGCTCGGCAATGGCCTCCTCATTGTCCTTAATGAATCGACGCTCGACGAAAAGCTCTACTCCCAGTCGCTCTACTGCGCCGAATGCGGCACGTCCGTTCCAACGCTCGAACCGCGTCTCTTCTCGTTTAATTCGCCGCACGGGGCATGCCCGGCGTGTACGGGGCTCGGTACGAAGCTCGTCCTTGAGCCCGACCTCGTCATCCCGAACAAGAAACTCACGATCGCCCAGGGCGCGATCAAGCCGTGGACGCGCATTGCGGGGAATCAGGCGTGGTACTTGAAGCTCCTCGACGCCGTGGGTAAGGCGCATGGCTGGAGCGTGAACGAGGAGGTCCGAAACCTCCCGCCGAAGGTCATTAACCTCATTTTTAACGGGACGGGCGACCAGACGTATGATGTGGATGGGACGCCGTCAACGTTCGGCGGCATTATCGCGATGCTCGAAGAGAAATACCGGCAGACGGATTCCGAATACGTCCAGAAAGAGATTGAGGCGTACATGCGCGTTATGACGTGCCCGGTCTGCAAGGGGCGTCGCCTTCGCGCGGAGGCGCTCGCCGTCATGGTCGCCGGCAGAACAATCGCGGATCTCGTCGGCATGCCGCTCGACGACTGTTTTGCGTGGTTCGATGCGCTGGGGACCGGTCAGAAGAAAGCGAAGCCATCGAAGATTATCCGCGTGAAACCGGACGCGAAACCGGACGCCATGGGATTCACGGAACGCGAACGCATTATCGTTGATCAGCTTGCCGTTGAGGTGAAGCGCCGGCTCGCAAATCTTATCGACGTGGGGCTGAACTACCTCACGCTTGATCGGAGCGCCATGTCGCTCTCCGGCGGCGAAGCCCAGCGCGTGCGGATTGCCGCGCAGCTCGGGAGCGAGCTCTCCGGCGTCATCTACATCCTCGACGAACCGTCGATCGGACTCCACCCGCGCGACAATGACAAGCTCATCGTCACGCTCAAGCGGCTCCGCGATCTCGGGAATACGGTCATCGTCGTCGAGCACGACGAAGCCGTGATGGAAGAAGCGGATTACCTCGTCGACGTGGGTCCGGGCGCGGGCGAATACGGCGGCGAGATTGTTGCGAAAGGCACGCTCGCGGAGGTGAAACGGAATAAGGAATCGTTGACCGGCGCGTACCTCTCGGGTCGGCGGAAGCTTGAGATCCCGAAGAAGCGGCGCAAGGGGAGCGGTAAGTCGGTCGCCGTTCGCGGCGCGCGCGCGTACAACCTGAAGGATGTCGATTTTCGCCTTCCGCTCGGCACGTTCACATGCGTCACGGGCGTGTCGGGATCCGGCAAGTCAACGCTCGTTCTCGACATTCTTTCCCGCGCGCTCTCCAGCCATTTCTACAATTCGAAGGAACTCCCGGGTGAACACAAGCGGATCGACGGGCTCGACGCGCTCGACAAGATTGTTTCCGTGGATCAGTCGCCGATCGGGCGAACGCCGCGGTCGAATCCGGCTACGTACACGGGTGTCTTTACGGCGATTCGCGACCTCTTCGCGGAGATACCGGAGGCGAAGATGCGCGGGTTCGACGCGGGTAAATTCTCGTTCAATGTGAAGGGCGGCGGCCGTTGCGAAGCATGCGGCGGCGACGGGTACGTCCAAATCGAAATGCAGTTCCTCCCCGACGTTTACGTTGAGTGTTCTGAGTGCCGTGGACGCCGGTACAATGAAGAGGCGCTTGAAATCCATTGGCGCGGAAAGAATATCGCCGACGTCCTTGAAATGACCGTCGAAGAGGCGCGCCGGTTCTTCGTCGATCAGCCGCTCATCTACGAAAAACTCTCCGTCCTCCACGAGGTCGGCCTTGGCTACGTGAAGCTCGGTCAGCCGGCAACGACGCTCTCGGGCGGAGAAGCCCAGCGCGTGAAGCTCGCGACGGAGCTTTCGCGCCGCGCGACCGGACGAACGCTCTACATTCTCGATGAACCGACAACGGGCCTCCACTTTGAAGATATCAAACGCCTCCTCGGCGTTCTCGACGCGCTCGTTGAAAAGGGGAATACGGTTCTCGTTATCGAACACAACCTCGACGTTATTAAGTCTGCGGACTGGGTCGTTGACCTTGGCCCCGAGGGCGGCATTCGCGGCGGCAATATCGTTGCCGAAGGCACGCCGGAGCAGGTCGCGAAGGTCAAGAAATCGTTTACGGGGCAGTATTTGCAGAAGGTGGTGTAAGAGAAAAGACTGGAGGCGGTAACAATGGAGCAATGAAACAATGAAACAATCCTCCGCTCTGGAGGATTGTTTCATTGTTTCATTGCTCCATTGTTAGATTGCCGTGTCATCTAAAGCACGCGAGCCCGATTCTAGGCGTGAGGAGGCTTGTGGTGGGGAGAGGGGTGGGATATTCAGCGTCTTTAACGTCGCGATGGCGATGGGGGCGTTGGACGATCAGACTGCGAAATCAACCGATTTTTCATTCCGCGAAGCGGAATTGCTTTTCAGAGTAGCAATCGAACGGAGTTGAGGGGATCCAAAATAAGACATTGGTCTAGACCAAGGTCTTATTCGTTGCGAGACGATGCCATCAAAAACATTTCAGCTGGAAAGGGATCCCGCTGCGCGGGATGACAAATCGTGGATATCGTTACACCTGGAACCAAGATGATATTTGTTTCATCCGAATCTGCGAGCATCGGCGCAAGAAAGAATCCGTATTCGGCTTATCTACATTGAAGGCCCCGCTCGGAGATGAGGGGGCCTTCTGAAGGCGTGGAACGTCTTTAGATCTCGGACGCGAGGCATGTCGAGTGCTCGCGTTGGTCGATGAGGCTGAAGAACGTGCGTCCAGGTTTGAGGAACCCGCAGAGATCCAGGCCGGTTTCGGCGATCGCGATTGCCGAGACATGGTCGCCGAACACGACGACGCGCGTGTACGGAGGCGCAGGCTCGTCGAACGGGTACACGAGCAGGGCGACCATGTCGCCCGGCAGGATGAGACGGCCGGTGTTCGCGCAACGGATACTTTCGCGCTCGAAGAGCACTTTGCGGCAGTCGCCGCAGTGCGACAGGGGGTGCTTGAACGCGTTGGAGGGAATCTCCTCGCCGTACGCGTCGATCGTGTAGCGCGTGTCGTAGTGCCCGCAGTCGTACTGGAATTTACTCCGTTGGCCTAAGAACCAGCGCTTGCGCGGCGTGGTTGGCGGACGGATGATGCGGATGTCGTTGTGCGTGCTCGGCGTGAGCGGCGGGCGCGTACTGAACACGGTGGCGAGGGCGTAGTCTTTCGGCACGGGGATCTCCTTTGTGTGAGGGTGCGGGCGCACGCTATACGCGATCGTCGTTCGCGTCAAGAGGCGGAAGAAAAAAATCGAGCCCCATCTCACAGTGCGGGAGGGGCTCGGGCGGGAAAGTGCGCAGGGAGGCGGTCGGAGGAACGGACTCGGTAGGCGACGGCCGCCTCGGCGCGTTCAACGGTCGCGCGTTTGAGCGTAGTTTCGCACGACCGACACCGCGCATGCGGCGAACCATGCGAGGAGCACGGAGATGCAGGCCACGTCGCATTGAATCTGCGTGAGCATGTGCGTCTCTCGGAGCACGGCAACGCCGATGATGCCGAAGAAAGCTCCGATGCTCGCGATCGCGACGACGATCAATGTCCTATCATTTGGATCCATCTCTTGTCCTTGTTTCGAGTTGTGAACGAAAAACGAATAGCGCCGAATGGCGATTCTCGCACAAAACGGACCTTTCGTCAAGGCGCTTCCATCAAAAAAGCACGGGGATCCGCGTCTCCGTGCTTCGTTGTTCGATTATGCTTTCGTTGCCGTTTCCGGTACCTCCGCTTCTCCTTCGGCGGCCTTCGTTTCTTCTGGCGCCTTCGTTTCTTCAACGGCTTCCGGAACGACGTCCGTGATGACTTCTTTGACACCTTCCATCGGGACCGCTTCCGTGACTGGGGAGAGCTTTACGTTCTTCACATCTTTCATCCGCTTCGTGTGATCGCGCAGAAAGCTCAGATTCTTCCGACGGACTTTTAGCTGCTTCACGAGTTCAATTTTGTCGATCGATGGGAGGGCGAGCGGGAGGATCTTCTCGACGCCGACGCCGTGGGAAATTTTCCGGACGGTCATCGTTTTGTGGTCGTCTTTCCCGTGGACGGTCATAACGAGCCCCTCGAAGACCTGAATACGCTCACGCGGGCCTTTTGCGCCCATTTCCGTGATTTTCTGGTGGACCCGGATCTGCATGCCCGTTCGGACCTGCTCGGGTTTGATCGTGTCGTGCTGTGCCTGTTGGGCCATATGATTCGTGGGCTCGATAGTAGCGGAGCTTTGAAAAAAGGTCAAGTAAGCGAGGGCACGGGTCAGGGCCGCTCCAATCATCCCTGACCCCTGACCCATGTCCCCAGACCAAACACGACGCCCCGCAGAGGAAGACCCTGCGGGGCATTGTGAAAAGGAAGGAGCGCAATTCAGGCCGGCTTGGGCTCGGAGAGCCGGAAGACCTGCTCATCGGCAATCGCCTTGGCGACGGCGGAGAGGAGCGGTGCGTCCGCGAGCGCCTGGAGGCGCTGGAGCTCGGCCTGCTCTTCACGCGATCGGACGCGCGCTTCCGCGAGCGCGAAGGCGAACGCATAGGTCAATGCCGGGAAGTTGTACGCTTCCGTTTCGACGAGGATCCGATTGATGAGTACGGGTCGGTCGGACGGGGGGAGCGTGTACGCGTGGTGTGCGAGGTAGGCCGGCATGAGGTCGACCCATGGTTTGAAGTTGCCTTCTCCGAAGGAGAATCTCCACGCCCACTCGATGTTCGAATCCATGTTCGGCCAAATATCCTTTGGGATGTACGGCCACATGATTTTCATATTTCCCTGTTCGTCGGGATCCGGCGTTCGCCAGACCTCGTCCCATACGGCCCGGGGCAGCTCCTTGCCCCACTTGTCCCATCGCGTGAGACCCTCGGTCTTCGGCGGATCGCCGAAGCGTTCGACGGGGATGCCGACGTGCGCGACGAGTTCGGGCGCGAAGATCTCCATGGCAAGCTCCATCGGACAGTTCATGATTGCGCTCGGATCCCGCGGAATGCCGCCACCCAAGAGCATGAGGAGGCGCGCAGCCTGGATCTTCATGGTGTCCGCGCGTGCCCGCATGCGCTCGGTCGCGAGCGGGTATGACGTGCGCATCGGCGCCTCGACGTAGTGGACGACGTTCGTCCACGACGTTTGGATCGTCTCGCCGGCCGTGAATGCCTCCACGGGCAGGTTGTTGAACGGCGACATGCCCCAGGCGGAGTCGAGCCGCAGGTTCGGCCAGAAGCGCGCGCCGCGCAAATGCATGTCGCATGCGAGGTTGCGCGCGAAGTCGCGGATGCCGAAGATCCCCGCAAGGCGATCGGCCGACTGGACGAAGTGCCGGAGCGGATCCGATACGTCGTTCGCGCCGAAGTGCGCGATGATGCATCCGAGGACCCGATTCCGGACCGCCTTCCAGATCTTCTCGTCCTCTTCCGTGGCGGGCGAGATTGCCTCTTCGAGCGCGGAATCCATGATGTGCGCGGAGAACCACGCGTGGACCTGCGTTGCCATGGGCTTTCCGAAGACCTTCTCTTCGGCGTACCGGCCGATGTCGTGGCCGATAATCCCCAGGAGCGCGATGAGTTCTTCGCAGGGCGAAAACCGGTCTTCGGCGAGCGCGCGGACGCCCTCGAAGAGGTCGTACGCAAGGTGGATGCGGTCATGGCCGATCGCCTGATCCATCTCCTGGATCGAGCGGATAAGGTCGAGCACGAGGCCACGGAGTCCGTCCATGTGCCGCCCGACGAACCCGTCCGACTCGTACGAACGTGTGTGCGTGATGTCGGCATTGAGCGTTGCGTCGATCTCTTGGCGCATGGCGGCGAGGATCTCGGCGATCATGTTCTGCTTGGCGTCGTTGTCGCCGCTGATTTCCTTGGCGGCGTTGATGGCGTTCTTGTGAAGTTGTGAAATGTTCACGGGATTTCCCTCCTGTAGGTGCCTGTTCTGCAGGTGTTCAGTATCAAAAAAAGCCCGTCTCGTCAATACCGAGGGAGGCTAACAGGGGGTCGGGGGACATGGGTCAGGGATAATCAGAGCGGCCCTGTCCCATGTCCCCTGTCCCCTGACCCCCTGACCCCTGTCCCATGCCGTTCGGGACGGGCCATAATCATTACGCGGTCACGCCTTTCTCTCTCAATGCCTCCATCACCTTTTCCGCTGTCGCCTCCGGACTGGGGAGCGTTGTCGTGTCGAGGACGAGGTCGAAGTTCGCGGGGTCGCGGTAGTCGAGGCTGTAGTACTTCCGATACCGCCGGTCGTCGGAGTCCATGCGCGTGGCGAGTGCGGCCTTCGTATCTTCGACGTCCGCGTACATCCGTTCGTCGTCGCGGTTTTCGCCGGGGAGCGTGCGAGCGGAAAAAACGCGTTTTGCCGCCTCGTTAAGATCGCAATCAAGAAAGATTTTGAATGCCTTTGGGATGAAATGCCACGAGAGCCGACCCTCAATGACGAACTCCTCTCCGGATTCGCCGAGCTTTCGCTGATACTCATCCACGTCATGATCCGTGAAGGCTTCGCGTTCGCCGAGTTCGTTCAGTTCATCGAGTGTGAGCCCGCGATCCAAGGCCATCTGCCCTCGGATCGCGCCCGCGGAGTAGAAGGGAACGCCGAGTTTGCCGGCGATGATTTTTGCGACGGACGTTTTGCCGGAACCCGGAACGCCGGAGATGGTGATGATCATAGGGATTGGATTGATGGATTGATGGTGTAGGCGATGGGCTTTGGATTGATGGATTGATGGGGTTGGAGTGCGCTACGCGCACGATTCCTCTTATGGCGTGCAGGCAGGATCAAAAATATAAGGATTGTGCGAAGCCGCGTTTGACGCGGCGCAGCACACCAACCCCATCAATCCATCAATCGATCAACCTAACGCCTATTTCAATACGTCCACCACCTCTTGAAACGCCGGATCCGGGTCAATGGTGAAGCTCTTTCGTTCGCCTGAATCGGGATCGTCGAAGGTGAGGGCGACGCTTTCGAGCATGAGGCGCGGGGCGGTGATGTTCCGTTTGGATGAACGGGGTTTGTAGAGGGGGTCGCCCAAGACCGGATGGTTGAACGCGAATAGGTGGGCGCGAATTTGGTGCGAGCGGCCGGTGAGAATATGGAGCTCGAGGAGCGCGGCTCCGTTCAAACGGCGGATGGTCGTGTAGTTCGTCCACGCCGCGCGTCCTTCGCTGCTCTCTTTCGGCATCGCAGCCATACGCGCTTTCGTGGAGCTCCGCCCGATGCGGAATTTGAGATCGCCTTCGTTCTGCGGCACATCGCCGTACACGAGCGCGAGGTACGTTTTGTCGACTTTTCGTGTTTTGAATTGCCGTTTGAGATTTTCGTACGCGTCTTGCGTCTTTGCGATCACAACGAGTCCCGACACGTCTCGGTCGAGCCGGCTCACAATACCAGGCTCCGCTGGATCTTCGCCGACTTTCGCAACCTCAGGCGCGTGCGCGATGACGGCGTCGATGAACGTATCCGTTTCTCCCTTTGACGTTGGGTGCATGAGGACGCCTGCGGGCTTGAACGCAACGAGCCAGGATGGAGTTTCGGCGAGAATGCGAAGCGGTTTTGCCGCGTCGCTGCGTCGCTGCGTCGTTGCGTTGGTGGGGTGCGTCTTTTCTCGCGGGCTCCCCGCCGGTTTGTTTGATGATTGACCCGCGCTCCCCAGCTCAACAACGTCTCCTTCATTCAAGAAGCGATGGACGGCTGCGTTTTTCCCATTCACCTCGACTTCTCCGGCCTCGATCCGTTTCTTCGCCTGCGAGCGCGTTAAACCCTCGACCGTCTCCGAGAGGAAGACGTCGAGTCGTTGCCGGTGGTGGTCCGCATCAACGGAAAAGCGCATTGTCATGGCAGAAGTATGCGGGAAATTCGGCGGACTGGGAAGGCACGTTCGCAAATACGAGGCGTTAGCCTCGTATTTGCGGCGGCGTTTAACGCCGCATTCTTACAATCTGGTATCGCGTTTAACGCGATGGTAGGCCCGCTTGGATTCGAACCAAGGACCACAGAGGTATAAGCTCTGCGCTCTAACCAACTGAGCTACGGGCCCATCGTGGGGGATTTGGTGCGTGCATTCCGGACAGATCGCCTTACTATACCGGCCTTCATTGAAATGAGAAAGCGCGGCCGCGTTGGGAGCGGCCGCGCTATGGTTCGAGAGGCGGCTCTCGAGAGGGGGAATCAGGTCTCTTCGACCGTGACGTCGATCTCCGTTCCCGGATCCGGATCAGGATCCGTCGGGGGCGCGGCGGCGGGCGCGGCGCTGAGATCGGGAATGGGCGGCGGCAGTTCGCTGCCGGCGGGAGGGGCTTCGCGCTCTGGAGCCTTCGGTGCCTCGGCGGTTACGCCGTTGTGCGCGAGATCGTTCACGAAGATGCCAACCTTCTGCGCGGCCACGATGACGTAGAGCTCGAAGAGTTGCGCGGGGCCCATGTGCTGGACCAACTCTTCGTTCGTGACGACCGTGAAGAACTCCGTTGCCGTGAACGGTTGCCGTTCCTTCACGCCCATGGTGAGCGCCGATTCGGCGACCGTTTTGAGGAGCGATGCGCAATCCTTAGCGAGGAGCGCTTCCAGAATGCGTGCCCCTCCGATGCGCGCGAGCTTCTCGTCCGCCGTGAAGATCTGGAGCGCGTCGATCTCGTTCATCGCGCCGAGCACTGCGTCCGGGGAGGCGGCGAAGAGGCCGTTCGCACAGATGAAGCGCCAGAGGCCGAATTTGCCGAATGTCCCGACGGCCTGCTTGCAGGTGATCGCGTCGCGAATGAATCCAGAGACGGCGTCGGCGCCATTCGCTTCGACGCAGACCGTGATTTGGGCGGCCATGACATCGGGCGTCAGCGTGTCGTAGAAGACGCGCGGATACACGGCATTCCCGCCGCCGAGCAGCTGGTAGACCACGGCCATGACCTCGGCACGGGACTCGGCGTTTTCCGCGAGGGCCGCGGCCAGGGTTTCGGCCGGGAGCGTCTTGAGGAACAGTCCGTCCGGAACCACGCGCGGTCCGTGGATCTCGTCCTTCGAGATCGCGAGGAGCGCGGTCAGGAACTTCGCGGCCAATCCTTCGGCAATGGGGATATTCGGTGTCGTCATGAGTGACTCCCTTCCTCTCTTGAGTTGTAACAGGGTGCTCGACCAACCTTCCAGAAAACGAAGAAAAAGTCAAGGGGAATGCTGGGGCTTTGGATCTTTAGATCTATTGACCCAAAGACCTATTTTACTTTCCACGCCCATCGCACGTACGCCGCGCCGGGTGGGCAGGTCTTCAAAAAAATTTTCGTCTGCGCGTCGTGGCAGTAGCCGCAGCCAAAATCCGTGCCAAGTTCGCGTTTGAGCTCGCTAATGCGGCGCTCGCGTTCGGCTTTAGCAATAAGGCTGGCGGCGGCGACCGTTCGATCATCCCGATCGGCGTGGTGCGTGGCGATAATGCGATGGCGCGCGATCCCCATTGATCCCGCATTCAGGCGGTCGACGATGTCCTGCGCATTCGAGCTCATCGCGTCCGCGAGAATGCGCGCATCGCGATGTTCGTGCTCGCGCTGGAAATACCGGAGGAGCGACATGAACATCTCTACCTCCAGCTCGTTCAGGGATCGGCACGGATCGTAAAGAGCATCATCAATCTCCGTGGGTTCGGCGGAGAGGGTCGCATACCAGCACCGCTCACGGATCATCGCGGCCAGTTCATCGCGGCGTTCCGCCGGAACAAGCTTTGAATCGCGGACGTTCATGTCCGCGAACCAGCGCCGATCTTTCTCATCCGCCGCGACAATCGCCACGACGAGCGGCCCGATCACGCACCCCCGCCCGGCTTCATCGATGCCGGCGTAGATCATGGGATGGCGCGTGGAGAGATCCATACTGGGAAGGGTATCGCGCTCCGTGAGAGTACGTCGAGTCAATACGCCTTGACAATCTCGGCGTTTTCGTCTAACGTGCGCTTGAAACCGCTCATCGGCGGGATCTGCGGAATGCGACGCAAACAAGATAAGTCGTCAATACATCCGCATCGTTCTGTAGACATCCAACCGAAGACAAGGAGTTTGGATCATGAGCATGAAGAAGGCGGAACCCTACGTTGTGATCACGAACGGCGCTCTCGACGAGATCGGGAACGGCGACATCATCCTTCGAGGCGTCGTGCTCTCGGATACGCTCCGTCTGCTCAAGACGGACGCGTACCAGCGGGAGGCCATGCCGCTCACGAGCCTGCAGGACATCATGTCGGCGCTCGAGAACGGCGAGGCTCTTCCGGACATCGAGCTGGGGATGCGCGGGCAGAACTTCAAGGAAGTCGCGCCGGGACGGTTCGTCCTCAGGGACGACGTCTACATCGTCGACGGGCAGCAACGGACGAATGCGGCGATCCACCATATCGCCACGCATCCGGACGCGAACGTACACTTGGGCGCCACGGTCCACTTTTCGACCACGGAAAGCTGGGAACGGGATCGGTTCCACACGCTGAACACGCAGGGGATCAAGGTCTCCCCGAACGTGATCCTCCGCAACAGGGCGGACACGAGTACGTCCATGCGCCTCCTGTA
>Ga0265297_10009449_pt1 | contig 12561 bp, 12 predicted proteins | sample Munlanlwell13791_FD_192502 | JGI IMG/M metagenome (GOLD analysis project Ga0265297, IMG submission 192502) | Leachate microbial communities from a municipal landfill in Southern Ontario, Canada - Leachate well 137-91 | ecosystem: Engineered > Solid waste > Landfill > Unclassified | place...
CACCCGGTGTGTTGGAACCGACGTACTTGGTTTTTCGCTGTATAACAATACAACGACCGAGTATGCAACTGTTACTGGTGAATACGTCCAGCTCAATGGCGTAGTTGCCACTAACCTCAAGCACGCGAACCTGCTACAGCCTGTAGTTGGCCCCCCAAGCCTTGGTGTTCGTGTTGGTGCTGCTCTTACTGGTGCTGCATACACGGAAGGCGCTGGGGACGATTATGTTGTTAGCTATGTTAACGGCACAATCACTCGTTCGGCAGGTAGCACAATCGCAGACGGTGGTTATGTGTATGTAAATTACATGTATCCGCTCACGGAAGCCGACCTTGATTTCGAAGGCAGGAACTTCTGGAACCTGACCAACGACGTCAACGTTTCTGATGGCAAGTGTGCAGTAGCTACAGATGCCACTACCATTTTCACCACGGCATATGACCCACACCTGACTTTCACCGTTAACCAGCTACTCTATGCTGGGACCACGGCTCAGGGTTGTGAAGGTCTTGTCACCACGGCAAGCACTGGTGCAAATGCTTACATCGGTCGCGTTGTGCAGATCCCCACGGCTGCTGATCCGTGGCTTGGCCTACGTTTCGTTAACGTAGCGATTGTCTAAGGGAGGTGCGTTATGACTACATCTAATCCATATCGCAAGCTAGCAGCTCAAAAACGCCCCGCAGCCCCACAGACTGCCAAGCGTTCAGGCGTAGAAGTAGCTCCGAAGACCCGCCTTGCCTCCAAGAAGGATGAGGCTCTATTCGAAGCTAGTGGTAAGTTCAATCCGCAGAGTTACGACCACGGCAAGACCGCTGGCACGAATCGTCGGATGTTTGACAAGAAGGGCGAACTCAATGCCGTAGATCGCAAGGATGCAATGGTTCAGATTAGTCACCTCCTCAATGAAGTGACGAAGAAGAACGCAGGCAACCTCCAGATGCGGAAGGCCACTGATGAGTCAAAGATCACCAAGGAAGCCCGTAGGGACATCCTTGCTGCGGCTCTCTCAGGGTCAACCGATTCAGAGGGTTTCCGTGTCGTAGGTCAGGAACTAGCGCTTCCCATTAAGGCGATTCTTGATTACGAGGGTTTTGCTCGTAAGATTTATCGCGTTCGCAAGTTGGCCCAGGCTGAACCGTTCCGCATTCCGCTCGACATTCGTTCGACTGCATGGGTAATTGGTCAGGATGGTCAGACTCCCGAGAGCCGCATTAAGACCAAGTGGATTACGCCTTCGGAATTCAAGATCACGTCATTCCCGAGTGTTGATATCATGGATATCTATCACTACAACTTCGACGTCCTGGATCGCGCGCAGGATACCGCACGTCAGGAAATCGAACTCGCGGAAGATAAGGCCGGTCTTGCTCTGATTGATCGTGCATCGACTGTAGAGAATGATGCAGTTCTATTTGGTACTCTCGGTGTCTCTGCTTTCGAAGACATCCGGTATCAGGTTGAGCGTCACCGGTTGATCGTAGAGAACTTCATGATCAATCGTCAGGAACTCAGTGACATCGTAAAGACCATGAGCACGCAGGTCGACATGGTTACTGAACGTGAACTGCTCCTGGCCGGTTACATCGGCACGTTCATGAATGCTCAGATTCTCACCGCCGCAGGCACGGGCGTTGAGGAAGTAGTTCCCGCAGGGACCGTTTACGCGGTAACTGGCGCAGACTATATGGGCGAAATGGGCGTTCGCGTTGAGCTGTTCTCAGAGTCCTATAACAAGTATGCGCTCCAGGAAACCGTTAAGGGCTTCGCATTCTGTGAAATCCTTGGCTTTGGTATTCCGAATTCGCGTGCTTGTGCGAAGGGGACCAAATAGTTAGTCGGGTGCCGGGAGGAGAAATTAAAATCTCCTCCCGGCTTTACCCACCGTAAGGTGGAGCTTGGGGAAACCCTGATTGTGGATGACCACTCCAGAATACCTGTTGTTGGGGAAAACAATTGTTTTCTGTCGTACACACATCCCGCCAGGGCTCGTAAGTTACTCAAAGACGGAGACGCCGAAGTGTTTTCGACTTCTCCTTTTACAATCCGTTTGAAACGGAGATCCCTGGAGGATGCTATGACTGCAATCACTAATTTCACGGAATATTTCAAGGAAGAGCGCGACATCTATGTTCAAAATAAGTCTGACCGACTTATTTCACTAGAATTCCAAGTGTCGGGAGATCGCAAGGAATCACATCGGTTGGCTAGGACTCTTGATCCTGTCAATCTGACTCAGTATATTCCTTTCAATGCTATCAAGAACAGCACAGATCTTAGGAATCTGTCAAATCGCCAGCCACCAGCAATTGTCTTTCTTGATGAAGCAGAATACAAGGCGTATTTCCAACAGAAGGCAGCAGCGCACCAGACTACAATTGATGAGGAAATTTCTCGTTCCAATGAGAAGCACCGTTCAGTTGTAAACCGGACGGCCTTCAAGCCAATGGAAAAGATGACGCTGGCTGAAGCGGAGAAGGAGCTTACCAAGCCTACGCCCCCGGAAGAGCAACTAACACCAAGGGTAGTTGGTCTGTGCTCCAAGGTTGGTGCGGACATTAAGGAGGCTGAGATGCTTCCTGCCCGCGATTTCATTGAGGAACTTGAGGCCATTGAAAAGATGCTCACCCCTGCCGATCTGGAATTCATTCTCGTTAATGGATATCACAAATCGGTAAAAAAGTGGGCACAAAAGCGCCTTGAGGGTAGTTCCGCTAAAGAAGAATAACCCACAATAAAGTCCTTCATTTTAGTCTTCCAAACAATTTTATCGTACAATTCTTATAGCATAAGCAAAGGCCAAAAACCATGCAATTTAATGAAAAAGTTCACGAAATTTTTATTATTGGAAAAGTAGGCGCATCTACTAAACTTTGGTTCCAGCCCAGTGGCGAACCAATTGAAAATTTCACTGTTGCAGTTAATTCTAAAGGTGTCCCAATGCCTGGTGGTTTCACCATTGATTGGGAAATTCTCTATGGGGGTAATTGGCTAACGGGTACGCCATATTCAGACACAGCTACGCATGGGGGAGGCCGCGTAATTTCCTCTGGCTCTTTTGCTCTTGGTTTAGAAGTTGCTGAAATCATCTATAATGGTCCGCTAATTCTTCCGACAAATCGACGTAAAACGGTTTACAAAGTTGACGGATCATCTAATAGAACAGGTTGGGGCGGTTTCCCATTACTAGCCAGATTCACCAATAACGACATTTCCGACGTAACTCTTGTGGTAACATTTATTACAAAATCTTTGTCAATAAATTAGCGAAAATTTATACAAGCCCTTTAAAGAATCAACAAATTCTGTTGTAGACTAAACTAAGGAAAAGTCTAAGGAGGAAATCTCTCAAATGCAATATATCGAAACAACAAGAGAAGTAGTAATGACTGCTGCTGGTGGTGCTACGCCAACAGTTCGCGTATGGCTGGACCCTAGTGGCGAACCTTTCCGTGATATTAACATTTCAGTTAGTTCATCGGGCGGTGCATTGCCTGCTGGTGGAGTTACCTGGGCAGTTTATTACGGGGGTTCATTTACTGGGGCATTGTATGATCAAGATTCAACACATACTGGCGGGATTTTGCAAGCGACGAATCTTTTTGCCGGTGCTGCTGAAGTTGCTACAGTAATTCACACAGATACCGATATTTTCCCATCTAATCTTCGCCAAAGAAATGTTCACGTAGAAACAGCCCATACCTTAAGGGGCTATGGCGGCTTTCCTATCGTTCTTGAATTGACAAATAATGCTGCTGTTGCTGTTACGCTTATTGCTTCTCTGGTTGCTCGTACAGTTTCAATTCCGTAATGGAAAGGAAAATTCCCATGCTCAACTCAATCATTCTCGGGTTCAAAAAGGTATTTGGTAAAGACACGACTTGCAGACTTCCTTCTAAAGAGGATTGTCCTTTTTCACACAGGTTTGCAAATATTGATAATGAGTTGGAAAAAATTGGCAGTAAACTTGGGGAGCTTCAGCAAGAAATTGGCAAGCTTCTAGATAGGGAGTAAACAAAATGGCAACTGATACATTAACTGTTTCCGGAACTTTTACATATGAAGAAGCTCCTGGGGGTCCGGACGTTTCTGGTATTTTTGGATCACCAGTAATTACGCCAGCTTCTACAACGGGGCCAACGCTAGATTACAATGAATCAATTGGCAATGTAGCTGTCCTCGCTCCTGCTGCTATTTACATTGTTAATTTTGGAACATTGGCTTCTGCTGATTGGCTATACATTGGAACAGATCAGCCAGTAACGGTTAAATTGAATGGTAGCACGGATGAAATTGATTTAGCTGCTGGTGGTTTTATGGCTATTTTCAATGGGGGGATGACAGCAGCAACAGTTACGTGTGGTCCTGTTTCGGCAAAGGTTAAGTATCTTCTGTTGGGTGATTAATGCTTATCAAAAGCGGAGTAGATGTTCCTTCTGTTGCAAACATGATTGAGCTTGTTCGTGAGAATGCTCATCGGCGCATTGATGTAACTATTTTAGACTCCAATGGAAATCCGGCTGATATTGTTGAAGAGAAAATGTCAACTGGTGATCCAAGGGGTGAATTGGATCTTGAGATAACCGATATTTCTGGTACTGTTGTTTATTCAGAGTCATATTGGCCAAAGAGCAATCCACCATTAACTAGAATCAAGCATAGTGCAATTGGTGCTTATTATTTGAATTATGGTGCTGAAGCTAATGAGACAACGCCAACGGGAACTTACCTATTCAATTGGCACGCGAGAATTACAGACACATCGGAGGATATGTATCGAACTCAGGTTGTCGAAGTAGTTTCTCCAAGGGTGCTGTCATTACTACCTCGATTCCGCCTTATGATTGATAAAACGGTTAAAAGGATTATGCCAGAAAAGGATTGTTTTCTTGGGTATACGGATGGGATGCTCATTTGTTATCTGACAATGGGCTTGCACATGCTCAATGAATACGAGCCCTATCCGATGTGGTATTCAATTGAGAATTACCCCTTGGAATATCATAGCGATATTTTGATGAAAGCGGCTTTGTATGTTGGGGTAATTTCTCAGACGATGTTTGCTATTGATACGGACGTTCCTTCATTCAGTGACCAGGGGCATTCGTTCGTATTGCAACATGCTACGCCACTTGCCGCAATGGCGCAGAATTTAAGGAATGAACTAGATAAGCTGATTCCAATATTCAAGCTCAAGTTCGTGGAATCCGGTACTGTATCTATTGAACTTAGAATGAACAGTGCATATTACGCATTGTTGTCCTCTGCTCCAAGTGGCAGTCTATTCCGTAATTACTGGCTGTCTACGCCCAATTAAAGTGCAAATGCTGAGTAAAGAAGCAATAGCTCGAATTGGTAATTTCCTGCTGACCGGGAAGCCTTTCGGGTTTGCTCAGGAAATGGATGAATCTTGGGCAGATGAAGAACAATGGGAAGATCCTAATGCTCCAGTTGAGGAACAGACTGATTATGGTTCATTGTCACAGGAAGATTTTGTTCGTGGGGAGATGATATTAGGGTTGATGGGGCACGATGTTGAGGGAATGAGCACGGAAGAAAAAGTGGCTGTTCTTTCTGAGCACCCAGATTATCTTAGGCTTGTCCCAAAATTTGATGTTCAGGGACAGTGGGTGCATGTGCTTCGTGAGGACACAGCAGACGAATTAGAAGATGTTATTACTTCTATGCTTGGTAAGAATCAGGAAATTTGTGTAACTGATGCCAATTTGCCTGAATTTTGGAATTTTACTACAGGCAGACGTTTTGGCTTAGTTTTTGAGGGTCGATGCAAGGTTCTTTGGAACGCAGATATGTATAGTTATTTGAATGAGTCTGGTGAACTTGTTGCGGTCGGTAAAGATCAGCAACTTATAGATAAATTGTCAGAAGGTTGGGTTAATTTATCTGAGGTTAAATTGGTCGGTCTTAGGGTTAAAGAAGATGAAGATATATATGATGACGCGCAACAAGTTTTAGATTTGGTGGAAAAGCTAGGCATTACTTGGAATGAAGGGTCAGGAATTGAGAAAGTTTTGTTGGGGGTAGAGGCTATAAGTTTTGAAGAAGCTCAGGTATATTATGATGTTCCTGTAGATTTTGATAGTCCAGAGCACTTGTTTGAGAGTGATGATGCTCTTCCAGAGGGACAAACCTATCAAAATTATTATGACCAGGAGTTAATTCAAGCTTCATTTGACGGGGATGTAGAACAAATAAAGACTCTTTTGGACTCAGGTGCAAATATAAATTTCAAGAGTGGAGAAGCATTAATTCAGGCGGTAAAAGAGGGTTTTTCAGAAGCAGTTAAGGTTCTTATTCGCTCTGGTGCTGACCCTAATTGTAGGTGGGGCTCTCCTCTTTATGAAGCTGTTGCTACTGATGATGAAGAAATGGTTAAGTTGTTATTGTCTTCGGGCGCGGATGTTAAAGAGTCTAAAGCGGTGATGCGTGCCGGGTATGATCTTAATATTGAGATGGGAAAGATACTTATTGCTGCTGGGGGAGATCAGCAGGAATTTATTAGGGCATTTTCTAGTGCAAAAAAGCTGTTGAATGATAAATGAAAACCACGCTTAAAATAGATATGCAAAAGCTTGAAAGAATGGACAACATTAAATTCTTTCGTTTATTGGATGAATCACGTTGGCAAAAATTGATTAACACTATGAAGGATGCTGCGAACAATAAATCTATTGAAGAACTGATGACAGAACTTGTGGAGGACGGGAAGTAATGTCTTGGTCAGATTCAGAGGGATGCAAAGGTAATGGTTCCAGTGCCGTTGGATACTGGGGCCGCGACATTTATCGTAGAGTCCTTGCTGAAGAAGAACAAGCTCGCCAACGCTCTTTGCTAATGGATGAAATACGTGCTGGCGGCATTCGCTCATATCTTTGGCAACCGGTTAAAACTGGTGACAAATGTGCTTGCTACAAAGAAAGCAATCAGCAAGCGGATCGCAAATGCTATAGTTGTCATGGCATAGGTCTTGTTCCTGGCTATACCAAATTCGGGTTTAATACTCTTTGGCTATCGGCTTCAGACACTACAGCAACTCTTATTGATACTGAGGCAACGATAGGTTTCAAGTCCTCGGATATTCAAATATCTGACGGGTACTTGATGGGTGAAATAGTTTCCCCAGATTTTACTTTTTCCAGGACAGCTTTTGGATCATTCTGGGAAACAGAAGTTCACTATACAATTAGAGATTCGTCTTATTCGAATGTAGTAGTAAAGTATTCTCTAGATGCTGGACACACCTGGGCGGATATTTCAACCTTGGCAACGGTTAATCCTGTATCGGGTACAATTCGTTTCAAGGCAATTTTAACCAGAGACACAGTAGATATTCTCAGTCCATTTTTCGACATTGTTCGTGCAAGGTATGCGACGATTGCTTTAGAGAATGAAGTAATTGCTGGCGAGTATAGGCAAGGTCCATTTATCCTTGCAATGAGGGATATTCCATTTAGGAATATTAAGAAGCAAGATTGGGGCGACATTCCTGTATCGGGTAACGAACATTTTTGGACGGGTGGACTTGCTGATTTCGATCCTTCTATTGTCCGTGGGTCATTGGATGAATTGATAACAGGCTCTTGTTTTATCGAATTCATGGATGGGGCTGTTGCTGGTACAAGGCATGTGATAACAGGTTGGCAAAATTCTGACCCATTCGGATTGATACTCGTTTCTCAAACATTTACCACAAGATTGGCCGATACCGTTGGGCCATATTCTTTGGTTTGGTGATACGAAATGTCACGCGAAGATTTAACTGACCGACAGTACGTAGAAACTGCCCCATATGACAGCACAGATCCGCCAAGATTTGGGCAGCTTATTGAAACAGCAAAAGACGCATTTATGACGGAATTGCGGTCATATTTCCAATATATTTCGACAGATGCAGCATATAAATTGAGCGAGATTCCCACAATAAACAAATACAGTCGTGGAACTACTGCTCCCGGTATTGCTGAAGGAGATCTCGAAACCATTACGAAAGTAATGATGTCGTATGCCGATTCATCTGATAAGTTCCCAATGATTGCTATTACTTCTGCAACATCTAGAGAGAAGCGTCTAGGCATTGGAAATAATTTCGTGGACCATGTACAAGATCCGCCCCGTGTAGAAGGTACGAAAGCTGGCCCCTTTGCTTTGACCGATGGCTGGACACTCACCCTGACAACGGTTCCACGGGGGCTGGTTGAAAATACGACAACTTCAACCATTACTTTTAGTAGTATATTATTTGCCACAATAGGAGCAGCTACAATAGATGCTGTAGTTTTGGCGATAAATGCTCAAGCACTTTACTATACTGCTTCAGCGACCGTAGATGGCTATCTGAGGCTCACTGCTGGGGGGCCTTGTGCAGAGGGCACCCCGAACATTATAACCATCACAGGGGGCACTGCGGCTTGTTTAACGGCATTTGGCTTAACGGTTGGGCAGACTGATACTTATTTGAATACCGCAAGACCGCCAAAGAATAGATATGGCACTATGGCGGAAATGACCATAAATATTGATGTAATTACTGACGATTTAAATGAACGTGGCGAGATGAGCGATCTGGTTCAGACATTCTTTGGTTTCTGGATGGAGAAAAGGCGTTTCCAGTTTTTGGGTAGATCCTATTTTACAGACGGTCTTTCGCCGGAAGAATGGTATCACATAATTTTCAAAGGCGAATTTAGCTGGTCTGGGGAGATAAATGTTCCAAGGCTAGGTGGGGAACTGTATGATTACATCTACGCAAATCGTGGATCAGTGCCAATTTTGATAGCTGATTATATTGATCGGCCTTTGACTACTGTGCCCATATTTTTGAATAGTTCTGATGTTGTATGGACTACTTCGTTGCCCGATGGGGATTATTCCGGAAGAAATTTTTTAAAGCACTAGCCCTTTAAGTTTTGCTAGAGTTTTTGTGTTAATCTCTAAGGATGTTTATTGCTGGGAGATCTTAATGGAAATCCAGATGGTGATTGTCAACCACCCATATTTTCGGATGTGGGCTTGTGCAAAGTACAGCATGCCAATGGGAAATGTACAAGGGAAACTGGGAGACTAGAGTGGCCAAGGTAGGATCGAAAGGTACTGCCGTTCGAAGGCAACTTGCGGGTTCGTCCGTGGCAGGACAAGGTACGATGGAGACACCCACCACATCCCCATCCTCTATATCCGCTAGTCTCGATGGTGAACAAACACGGGTTAAAGGTTCCCGGCTTAACGCGACAAAAACCTACGTTCCGGTTCTCAGCATAGACAGGGAAGTTCTAATGCCAACGACAGCAGCCCGTGCCAGGAAATGGATCAAATCCGGCAAGGCAACCCCGTTTTTCCGTGGCCAGATGTTTTGTGTGCGTATGAATGTTCCTACTGGAAAGGAAGTACAACTAATTGCAGTTGGTATTGATCCTGGTTCAAAATGGGAGGGTTTTACTGTTAAATCAGAATTACATACTTATTTGAACATCCAGTCTGATGCTGTTACTTGGGTTCAAGGCGTAATTAAAGATAGGCGGGACAGAAGGCACAGCAGACGACAAAGAAATTCCCCTTATAGAAAAAATAGGAAAAATAGAAAATATGGCGCAAGTGTGGCTCCTTCTACACGGGCTCGTTGGGGGTGGAAACTTCGAATAGCTTCCTGGCTCTGCAAATTGTTTCCTATTAATTGTTTTGTTGTAGAAGATGTTAAAGCTGAGTCAAGGAGGCAACCTAAGTGGGATAAATCTTTTAGCCCTATAGAGTTGGGAAAGAATTGGTTTTATGCAGAACTAGAAAAGTTTGCTAGAGTTGAGACTTTACGTGGGTATGAAACTTTTGATCTTAGAGAGCAATATGGGCTGAAGAAAAGCAGCAATAAGAGTAAGCGTGTTTTTTCTGCACACTGTGTTGATTCTTTTGTATTAGCTACTTGGTATGTTGGAGGGTCAACTGTTCCAGATAATGAGGCTGTTTTGGTTGTTGTTCCTCTTCGTTTTCACCGTAGGCAACTTCATGTTTTTCAGCCTATTAAGAATGGTGTTAGAAAACCCTATGGTAGTACTCGTAGTCTCGGTTTTAAAAGGGGTACAATAGTTAGACACCCAAAATATGGAAAAACTTATGTTGGGGGGACGTCAAAGAATAAAATTAGCTTACATTCTTTGCTTACCGGGGAACGGTTGAGCAGGGATGTTCGACCAGCAGATTGTGTGTTTTTGTCATATAATTCTTGGAGGAGCTTTATCTCTCCTTATTTCCGTTCTTTTTGTGTTTTTGGTGCTTGTGCGTAGATTAAATAATCTGCTCTCTTTAAGGGAACGACAAGGATTGGGTTAAACTTAACTCAACAATTGTAGGAGGCTTGCAAAATGACGATTTCTATTAGTACATACACTGACCCAGGCGTGTACATCTCTGAAGTAATTGAGCCGGGTTCGGTTTCGGTGGTTTCTGAACGGACGCTTGGTATTGTTGCTATTGCTCCCCGTACTAGGCGTGTTACCAATGAGGCAGTTGTTCGTGGGAAGGTTTATGACGAAACTGTAACTGGTTTTACGGCAGTTACGCCATTCGTTGCTTCTCTTGTTAATACATCAAACCGCGATAGAAATAACGCGATCATGTATATGAACGGAAACGCCTTGGGGTTAAACGATTGGAATTTCCAACCAGCAACGATTGATGGTGCTGCTGGTACTCCTGTCGCTACAGACCCCACTCACGTTAGCTTCACTCTTTCTTTGGACGGAAAGAAGGCAGTTACTTGCACTATTCCGCAGCCGAACGCCGCTTTGACCGCAGTAGCAGCAGCTATTAACGCTGCTCTTGTTGCAAGTCCTCTTTATGGTGCTGCATATAGCGCTGTTGCAACTACCTTTATGACTGCTGCACCAAATGATACTTTAAGGTTGACTTCTCCTCTTACAACCCCAGCTTCTGATATAAAGATTTTCTTCTCAGGAACGTTGGACTGTGCTTCCCTTATTTCCAATGCGGCATGGGCACCTTCAGCAACAACGGGTGTTCAGCCTAACACAAAGGTTAGAGTAGCTGATGCAATTTATTCTGCAACAGCAGCGTATACAATTGAGTACGTAACGACTGAGACTGTTGAAGATCCGCTGTCAGAGACTACAACTACTAATACATTGGATAACATCATTGTAACGGGTAGCTATCCGGGTTCGTCTTCATATGTTAAGGATCAGGATTATGAAGATGGGGCCACGACCACAATCGATTGGAACGTAGCTGCTTATTACCATGCTGCAAATGTCACTGCAACGGTTGCTGGTGCATACACATATGTTCTGGGCGTAAGTGACAAACTAAGTTTCTCACTTAATGGGCTAACTCCTATTACAGTTACTTTAGCCGGTGCCGGTATTACAGCGGCAGCAACCGCAGTTCTTATTAATGCTGCTTTAGCTGCAAGTGCTGTTTATGGTCCTGAGTATGCTTGGACGGCTTCTGATTCTGGTGGTTCCTTGAAGATGGAAGTTAGAACACCTTTCCAGAGTTTCCCGGTTGAGCGTGGTTATGCTACTTCGATTGTTTTCTATTCTGTTGCCCAGAACGCCTTCTCTCTGTTCTTTGGTACAACTGCTCTTCCTTATGAAGTTCGTGGTGCTGCTTATCGTCCTGCTTTCGGTACTTCGTATTACTGTACCTACGACTATAAGAGGCCCGCAGATGATTATCTGATTCCTAGCAAGGTGTACAACCCTACTCAGCTTTACGCATATTGCTCGCCGCTAACAATGAGCAATTATCCAAGGAACAAGCTTTGTATTGCTGGTGAAATTGCATTTGAGAATAATGCACCAGCACTCTGGCTACAGCAGATTGACGATTTGACGGCAGAGGGTACACCAACTACTTCACAGATTCATGCTGCTATTGATTCTTGCGAGCAGAAGTCAGGGATTACGGATCTGGTAGTTATCGATACTTCTACGGATACCGCAGTTTACTTGATGACGCACGTAGCTGACCAGTCCAGTATGCTGAACAAGCATTATCGGCGCGGCTGGTTCGGTATGGCACGGGGCACGGATGTTGGTGATCCTGACACGGCAGATACGTTTGTTTATCGGGCAACACGGACACTACAACCCGGCAATACGTCTCCTGGTCGTGGTCGTCTACTTCTAATTGCTCCCTCCGAAGCCGAGCGCACCTTGACGCTTGAGGACGGGCGTGAAGTTGATGTGGATCTGGACGGGACATACATTGCAACAGCGGTAGCGGCTCTTTACACGTCGCTTCCAAGTCCTTCTGATGTGCTGATTAACAAGCTAATCACGGGCTTCCAGATTGACACTTTCGAAACGTATCTGCGGGGCGAGCGGCACACACTAGCGGGTAACGGTGTTTGTGTAGTTACCCAGGACGCAGGGAAGTTCGTTCTTCTTGATCCTCTCACTACTGAAGCCGGTGGTGGTAAGGTCGTTTCTTTCGAGGAACCAGCTTCTTCGGCTCAGAAGGATGCTGTTACTGCAACGGTTGATTCACTACTTTACAATAACGTAGTGGGTGTTGTGCCCGATGATCTTG
>Ga0265297_10009450_pt1 | contig 12560 bp, 13 predicted proteins | sample Munlanlwell13791_FD_192502 | JGI IMG/M metagenome (GOLD analysis project Ga0265297, IMG submission 192502) | Leachate microbial communities from a municipal landfill in Southern Ontario, Canada - Leachate well 137-91 | ecosystem: Engineered > Solid waste > Landfill > Unclassified | place...
GGGATTAGGCGGCCGCACAAAGGATTTGGTATATGCCTCGATCAACATGCGCCTTCCCTCCCCTCTCTGACATCGTTATCGCAGCTTTTGCATTATTATTGCCTCCTCCTTTATATAAGTAAAATTAATATATTTTATATTGCTTATAAGCCTTAATTATGGAATTGGCGTCTCGCCTTGGCTTAAATCCCCACAAAAAAGGGGCGGACACCCAGGTCCGCCCCTACATTATTTCTCACAAAAAGAACTATTAGCTTATTATTTCAATCCTATGAAATCAGGCCGGCGATTGCCCCTTAGATTTGGACCGATGCTTGGCAATCAGTTCCCGCACCACCGGCACCAGTTCGATGGGAACCTCCATGGCGGTTTGGGTTCGGTCCTCAAAGGACGCCTCATCCTCGGCCACCGCTTCTTCTTCTGTCTGTCCCTCATAATGGGCCAAAACCTGGCGCACCTTGGCTTCATCCCAGCCTGGTGGATATTTGCTCTGTTTTTCCATTGGCATAATTTGGTGCGCAGGGCGCACCCTACACAGGGCTTAAATCCCTACAAGAAAGGGCGGACACCCAAATCCGCCACATTTCTCTGGCTGAAAGCTGACCGCTGATAGCTGACAGCTTTTACTGCTTACTGCTCACCGCTATATTCCTCAATCGACCCAGTAATTCGGCGCTTCTTTCATGATGATGACGTCGTGGACGTGGGATTCCTTCAGGCCCGCGGGGCTGATGCGCACGAATTTGGCCTTCTCCTGGAGTTCCTTGATGGTCCGGGCCCCCACGTAGCCCATGCCGGAGCGCAGGCCCCCCATCAACTGGAAGATCACGTCCGCCAGCTTGCCCCGGGACGGCACCCGGCCCACGATGCCTTCCGGCACCAGTTTGTCCTCCAGGTTGACGTCTTCCTGGCAGTAGCGATCCCGGCTGCCGGCTTTCATGGCCTCCACGGACCCCATGCCCCGGTAGATCTTGTAGCTGCGGCCCTGAAAAATCACCGTCTCTCCCGGGGACTCCTCGGTCCCGGCGAACAGGCTGCCGATCATCACCACGTCCGCGCCCGCGGCCAGGGCCTTGGTGACGTCCCCGGAGTACTTGATGCCGCCGTCGGCCACCAAGGGGATGTCCGCGGCCTTAGTCGCCCTGGCGCACTCCATGATGGCGGAGAGCTGGGGCACTCCCACCCCGGCGATCACCCGGGTGGTGCAGATGGAGCCGGGCCCCACCCCCACCTTGACCGCGTCCACCCCGGCCTTGATCAGGGCCCGGGCGCCATCCGCGGTGGCGATATTGCCGGCGATCAACTCGGCGTCGGGGAAGTTCCGTTTGGTGTCCTCCACCGTCTCGATCACCCGCCAGGAGTGCCCATGGGCCGTATCGATGACGATGACGTCCACCCCGGCCTTGATCAGGCCCTCGATGCGGGGCTCCCGGTCCGGACCCACCCCGATGGCGGCTCCCACCCGCAGGCGTCCGAACTCGTCTTTGCAGGACCAGGGATACTTGCGGATCTTTTCGATGTCTTTAATGGTGATGAGGCCGTTGAGGTTGCCGTTCTCGTCCACCACCAGCAGCTTTTCGATGCGGTATTTATGGAGCAGGGCCTTGGATTCCTCCAGGGTGATGCCCACCCTGGCGGTGACCAGGTGGTCCTTGGTCATGACCTCCGTGACCTTCTGTTCCAGGTTGGTTTCGAAACGCAGGTCCCGGTTGGTGACGATGCCCACCAACTTCTTGCCCTCCACCACCGGAATGCCCGAGATGCGGTAGCGCTCCATCAGTTGGAGGACGTCGGCGATGCGGGCCTCGGGTCCGATGGTCACCGGGTCGATGATCATCCCGGACTCCGACTTCTTGACCTTCTCCACCTCCAGGACCTGGGCTTCGATGGGCAGGTTGCGGTGCAGGATGCCGATGCCTCCCTGGCGGGCCAGGGAGATGGCCGTATCCGCTTCGGTGACCGTATCCATGGCGGAGCTCAGCAGCGGAATATTGAGGGTGATCCGCCGGGTCAACCGGGTGCTGAGATCCGCTTCGCTGGGCAGCACCGCCGAAGCCCCCGGCAGCAACAACACATCGTCGAAGGTATAGGCATAGGCAATGGGGGGAATGGAGTCCTGAGACATACGCTTTATCCTTTAGGGTTCGAATTCCCGGCGGCCGTAAGCACCAGCCTTGAAATTCTCAACTCTGGTTAAGGGGATGGTTTCTGTGAGCTGTGGTTCGGTCTCTATAAAACTAATCATTTCAAATCGGGGGCGAAACGGTTAAATATTAATTTTATCCCTTTTTAGCAAATCCCGAAACTCCAAAATTACGAGCCACCTCCTGTAAGACACCTTCCAGCAGTCCTGCGTCGATCACCACCAGGGCCTCCTGCCGGCAAACCTCGAGGAGGCTCAGCACGATCAGGGCCCCGGCCACCATGACCCCGGCCTTGGCGGGCTCCAACCCGATCAGGCGGGCCCGCTCGGCTGCGGGCAGCCGGGCCAACCGTTCCGCCAGGGCCGCCACCTGGACCCGGCTTAAGACCAGGTTATTGACCTGCGATGGGTCATACGCCTCCAGCTTTAACTGCATGGCCGCCAGCGTCGTCACCGCGCCGGCGGTGCCCACCAGGCGCGGCCCCACGCTGATCAGGGGCGCCAGGCGCTGCCGATAGAATGCGCCCAATTCGGCCGCGATCTCGGCGTGCACCGCCGCCACCCGCTCCGGCTCGGGCGGGTCTCCCAGGGGCCGGGCCTGGCTCAGGGTCAGGACTCCCAGAGGCAGGCTGGCGAAGACCGGCTCATTCCCCGGGCGCACCAGGGCGAATTCGGAGCTGCCCCCGCCCACGTCGAAGACCAGTACCGCCGGCGCGTTCAGCACTTCCGGGTTGAGGGCCGACAGCACCCCGGCCAGCGACAGCCGGGCCTCCTCTGCCGGCGCCAGGACCTCGACGGACAGGTCCAGATCCTGACGGACCCGATCCAGAAAGACCTGGCGGTTAGCCGCCTGGCGCAGGGCCTGAGTGCCCACGGCCCGGTAAACCTTCACTCCCTGGGCCGCCATGAGCTGCTGAAAGGTTTTCAGGGCCGCCAGGGTCCGGTCCATGCCCTCCGGGGCCAACTCGCCGGTTAAGGCCAGCCCTTGCCCCAGGCCGGTAATCTCCCGGCGGTGGAGCACCACCCGGAAGCGGTCTCCGGCGATGGTCTCGGCCACCGCCAGGCGCACCGTCAGGCTGCCCAGGTCCAGCGCCGCGAAGCGGCGCCCAGAGGTGTCAGTCATCGTCTCCAGAAGTTGAAAAGCGCGGTTAGGCCAGGATTAAAACACGCCCTACGGCGCAATGCATGCAAGGCTGAAGCTTGGGAAAGGCGGTCTTCTCGATCTCAGTCTTTGTCGATCACAAAAATTTCCCGCAGGGTCCGGCTCTTTTCGCCGCAGTCCAGACCGTAGCCCACCAGGAAGCCCTTCTCCACCACAAAACCCACGTAATCCAGGGGCACGTCGATCTCCCGCCGCTCCCGTTTATCAATCAGGCAGCAGATCTTCAGGGAGCGGGGCCGGTGCGTGGCCAGGTGTTGCCTCAAAAAGGCGAGAGTATAGCCGAGGTCCATGATGTCTTCCACGATCAGGACATCCCGGTCTCTGAGGGGTAGTTCCACGTCCTTGCTGATGTGCACTTCGCCGGTGGGGCTGGTGCCGCCGCCATAGCTGGAAAGGCGCACGAAATCTATTTCTACCGGATAGTCGAGTTCCCGCACCAGATCGGCCAAAAAGATAAAGGCTCCTTTGAGGACCCCCACCATCACCAGGTCCCGGCCGGCATAATCCCGGCCGATCTGCTCTCCCAGTTCTGCCACCCGCCGGGCAATGGCGTCTTTGGAGATGAGGCACCGTTTGCGACTGCTCATGAATATCCTCCCTGCTGGGTTAACAATAAGGAAAGGAGCCGGGGTTGTCAAACCTTAAACGAAAAGCAAGCCGGGCGCGCCGCAGCTATAAGAGCCGTGCCTGTCCCCCACGCGGACCAACTTGCGGAGGTCCAGTTGCAGGTCCATAAAACTCTTTCAAATGGCTGCCGGATTCATGTTATTTACCCATCGTGCCGAAATATGAATGAGAATCCAAGACTGTCCCCCGGGGGGAACTGGAATATGGAAATCAAAGTCTCCCAAAGCGATCCTGCTTCGTCCAGGCGGAAGGAGGGACTGGGACCGGTCCGGAATCAAGATCAGAGCACGGTGTCGGACCTGCCTCTCCGGCTGATACCCCTTGATTTATGGGGGCACATGGTGGACGAAACCCCGGCCCCGGGAAAGCCGGCGCCGGCCCGGCCGGTTCCCGACAAAGAGATCGCCATCCTGAGCGGCAATGATGTGATCCTGGCCCGGCAGTCAGCCCGGGAAATAGCCCGGGAGTTGGGTTTCAGCGCCATGGATCAGACCCGCATCGCCACGGCCACCGCCGAACTGAGCCGCAACGTTTATCAATACGCCGGCGAGGGCACGGTAACTATTCACCGGGTAACCCTTGACGGCGCCCTTGGCCTGGAGATTGTCTTCGAAGACCGGGGCCCCGGCATTCCTGACCTCGAACGGGCCCTCGGAGATGACTTTGGCTCCGGCACCGCTCGCGGCCAGGGTTTACCGGGATCCAGGCGCCTGATGGACGAATTTGCCATTGACAGCCAGGTGGGGGTGGGCACCCGCATCACCATCAGGAAATGGCTGATGAAGAGGTATAATTCCTGTCCCCTCGTGTCACCCCGGGATTCCTTATCACCCTGAACGGCATGGGGCTCGGCTGCGAAGAAGATTGCCAGGTTGGACCAGACGTCCGGTGGCCGCTTATGGGGAAGAAACTCATTAATGTCTGGCTGGCGCTGGCGCTCGTCCTCATCGCGGTGGCCGAATGGTGGGCTTGCTGCCAACCCCCCGGCCTGACCACCGCGGCCGGCCGGCGCGGCTTAATCCTGGGGACGCTCGTCAGCTCTGCCATCCTCATCATCACTTTTTGCTTTTTCATCCGGGAGAATAAGGCCCGCGCCAAAGGGGCTGCCGAGTTGCAGCGGGCTGACCGCACCCTCAAAATCCTGGGCGAAGCCCATCAAGCCATGCTGTGGGCTTTGGATGAGGCCGATTTACATCAGGAAATCTGCCGCATCCTGGTGCAGGTAGGGGGCTATCGCCTGGCCTGGGTGGGCCGGGCTCTAGCGGACCGGGACCAGGCCGTCATTCCCCTGGCCCATGCAGGGGCCGACGACGGCTATCTGGCCGCCGCGGGCCTCCGTTGGAGCGAGGCCGACCAGGGCCGGGAGCCCTTCGGGACCGCGGTGCGCACCGGGTCGCCGTGCATCATTCCACGTATTCAGGAAGACCCCGCTGCTGGCCTCTGGCGGACTGAAGCTCTAGAGCGCGGCTTTGCCTCGGCGGCCGCTTTTCCCCTGAAAATCGGCGAGCAGCCCTGGGGAGCTCTGGCCCTGTACGCCGGCGACACCGAGGCCTTTGACGCAGACACGGTGGCCATGCTGGGGACGCTGGCCCAAGACCTGGAATACGGGGTGGCTTCGCTCAGATTCCGCCTCGAACACCAGCGGGCCGACCAGGCCTTGCGGGAGAGCGAAGCCCAGTACCGCCTGCTGGTCAACAACCTGAACCATGGCCTGGTCATGGTAAACCGGGAACACTGTTTTACCTTTGTCAACCCCAGGTTTTGCGATTTGTTGGGTTATTCCCGGGAGGATCTGGTGGGGCACAAGGTCTTCGAGTTCTTTGACCGGGATAACCAGGAGATCATCCGGGACCAGTTGGACCGGGGGGAACCGGGAGAACAGACTCCCTATGAAATAACCTGGACCCGAAAAGATGGGGCCCAGATTATTGTCCTCATTACGCCCATACCGGCCTTTGAGCCTGACAGCCCATTGAATTGCTCCTTATGTTCCGTGGCAGTCGTTACTGATATCACTGACCGCAAGCGGGCCGAAGCCCAGGCCCGGCTGCACCTGCAATCTCTCCGGCTCCTGATCGCCGGCGTCGAAAAGCTGGCCCAGATCCGCGATCCAGAAGCCCTGGTGCCGGAGACGTGCCGGCTGGTGGCGGAGGCTTTTAAGACCGGCCTGGTATGCCTGGCGCGGGTCGAGTCCTCCGGCCTGATCCGTCCCCTCTATTGGACCGAAGAGCCGGCTCCCTGCCTCGATAATCTGGAGATACGCCTCGAAGACCCCGTGATGAGTCAGGGTCCTGTCAGCCAGGCCATTGCCACCGGCAAACCGGTACTCAGCTGCAACTCGCCGCGGCAGGAGGAAGCCGCACCTTGGGCTGCGGCCGCCTTGAGGCTGGGGTACCGGGCTCAGGCCGTTTTTCCCCTCACCAACGAGCATCGAACCTTTGCCTGCCTGATTATTTATGCCGACCAGCCGGACTTTTTCACCCCGGAGCGTATGGACCTCCTCCAGGCCTTTGCCGGTATCGTAGCCGCGTCCATGGAACACACCCGCCTGAGCCACGAGGTCGAAAACCATTTCAAACGATTGCAGTCCTTGCGCCAGATAGCTTTAGCCATCAGCAGCAGTCTGGACCTGCGTACTACCCTGGACATCGTGCTGGACCAGGTCGCCGCCCGGTTGCAGGTGGATGCCGCCACCATCCTCCTCTTCAATCCGCGCACCTCGATCCTGGAGTTTGGTGCAGCCCGCGGTTTTAAATCAGACCGCATCAACCAGATCCAGGTGTCCTTGGACCAGGGCTGCGCCGGATCTGTCGCCCTGCAGCAGCAGCCTCTCTATATTCCCGATCTGGCCGCAGTTCGAGATAAGTGCAGCCGCGCCAATTTATTTGACTCAGAGGGGTTTGTCAGTTACTTTGGCGTGCCCCTCCTGCACCAGGGACAGACCAAGGGAATAATCGAAATTCTGCATCGCTCCAGGTTCGATGCCGATGCCGCCATGCGGGAATTTGTCGAGGCCCTGACCGGCCCCGCGGCCATCGCCCTCGATAACGCCACCCTGTTTGCCGAGATGCAACGCTCCCACCAGGAACTCAGCCAGGCCTACGAAGCCACCCTGGAGGGCTGGGCCATGGCCCTGGAATTGCGGGATTTTGAAACCAAGGGGCACTCTCAGCGGGTCACCGGATTGACCCTTAAACTGGCCCGGGCCCTGGGAGTCACCGAGGCTGAACTGGCCCATATTTATCGGGGGGCCTTGTTGCACGATATCGGTAAAATCGCCGTTCCCGACTCCATCTTGCTCAAGGAGGGCCCCCTAACTTCCGAAGAATGGGTGATCATGCGCCAGCACCCCATCTTTGCCCATGATCTCCTGGCCCCCATCGCCTACCTGCGTCCGGCCCTGGACATCCCCTTCTGCCATCATGAAAAATGGGATGGCAGCGGTTACCCCATGGGCCTGAAGGGTGAGGATATCCCCCTGGCGGCCCGCATCTTTTCCGTGGTGGATGTCTGGGACGCCCTGGGGAGCGACCGGCCCTACCGGTCGGCCTGGCCCCCGGACAAGATCAAAGCCTATTTGCAGAAACAGGCTGGCAAACAATTCGATCCTCAGATTGTTGAAGTCTTTTTAGAAAGATTCCTGCCCGCCCCCGACGCCCCAGCCTGACACCATACCCCGCCACGCCTCGCCCCGGCCGGCGCAAGGAAAAATAGCCTGGATCATTCAAATCTCATTGCGGCCGGGCTATAATTACTCCTGACTGGAATCATTTCCCTTTCAGGAGACCCCACCTTGGCGGAACCACAGCCTCCCGGTTGGTCCTACCAGCTATCTCCTCTTCTGGTGCTAAGCACCCGGAGCCACCCATCCGGGGCCGAGACCGGGGAACGGGTGGTGTTGGTGGGCCGCGGCGAGGCCTTTCCGCCGGGCCATCCCACCACTCGCCTCTGCCTGGACTTGCTGCGGGAGGCTCTGCCCGCGGTGGCAGTGACCCGCATGCTGGACGTGGGCTGCGGCGCCGGCATCCTCAGCCTGGCGGCCGCCGCCCTGGGAGTCCCCCGGGTGGTGGGAGTGGATATCTCCCGGCCGGCGGCCCGGACCACCTGGCAGAACGCCAAAAACAACGGCCTGGCCGGCCCGATCCTCACGGTACAGGGCTCCACCGAGTGCCTCAAGGCCGGCTTCGACCTTGTGGTGGCCAACCTCCCCTGGGAGGTGCAGCTTGACAAAATCCCGGAGCTTGACCGCCTGGCTGCGCCGGCAGGCCGGCTCATCCTCTCGGGTTTTCGCGACAACCAGGAGAGTCTCTTGCTGGAAAGCTACCTGAAGCTGGGGTGGTCTCTACAGCGGCGTTTGACCTGGGACTTCCATCACCCGGAACTCCCGCGGGACTTGAGCTTCACCTGGTCGGCCTGGCTGCTGGGAGAAGCTGCCCCGGCCTGACCTCCGGGTTAAAACATTAATCTGACGACGGTGATGGCGACGACGATGCCGCACACGTCCGCGATGAGGCATACGGGGACCAGGTATTTGGTCCTTTTGATGCCGACGGCCCCGAGATACACCGCCAGGACGTAAAACGTCGTTTCGGCGCTGCCCATGATAACCGCGGCCATCGTACTGGCCAGGGAGTCGGGCCCCGTCGATTTGAGGATCTCGGTAAAAATGCCGAGGGACGCGGCGTTGGAGAACGGTTTGACCATCGCCACCGAAAAGACTTCCGTCGGCACCTGGAACAGGGAACCGACCCGGGAAAATATGCCGTTGATAAAGGCGTGAGCTCCCGAGGCCTGGAAGGTCTTGACCATGATAAAGATGGCCAGCACATAGGGGAAAATCCCAATGATGATTTCTATGCCGTTTTTGGCCCCCGAAATGAAGGAATCATAGACCGGCACCCCCTTGAAAAAGCCATAGCCCACCGTGAACAAGATAAAGATCGGAATAAGATAATGAAACCCGGCATTAAGGGTATCCATGCTAGGCGTTTCTCCCCTTGAGTTTTCTGAACAAAAAGAGGATGCCCACCGCGGTGGCCGAAGACACCAGCGTCGAGATCAAGGTAGGCAAGATAATAACATTCGGGTTGCGGGAGCCGTAACTTGCCAGCAGCCCGATGACGGTAAAGGGGATTATCTGAATGCTCGAGGTATTAATCACGATGAAGAGCATCATTTCGAAGGTGACGGTGTCGGACTCGGGATTGAGCGTCTGCAGGTCTTCCATGGCCTTGATGCCCAGGGGGGTGGCGGCGTTGCCGATCCCGAACAGGTTGGCCAGGAGATTGAGCGTCATGGAAGTAATGGCTGGATGCCCCGCCGGGATGTTCCGGAACAGCAGTGAGATGGCGGGTCTGAAGAAGTTTGACATCTTATAGATCACCCCGCTATCTTCGAGGATTTTCGTCAGCCCCAGCCAGAGAGAGACAATGCCCACCAGGTAGAGACACATTTCCACCGCGGTTTTGCCCGCTTCAAACATGGCCTTGGTGAACTCGTCGATCCTGCCGTTGACGGCTGCAAACAAGACGCTGATACAAATGACGACAAACCAGATAACGTTCATGCAGCCTTCCTTATCTTTCCCCGCTAGGCGCCGGGCTGATCAAGCGCCGGGGCATTATCCCCGATTCCCTGGAGCGGTCGGGGCCTTGGCGCCGTCTCCATTTTCCTTTTTTACCCCTGCGGCCGCAAGAAAATATTGAGAACTCCCAGCCTTTGGGACCCGCGGCCTTGAAAAGACCGGGTTGAGTTCTTAAAAATAACTAATGAGCATGGTTGCAAAAATCACTGCAACCAGTGGCGAACCTGCTCAGAGAAGTGAAATACGGCCATCCCCAGTTGAAAGATTTATTTGATAGTCTTTTCAGCTAGTTGAACAATCTCCCTTACCATTCAGGCTTGGAGGATCACCTCATGTCAGAAGAGACCTATCCCGGTTGGTATTCGTTCGTCAAAGAGAATCACGAGAAATTCATCAAGGCTTTGGAGCAGTTGGGGGAAGTGGTGCGGCAGGAAGGGCCGTTGGATGAAAAGACTTCCCACCTGGTCCAACTGGCCGCGGCCGCGGCCATCCGCTCCGAAGGCGCGGTGCACAGCCACGTGCGACGGGCCTTGAAAGCCGGCGCCAAACCCGAAGAGATTTATCACACCATGATCCTGCTCACCAGCACCATTGGCTTTCCCAATACCTCCGCGGCCCTGAGCTGGGTCTATGACATCCTGGGGGAAGAAAAGGGCTGAGGAGCCCGGCGAGGGACCTTTGCCCCGCTTTTTCTCGGTGGGACCCCTTTTCTGCGGTTTGACCGCGCCCCGTGAGGCTGGATTGGGGCGGCGGGATAGTCCGCGCCTGCCGATACCCGCCCCGGCCATCCTGGGCGGTCGCCAAATCCCCGCGCCTCAATCCCGGTCACCACAAGGAGAAATACGAGGATGATCAATTCCGCTCCCTGCCGCCTGCTGTTGAGCTTTGGATTAGCGGCTTTGCTGGCTCTTTCGGGGTGTAATTCCAACTCCGGGACTTCGTCCCAGTCCCCCAAGTCCAAGGAAGACTTGCAGGCGACGGTCTCTCCCCAGGCCTTCGAACACTTTCGCGAGGCCCATAAGCTATTGAAAGAGCAGAAACTGCCCGAGGCCTTGAAGGAATTCCAGCAGGCCGCCGACCTGGCGCCGAAATCCGCCCTGGTTCGATTCTGGGTGGGCAAGGTCGCTTTTCTTAATAAAGATAAAGACCAGGCCGAAAAATCCTTCCTGAGGGTATTGGAATTGGACCCTGCCAATTATCATGCCAAAGCCATGCTGGGGCAGATCTATTTGATGGATAAAACCAAGCTGGATCAGGCCGAGCGCTATTTAAAGGAGTCCCTGGACGCCTCGCCGGACAACCTGGAAGCTCATTTCGATATGGCCCGGCTGTATGCCATGAAAGGCGACAAGGACCAGAGCCTGCAGGAGTTTCGCTTCGTCTTAGCCAAGGAATCGGAGTTCCCCGGCTTTCATTATGAACTTGGACGGATTATGGAATCCTGGGGCGAAAAAGACGTGGCCCTCAATCACTACCGGCGGGCCCTGGTGCTCAATCCGCGCTTCGCTCCAGCCACCCAGGCCCTGCAAAAGCTGGAAAGTTCCAGGCCCGGCGCCGCCCAACCCGCGCCCACGCCGGCCAAGCCGAAAGCCCGGAAGCCCAAATAAATCGTGAATTATCTTCTTCTTCAGATGAGACCACTTGATTTTTGTTTTAAAGAACCTATGATTGTATGAACTTCCTCATCCATGGTTCACCGGCTTGAACCTTTGGGTCTCCCAAATTAAGATTATTGTAGGCTTCTCAGGATCGCCAAAGGAAAACTGCTGTATCCAAGTGAAGCAAACCAGCAGAACTTAAATATCAGATCAAAAGGAGCGAAAAATGAAAAGATTGATTCTGTGCGGCATGTTCGTGGCCATTTTTCTGCTGACCGGCATTGCGGGTTACGCCGAGACTATGCCGGATATTCAGGCGCACCATAGCTGCAAGTACTGCAACATGGACCGGGAAAAATTCGCTCACAGCCGCATGCTGGTCGAATTTACGGATGGCTCGTCCACCGGGCTGTGCGCCATCCACTGCGCGGCTCTGGAGCTGGCTCAATCCTTTGACAAGCAGGTAAAGGCCATTCAGGTGGGAGACTACAACACCAAGAAACTGATCGATGCCGAGAAAGCCACCTGGGTAATCGGCGGCAACAAGCCCGGCGTTATGACTAAGGTAGCCAAATGGGCCTTCGCCGATAAGAAGGATGCCGAAGCCTTTATTAAAGAAAACGGCGGCAAGATCGCCAATTTTGACGACGCCATGAAGGCCTCGTTCGAGTCAATGTACGAGGACACCAAGATGATCTGGGCCAAACGGGCCAAGATGAAAGAGATGAAGATGAAGGAAGGGAAACAGGAAGAGAAAAAATAACCAGGCCGGAATCCGGGCCAGGGGGACCGCTCCAGTCGACCTGGCCCTCATCACCCAGGCTCGGCCTGGGTCATGGAGTTTTTGTGAAATATTCCAAATCACTTATTTTCATCAACGTGGCGGCCCTCATCATAACCTGTTCCCTCCTGTGCGCCCAGGAAGTGCAACCCGGCAAGCTTACCCCGGCGGACAAGTGTCCGGTGTGCGGCATGTTCGTGGCCAAGTATCCGGATTTCATCGCCCAGGTCGTGTTTAAGGATGGCACTAACGCTTTTTTCGACGGCGTCAAAGACCTGATGAAATATTACTTTGATCTACCGAAATACAATCCGTCGAAGACCCGGGCGGATATCGCCGCCATCCTGGTAACCGATTATTATAATATGAAGTTGATGGACGGCTTCCAGGCGTGGTTTGTCGTCGGCAGTGATGTTTACGGGCCCATGGGGAAAGAATTGATGCCCTTCAAAGATGAGCCCGCGGCCAAAGAATTTAAAAACGATCACCAGGGAAAGTCAATCCTGCAATTCAAGGACATCACCCCGGAGTTGATCAAAACCCTGGATTGATCCGAATCGTTGGTCGGGGTGGTCGCATAAATTCGCCGGGATTGGATCGGGGCGACCCCGCTGACATTATCGAGACTAAGCCTTGCGAAAATCCGACGGATTCCTGCTGGTTAC
>Ga0265297_10009451_pt1 | contig 12559 bp, 7 predicted proteins | sample Munlanlwell13791_FD_192502 | JGI IMG/M metagenome (GOLD analysis project Ga0265297, IMG submission 192502) | Leachate microbial communities from a municipal landfill in Southern Ontario, Canada - Leachate well 137-91 | ecosystem: Engineered > Solid waste > Landfill > Unclassified | place...
AAGCCAGACCTATACCCTGGGCCGCGACATCATCCAGGACGGGCTCGCCCGCGGCGTGTTCCAAAAGCGCGCCGACGGTGCCGTCTTCATCGACCTGGAAGCCGACAAACTCGGCCAAAAGGTGGTCTTGCGCGGCGACGGCACCAGCGTCTACATCACCCAGGACATCGGGACCACCCTGCTCAAGCAGCGCGAGTTCAATCCCGACCGCCAGATCTGGGTGGTGGGCGACGAGCAGATCCACCATTTCCGCGTGCTCTTCGCCATTCTCCGCCATCTCGGCTATGCCTGGGCTGCCGACTGCCATCACATGGCCTACGGCATGGTCAACCTGCCCTCCGGCCGCATGAAGAGCCGTGAAGGCACGGTGGTGGACGCCGACGACCTGTTCGATGAAATGACCACTCTTGCCCGTCAGGCCGTTGCCGGGCGCAGTGACGGCACGCCGCCCCCCGATCTCGAGGAGCGCGCCCGCGCCATCGGCCTCGGCGCCCTCAAGTTCATGCTGCTCAAGGTCAATCCTAAGACCACCATCCTCTTCGATCCGGAAGCCTCCATCAAGTTCGAGGGCGATACCGGCCCCTATGTGCAGTACGCCTGTGCCCGCATCCGCTCCATGCTGCGCAAGGCTGGCCCCGACGCCTTCGCCGGCGCGGCGGACTGGTCCGTGCTGGGGGAGCCCGCGGAAAAGGAACTGGCCCTGCGTTGCGCCGGCTATGGTGCGGCGGTGCGCCAGGCGGCCGCCGACCTCGACTCTTCCGGCCTCGCCGGCTACCTGCTTGATTTGGGCAAGGCGTTCAGTCGTTTCTACCACGACTGCCCGGTGCTGGCCGCGCCCACGCCCGCCCTGCGCCGGACCCGGCTCGAGCTTTCCGACCGCGTCCAGCGCATCCTGGCGGCCGGCCTCCAGGCCCTCACCATCACGCCGCTCGACAGCATGTGATCTCGGAAGCCGAGGCCGACCGCATCCGCGCCTCAGCCGGCCAAAGCCTCTGGCGGCCCGGTTAATCCGGACCTATATTCAAGCGACGCTGTGCCGCTTTGAAGCGGGCATGGTGGACAACGGTCAAACCGGTGGAGGATGAGGTTATGGCTGGTGCCGACGACAAATCGTTTCTGGTGCTCTTTTTTGAACCGGTGCGGCCGTTCTTGGAGGATGAGGCGGTCTCGGAGATCCTCATCAACGGCCCGAACGCCATCTATGTCGAGCGGCGCGGCAAGCTGGAAAAGACCGACGCCAAGTTTGTCAGCGAGCCGGCCCTGAAGGCGGCGGCCACCAATGTGGCCAAGTCGGTGGGGCGTCAGTTCAACGAGGACAACCCGCGGCTCGATGCGCGGCTGCCCGACGGTTCGCGCGTGCATGCCGTGCTGCCGCCGCTGGCGCGCGGCGGCACGGTGATCGCCATCCGCAAGTTCCAGAAGGAGAAACTGACGGCGGCGCGGCTGATCGAGTTCGGCAGCCTGGACGAGACCGGGGCGCGCATCATCGACACCCTGGTCAAGCTGCACCGCAACGTCATCGTCTCCGGCGCCACCTCCTCGGGCAAGACCTCCGTGCTCAACGTGCTGAGCGGTTTCATTCCCGAAAAGGAGCGCATCCTGGTGTTGGAAGACGCCAGCGAGCTGCAGCTTCAGCAGCCGCACACCGTCTATTTTGAGACCCGCAAGCCCGACCCCAACGGCAAGGGCGAGGTGACCATCCGCGACCTGCTGCACTCCACGCTGCGCCTGCGGCCCGACCGGCTGGTGGTCGGCGAAATCCGTGGCGGCGAGGCGCTGGACCTCTTGCAGGCGCTCAACACCGGCCACGCCGGCAGCATGTCCACCATCCATGCCAACAGCCCGCGCGACTGCCTGTTGCGCATCGAAACCTGCGCGCTGCTGAGCGGCATTGACATTCCGCTGTCCGCCCTGCGGGCCCAAGTCTCATCCGCGGTGCATGTGGTGGTGCACACGGCCCGTCTCGAGGACGGTTCGCGCAAGGTCATGCAGATTGCCGAGGTGCTGGAGTTGCAGGACGGCCAGTACCGCACCCGCGATCTCTACGGGTTCCGGCGCACCGGCATCACGGCCGACGGCAAGGTTCAGGGACGTTTTGCCGGCGGCGGCACACCGCCCACCTTCCTTGAGGACGCGCGCCTGGTCGGCCTGCCGCTCGACCCCGCCTGGTTTGCCGCTCCCGCCGGCTGACCCCCCCCCCGGGGATCACCGGCTTTTTTCCTCTCGCCAGGCACGTTCAGGACCGCAACGGGAGCCATCCTTCCGTCGCGGCCATGCCCCTCATTTTTGGGGGGCGGCGGGCGCGGCGGGGGGCGGAACGGGCTTGGCCTCCCAGCCGCCGCCCAGCGCCTTGTAAAGAGCAACCAAGTGGGTGTTGGTCCTGGTTTTGCTGGTGACCAGTTCTTCCTGAATGGTCAGTTGGGAGCGTTCGGCATCCAGCACGGAAAGGAAGTCGGCGATCCCGCCCTCATAGCGCTGGCGGGCCAGGGTGACGGACTGCTCGGCGGCCTCGGCGGCCGTAACCAAGTACCTGCACCGGGCCCGCTCACGGTCGAAGTCGACCAAGGCGTTTTCCGTTTCCTCAAGGGCATTGAGCACGGTTTTTTCGTAGCGGGCCAGATCGGCGTCGGCGGCGGCGTTGCTGGCCCGGATGCGGTCGCGGACGCGGCCCAAGTCAAGGGCGGCCCAGGACAGGTGGGGGCCGAAGGAATAGGTGGTGGCGCCGTTGCGGCCGAGGTTGGGGAACTTGGTGGCCTCCACGCCGAAGGTGCCGTTGAAGTAGACGCGGGGGAAGAGGTCGGCGGTGCTCATGTCCACGAGGGCATTGGTGGCGGCCAGCGCCTCTTCGGCGGCCCGGATGTCCGGGCGCCGGCGCAGCAGGCCGGCGGGGTCGCCGATGGCCACCAGCTCCGGCACCGCCGGCACCGGGGCCGGCGGGGTGAGGGTGGTGCCCAGGGTGGTGGGGGGCTGGCCGGTCAGGACGCCCAAACGGTGGATGGCGTGCTGGATGGCGGCTTCCAGCGGGGGGGTGAGGGCCAGGGTGTTGTGCAGCTGGGTCTTGGCGCGGGAGACGTCGAACTCGGTGGCCGTGCCGGCTTCCAGCTTGGCTTGGGTCATCTCGAGGTTTTCCCGCTGGTTTTCCGCGCTCCGGCGGGCCACGGCGAGCCGCTGCTGGTTGCCGCGCAGCTCGAAGTAGTTCCGGGCCACCTCGGCGGCGAGGGTGATCTGGACATCGTGCAGGTTGGCTTCCGTAAGGGCAATTTCCGCATCGGCGGCCTTGATGCCGGCGCGGACGCGGCCGAAGAAGTCCAGTTCCCAGGTGGCGTCGAATCCGGCGTTGTACAGGTCGTATTTGCGTTGTTCATGGGAGTAGCCCGGTTGTGCCGCCTCGCTGTTGAGGCCGTGCGTGTAGCCGCCGTTGGCGGTGACAATCGGGAAGGCGCTGAGGACGGCCACGCCGTAGAGGGCGCGGGTTTCCTGGATGCGGGCCAGGGCAATCCGCAGGTCCTGGTTGGAGCGCAGGGACTGGCCCACCAGGGCGTCGAGGGTGGGGTCGTGGAAGCCGCGCCACCATTCGACGGCGACCGGGGCGGTGGCGGTGACGTCCGCCTGGCGGCCGTTGGCGAAGGCGGCGTCCATCTTGGGGGGGACCGGCTTCCGGGTGTCGGAGGCCGGGGTGGTGCAGCCGGCGAGGGCCAGAACGCCGGCGGCCAGGCCGGTGACGGCAGCGGACTGGCACAGGAGACGACGGTGATTTTTCATGGGGATGTCTTTATTGCCGGGTCACGGGGTGCCGGCGGCGGGCCGGCGCTTGCCGAACAGTTTTTCGATCAAGACATAAAATAGCGGTGCAAACAGGACTACGAGCAGCGTGCCGGTGATCATGCCGCCCAGCACCGAGGTGCCGATGGCGTTCATGGCGCCGGCACCGGCACCCGTGTTCAAGGCCAGGGGCAGCACGCCGAAGCCGAAGGCCAGCGAGGTCATGACAATCGGGCGGAAACGCAGGCGCGTGCCTTCCAGGGCCGCTTCGATCAATCCCTTGCCTTCTTCCACCCTGGCCTTGGCAAACTGGACGATCAGGATGGCGTTCTTGGTGGTCAGGCCGAGGGTGGTCAGCAGGCCGATTTGGAAGTAGACGTCATTCGGCAGTCCCCGCCAGGTCGAGGCGATGATGCCGCCGATGGCGCCCAGCGGCAGCGCCAGCAGGATTGAGATGGGAATGGGCCAGCTCTCGTACAGGGCCGCCAGGCAAAGGAAGATGACCAGGATGGAGAAGGCATAGAGCAGGCCGGTCTGGGACGCGGACTGCCGTTCCTGATAGGACAACCCGGTCCAGTCAAAGCCGATCCCCTGCGGCAGTTTGCCGACAATCTCCTCCATCGCCTGCATCGCCTCGCCGGAACTCCGGCCCGGCGCCGGCTCGCCCCAGATGTTCATGGAGGGGAAGCCGTTGAAGCGCTCCAACCGGGGCGAACCGCTCTCCCAGCGGGTGGTGGCGAAGGCCGTGAACGGCACCATCTTGCCGGCCGTGTTGCGCACGTAGATCTTTTCGAGGTCCGTGGGCAACCGCCGATAGGGGGCGTCGGCCTGGACGTAGACCCGCTTGACGCGGCCGGCCTGGATGAAGTTGTTGACATAGGCACTGCCGAAGGCCGCCTCCAGCGTGTCATGGATGCTGGAGATGGGCACGCCGAGCACGCCCGCTTTTTCCCAATCCACGTCGATCCGGAATTGGGAGACGTCTTCCATGCCGTTGGGGCGGACGGCGGTCAGCCGCTTATCCTGGGCGGCCATGCCGAGGAAATGGTTGCGGGCGTCCAGCAGGGCGGCGTGCCCGAGGCCGCCGCGGTCGATCAACTGGAAATCCACCCCCCGCGCATTGCCCAGCTCGATGACCGCGGGGGGCTGGAAGGCGAAAACCATGGCATTGCGAATGCCGGAGAAGGCCTTCATGGCCCGGCCGGCAATGGCCTTGATTCGCAATTCCGGGCGGCTGCGCAACTTCCAGTCTTTCAACTTAGCGAACACCATGCCGTTGCACTGCGACCGGCCGGAAAAGCCGATGCCCGCGATCGTCATGCAGGATTCCACGGCGTCTTTTTCATTTTCCCGAAAATGCCGTTGAACGTCATTCGCGACCGCCTGGGTCTGTTCCAGGGTGGATCCTGTCGGCAGGATGATTTGGGCCAGCAGGATGCCTTGGTCCTCGTCGGGCAGATAGGAGGTGGGCATCCGGTGGAACAGCCAGGCCAGCCCGGCCACGATCAGAACAAACGCCGCGACATAGCGTAGTTGCCGGGCCAAGGCATGGCCGACCAGTCCCACATATCCTTCCCGAATTTTGAAAAAGACCCGGTCAAACCACATAAAAAACGGGCGCAGGAAGAAGATGGCGCCTTCCGCCGCTTCATGTCCTTTGGCCACCGGTTTGAGCAGGGTGGCGCACAACACCGGGGTCAGGATCAAGGCCACGGCCACCGAGAGCAGCATGGCGGCGGCGATGGTCACCGAGAATTGACGGTAGATGACGCCGGTGGAGCCGCCGAAGAACGCCATCGGGCCGAACACCGCCGCCAACACCAGGCCGATGCCGATCAGGGCGCCGGTGATTTGGTGCATGGATTTGGCGGTGGCTTCCCGCGGCGACAGCCCCTCCTCGGCCATGATCCGTTCCACGTTTTCCACCACCACGATGGCGTCATCCACCAATAGCCCGATGGCCAGCACCATGGCGAACATGGTCAGCATGTTGATGGAGAAGCCGAACAACCCCAATACGGCGAAAGTGCCCAGCAACACCACGGGTACCGCAATGGTTGGGATCAGGGTGGCGCGGATATTGCCCATGAACAACCACATGACCAGGAAAACCAGCAGCACGGCCTCGAACAGGGTCATGACCACCTCGTGGATGGCCGCCTTGACGAAGGGGGTGGTGTCATAGGGGTAGACAACCTTCATGCCTGGGGGAAAATAGCGGCTCATTTCCTCTAATTTCTTCTTGATGGCGTCGGCGGTGTCCAGCGCGTTGGCGCCCGGTGCCTGCCGGATGGCCATGGCGGCGGATGGCATGCCATTGTATTTGCCGTCGATGTCATAGGCCTCGGTGCCCAGTTCCGCCCGTCCCACGTCCTTGATCCGCACGGTGGAACCGTCCGGGTTGGTGCGCAATGGAATATTGGCGAACTCATCCGGGGTTTTGAGGAGGCTTTGGACGATGATGGAAACGTTGAGGCGCTGGCCGGGCACCGCCGGCATCCCGCCGAACTGTCCGGCGGACACCTCCACGTTGTAGGATTTCAACGCCAGGATCACATCCTCCACCGTCAGGCTGTAGTCGGTCAGTTTGTCGGGATTCAACCAGATCCGCATGGCGTATTGGGAACCGAAATTCTCCACTTCGCCGACGCCGGGCACCCGGGCCAGCACTTTTTCCAGGTTGGACTGGGCATAGTCCCGCAAATCATTGCCGTCCATGCTGCCGTTCTCGGACACCAGCCCCACGATGATCAGGTAGTTTTTGGTGGACTTGCTGACCATGACGCCGGAGCGCTGCACCACTTCCGGCAGGCTGGCCATGGCGAGCTGGAGCTTGTTCTGCACCTTGGACCACGCCAGATCCGGGTTGGTCCCCGGCTTGAAGGTCAGTTCGAGACGGGAACTGCCCGCGGCATCGCTGGTGCCGGCGAGATACAGCATGTCGTCAAACCCGGTCATCTTCTGCTCGATGATCTGGGTCACGGAATTTTCGACCGTCTCCGCCGAGGCCCCGGGGTAGGAGGCGGAAATGGCGATGGACGGCGGCGCGATCGGCGGATACTGGGAGATGGGCAGGTTGTGGATGGCCAGCCCGCCCAGCACCATCAGGATGATGGCAATGACCCAGGCGAACACCGGACGGTCCAAAAAGAATTGGGATAGCATGTGTTAAATCTCCGTCACTTCCCGGTGGCCGTTGCCGGGGCGGCGGGAGCCGCTCCCGAGGCGGTTGGGCGGTCAGCCGCAAACGGGATCGCCTTCACGAGCGAGCCCGGTTTGACCTTCTGCATGCCCTCGACGATCACCCGATCGCCCGCGCTGAGCCCGGACACGACGAACCATTGGTTGCCAATGGCGCGGCCAAGCACCAGCGACCGCTGCTGGACCTTGCCGTCGCTGTCGACGACCAGCGCCAGGGGATTGCCCTTCGGGTCGCGGGTCACCCCTTGTTGTGGCGCCATGATCGCTTGCTCGTTCATGCCTTCCTCAATGACGGCGCGGACATACATGCCCGGCAGTAGCGTCTGTTCCGGATTGGGGAAGGTCATCCGGAGAATGAAGGAACTGGTGCTCGGATCGATGGTGACATCGGAAAATTGCAGGGTGCCCGCCGTCGCGTAGGGCGTGCCGTCCTCCAACAGCAGCCTGACCTTGGCCTGGTTGGCTAGGCCGCCCTTCAGGTTGCCGTTCGCCAGGTTTTTCTTCAGGTGCAGAAGACTGGCGCTGGACTGGGGCACGTCCACGTAGACCGGATCCAATTGCTGGATGGTGGTGAAGGGGATGGCCTGGTGCGCCGTGGCCAACGCGCCAATGGTGATCGCGGATTTGCCGATGCGGCCGGAAATTGGCGCCGTGACGCCGGTGTAGGCCAGGTTGATGCGGGCGGCTTCCACGCCCGCCTTGGCCGCCTCAATCTCGGCTTCGGCCTGCAGGAGTCCCGCCGTGACATCGTCGACGTCTTGCTGGCTGACCGCCTTGGCGGCGAGCAGTTTTTGGTAGCGTTCGGCGCGCAGGCGGATGCTGGTCCGGTTGGCCTCGGCCTTGGCCAACATCGCCTGGGCGCTGGCATGGGCCGCCATGTAAAAGGCCGGATCAATCTGGTACAGCAGGTCGCCGGCCTTGACGTCCGCGCCTTCCTCGAACAGGCGCTTTTGAATGATGCCGCTCACCTGGGGCCGCACTTCGGCGACCAGGAAGGCGGACACCCGTCCCGCCAGTTCGTCGGTGAGCGTCACGCGTTCGGCGCGCAGGGTCACCACGGCCACTTCGGGAATCGGCGCGGGCGGCGCGGCCGCTTTCTTTAACTGTCCGCAGCCGGGCAGGAGCAGTCCGGCGAGCAGGGCGCCCGTGGCGGCCAGATAACAGGTTTGGTTTCTTTGCGTCTTCATTGGCATTCCACCTTAGTTTTTGAGGCGTTTGGGGGCGCCACAGTTTTGGAGTGCGGCGGTCTTCCGGCCGCTTTTGGGGAAGGTTTTTTTGCCGGAGCTGGCGGTGGGGAAGTGGCCGGGGCGCGGAAGCCCGTGGCGAAAAAAACCACCATTTGGTCGCGCATGGTCCGGGCGTCCGGCGCTTGGCGTCCGGCGCTGTCCGCCAAGGGGATCTGCCGGGGGTTGCAGAGGGTAAACGCCATCGCGCCGATGGCCAGCTGGAAACGCCAGGCGACATCGAGCGGCGGGAGGTCCGGACAGCTGTGCTGAAGAAGTTCCAAAAATTTATGCCGCGTCCCCTCAAAATGTTTTTGGAAGAGCGCCTGCATGTTCGGGTTGGGATCGGTGATGATGCGCCCCATCAACTGCGTGACCGCCAGGTTGCCGGTCGCATCGCCGGCCATCAGGTGCAGGGAGGGAGCCACCAAAGCGTCCATGATCACCGCCACCGGCAGCGGCCGGCCGGCCGCTGCCCGTTCCAGGCGCCGCAGCTGGCGTAAGTGCTCGTCCCGCACCGGATCGAACCGGCGTCTGAACACCGCCAGGAACAACCCTTCCTTGGAACCGAAGTGGTAGTAGACGGTGGGCAGGTTTACTTTGGCCTCTTGGACGATGTGCCGTAGGGAGGCGCCGTCGAACCCGAGGATGGCAAACACCCGTTCCGCGGCGTCCAGGATCTGAAGGCTGGGATCCGTCTTGGTTGAGCGTGGTCGGGGCATGGGGTCCGGCGGGCGGTGTGTTTTTTATAACGAACGTTAGAAATATAGCATGGGCCGCGGCCGCGGCAAGCCGGGGCGCAGATCCGTTCCGTGGGGGCGGTTCGCGGGGGCGGTGTTCAGTCCGGGGAACGGTACCCCCTCCGAGTCCGGAGGCCATCAGAGCCCGGAACGCCAGTGACGGGTCAACTGTTCAACCGATGAACGTTGCCGATTTGACCGGTCACTCCCGCGCCCAGGAGTGGCGCTTCGTTCCCGGCTCTGAAAGGCGCGACTGGCCGGGTGGCGTCGGTCACGGATCGAACGAACGGAGCACAAGGGAATCCCCTGCGGAGCGGACCTGGCCGGTGGTGACGATTGCCGCGCTCCAAAACCGGACTATCTTTCTTCCCATGAAACCTCTTTTTGCGGTGGTGTTTTTTCTTGCCCTGAGTCTGGCGGTGCCGGCGGCATCCGTGCCGCCTGCGGAGTCCGCTGCGGCGGCCGCACCCGCGGCGGCGCAACTGTGGTTTGAGGGCGGTGAGGCGCCGCTGGTCATGGCGGAACCGTTTTGGTCCCGGCTCGCCCTGGATTTGCATGCCGCCCTGATGGCGGGCCGGGTCGACGGCGCCCTGTTTTTGCGCACGCTGCCGCCGGACCAGGCCCCGCGCATGGTTTTCCTGACCTGGCAGCCGGATCCGGCGCGTCCGGCCGTGACGGTGTGTGCCGGCGGCAAGGGAGTGCGGGCCGCCGCGGCCAACGCGCTGCAGCAGGCGCTGGCCACCGGCGCCGGCAAGCCGGCCACCGGCCTCAAGGTGGACGTGGTCCAGCACCGGCTCAACCTCGGCCTGTTTCTGCGCAGCACGCCGCTGCCCCTGCCGGGGCTCATCGGCCTGGCCTTCTTTCCCGCAGATGCCCGTGCCGCCTTCCTGCCGGAACAACTCCTCTACGGCGGCCTGCTTACTCCGGCCCGCTTTTTGGATGTGCATGCCGTCACTGCCAAGCTTGAGGCGGCCAAGGATCCGGCGGGCCTGGCGGCCTGGCGTTCCATCGCCGCCAGTCCTCTGCCGGCGCCGGCCTGTTTCTTTGAAACGTATGCGCTCTATACCGATGGTGTGTCGGTGCAACCCCTGTTCCGCGGGCATCCCATACCGGCGCCGGCCACGGCCAAAACCCTGAAGGCCGCCGCCGCCGAAAGCGCCGGTTTTCTGCGCCGCAACTGGGGGATGGACGGCGCGTTTGGCGCCACGGTTCCCGGCTGGGTGGCCGGTTTGGGCGACCAGGAAACCGCCGCCGACCAGGCGGCGGCCGCCCTGGCGCTGTTGGAGTGGAACGCCCTGGCGCCGGATCCGGCGGGTGCGGAAATCGCCCAGCGCATTGCGCGCCGGTTGCGGGAACGGTTGAAGCCCATGCCGGGGGAGCCGGGGGCGCTGGCGGTGGTCGAGGAGTTTCATTCCGCCCTGGATGCCAATGCCCTGGCCGCCATGGTCCTCTGTCGGGCGGCGGCCCTCGCCGGTTCGCCGTCAGACGGTGCGAATAACGAGCCATTGCTTCGCCTGGGCGCCCATTTGTTGCGCCAGGTTCAGCCGGACGGCACGTTTGCCGGCGACCGCTATTATCCGTCCGGCAACATCCGTCCCACGCCCGCGGCCCGCGAAGCCGCCGCCATGGCTGTCGTGGCCTTGGTGCGCCTGTACGAGCGGACCAGCCACGCCGCCTTCCTTGACCAGGCCGGAAAGTCGCTGCGTCTCCAGGTTGCCGGGGCCTCCCGGATTCGCGGTGGGGGCGACCTGCCGTCGCCGCCGCCCGGCTGGCTGCTGGCCGCCATGAACGAGTACTACACGTACGACCGGGACCGGGAACTGGCGGCGGCGGCCGACCGTTTCTGCCTGGCCATTCGGATGGGCCAGGTGGTGGATCCGGTGTTTCCCGACGGCGTGGGCGGGTTCGAAAGCGGCCAGGCGGTCGGGCCGGCGGCCAGCCGCGTCTTCGGCCTGCTGGCGGCCGCCGACCTGTTCGGCGCCTGCAAGATGCCGGCGGCGGCCGAGGGCACGCTGGCGGCGGGCCATTTGGGTCTGCTGTATCTGCTGCAGGGGCAGGTGAGCGCTCCGGTCGCCATGGGGCTGCCCCAGCCGGCCGTGTGCCGCGGCGCCTTCCGCCTGGGGCTGGCCGGGGATGTCATGACCCTGCGCGCCCAGACTGACGGTCTGCTCTGTCTGGCCACGGCCCTGCGTTTGGCCCGGCCGTTCGGCGAGCAGCGACCGTTGCCGCTCGCGCCGGCCGCCCGCGCCACCCTCGACCAGGCCCGCGCCCAAGTGGCGGCGTTTCCCCGCTGCCTGCCGCCCACGCTGCCGGAGGAGAACACGGTGCCCATCGAAGAGCTGAGCAAGCCGGGGCCTGCCCCCCCCACGACCATTATCAAGGGCAAGCCACGCCCGGCCGGTTCGCGCCCCGCACCGGCCGGCCGCTGAATCAGCGGACGGCGCTGTCCTGCAGCACCCGGATGCGCTCTTCGAGCGGCGGATGGGTGGCGAAGAAGGAAAACCGCCGGCGGTTGGAAATCTTCAGCGTGGCCAACGCGGCGCCGCGCTCGTCTTCGGGGCCGTTGACCAGCTGCTGCAGGCGGGCGAGACCGGCGATCATGTTGTCGCGGCCGGCCAGCCGGGCGCCGCCGGCGTCGGCGCGGAATTCGCGCCGGCGCGAGAACCAGCACACCACCAGCGCGCCCAAAATTGAGAAGACGATGTCCAGGGCGATGGTGACGCCGAAACGCACCAGCCCTTGGATCTTCTCGTCCACCATGCGGCCGACCAGGTAGGCAATGACGCGAGAGAGGAACATGGCGAAGGCGTTGACCACCCCCTGGACCAGGGTCATGGTGACCATGTCGCCATTGGCGATGTGGGTGATTTCATGGGCCAGCACGCCGTCGACCTCCTGGGGCGTCATCTGCTGAAGCAGTCCGGTGGAGACGGCGACCAGGGAGCGTTTGCGGGTCGGGCCGGTGGCGAAGGCGTTCGGCTCCGGCGACTCATAAACGCCGACTTCGGGCATGGGCAATCCGGCGGTGCGGGCGTGGCGGGCAATACGTTCCACCAGGCCGGCATAGGCGCCGGGAGCGTTGGGGTCGACAATCTGGACGCCCATGGAGAACTTGGCAATGATCCGGGACAGGCCGAGGGAAATAAAGGCACCCGCCATGCCCCAGATCAGGCAGAACAGCGCCAGCGGCACCAAGTGCGCACCGCTGGCCCGCGCCAGCACCGGCCCGAGCGGGGTGAAGGAGAGCAGGGTGAGGGCGATCGACAGCGTCGCCATGATCAGCAGGTTGGTGACGACAAAAAGAAGGATGCGTTTGGCCATGGACTGAAATCCCGACGGTTGTGTGTGACTTGCCCCGATGCATCACTGCCCCGTGCCGGCATGAGCGCGGGGGCCGAAAAAACCTGTAATATGATGCCCGTGGGCCAGGTTGCACGGGGGCCGGTATTTCAGGGCGTCGTCGAGGCCGCCGTTTGGAGTTTGGCACAAGTGCAGGATTTTGGGGTGGCTTCGTCCCGTAGGGACTGAATGAAAATAGGCAGGGGCTTCAGCCCCTGTTCCGAAAAATGAAACGATGGCGTGCCGTAGGTACGCCGCGATTCGCCGCGTACCTGACGGCACGCGAAATGGGGG
>Ga0265297_10009452_pt1 | contig 12556 bp, 13 predicted proteins | sample Munlanlwell13791_FD_192502 | JGI IMG/M metagenome (GOLD analysis project Ga0265297, IMG submission 192502) | Leachate microbial communities from a municipal landfill in Southern Ontario, Canada - Leachate well 137-91 | ecosystem: Engineered > Solid waste > Landfill > Unclassified | place...
CTGGGGCATAACCACTATTTGCTTTGAACAAAAGCCGGACACTATATTTGACCTGATCCATAAAATAGGCAAAATGCCGCTGCCGCCCTACATAAAACCGCCTAAACCGGGCGCTAAAGCAGGCGCACAAGAGCGTGATATTTTCGGCTATTACCAAACTATTTATGCTCAACACTCCGGATCTGTAGCTGCACCAACTGCCGGATTTCACTTCACTGATAATCTTTTTAAATCAATTAAAAATTTAGGTATTGAGCACTATTTCGTTACATTACACGTTGGTCCGGGTACGTTTCTACCGGTCCGCCCTGGGCTGATTGAAAAGCACCTAATGCATAGTGAATGGTATGAAATCTCCCAGCAAACCTGTGACGCATTAAACAAGGCCAAAAAGCAAGGCAAAAAAATCATCAGTGTCGGCACAACTACTACCAGGGTTCTGGAAAGTGCGGTGAATGAAAAACTGTTAAAACCTTCCAAGGGTACAACAAATATGTTTATCTACCCTCCCTACAAATTTAAGTTTGTTGATGGGATGATTACAAATTTTCACTTACCTAAATCAACGCTTCTGATGCTTGTTTCCAGCTTTGTTTCTCAACCCAATACCAACCAGCCTTTTGAAAGTTTTGAAAAATCTTTGGTCGGAATTGCTTACCAAAAAGCAATTAAAAATAATTACCGCTTTTACTCCTTCGGCGACGCAATGCTAATTATTTAGGGGAATCTTTTCTCTTTTTTCTAAAGCACTTTGTAAATCTTTGGGCAGCAAAGCTTCGAATTCCAATTTTTGGCCGGTCAGCGGATGGTTAAAGGATAAATACTTAGCATGTAAAAAAAGCCGCGGACACCAGTTACGGTCGGCCCGGGCTGTTTTACGGCCGGCATAAGACTCATCAGCTACAACCGGATTATGAAGATGGGAGAAATGAACTCTGATTTGATGCGTCCGGCCAGTTTTGGGTAAGACTTCAATTAGTGAATAATATTTTTTACTTTTATTAGATTCCTTGGGGTTTTGATAAAAATCCAACACTTTGTAAGAAGTGGTTGAGGGTCGTCCGTCTACTGCCACAGTAAAACGGAAGCGATTGAATGGATTTCGTTTGATTGGCGCGCTAATATCACCAACTTGCGGCGATACTTTGCCATGCACCAATGCCAAATATTTTTTACTAACAGTTCTTGCTTTAAACTGCGCCTGAATTTTGATAAATGCTTCGGGATTTTTTGCCAGTACTAATACACCAGAGGTTTCTTTATCAAGCCGATGAATCATCCCCGACCGATTAACAAATTCTCTAGAATTATTTGAAAATTGAAAATTGAAAATTGAAAATTTGCTTTCAATCCAATCCTGTAAAGTTGTTGCCTGGACAGTTCGGGAACGGTTGCAAACCATGCCCGAAGGCTTGGAAATAACCATTAATTCATTATCTTCAAATATTATTTCCGGGTTCATATCTTATAATTTTATCATAAATAAACCAAATTACTCCCAGGGTAATCACCAAATCAGCCAGATTAAATTTCCAGGGGAATAATGGCACTAAAATATAGTCTACTACTCCGCCTCGAAAAAACCGATCTAAAAAATTGGAAAAACCAGCACAAATTATCAAATAAATCGGAAAAGATTTTTGAAAAAAAACCAAAAAACCAAGAATAAAAATATTGATTAGTAAATGTTCCCAGCTGCTTTTGTTTATGGTTAAAATACTCGGAAAAAAATAAATAACTAATGCTTTTAAGGCCTGATCAATAAATATAATTAAAAGAAAAACTTGAAGAAATTTTAAGCGCAATTACTTTTTACTAATCACTAATTACTATTTACTATTTTTTTCGCTTTTTTTTATCTGACACTTAATACAGGAGTTTGCAGTTGGTTTAATAGCTAATCTATCGGTATCAATCATTTTTCCGCAGTTTTCGCATATGCCGTATTTGCCGATTCGGATCCTGGTCAAAGTTTTGCGGATTTCAATTAACGCCTTATCTATTTCTCCTTTTAAGGCAGACACCCGCTCGTGACCTGATTCTTCGGCAGCTTCAGCATCAACTGCTGCATTATCATTAATTCTGTCGACATTGCTAAACGGGTCTTCTTTTTCCAACTCTTTTTTTTGACTCAGAAGCTTTTTTTCCTTCTGTTTCAAAAAATTTTCTACCGGTTTTAGTAAATTTCTGGGAAATTTAATCTGCATAATTATTTTTTAGCATCCATTCCTGTTTTAATATGGAATGATCTTTTTTCCAAATACTCAATTTTTCTTTTCGAAATCTCTCTTCTTTCGCTTGTAACTTTTCCACTTTTTTGTTGCTGTCTTCTTGCCAAAAATTTTTTAACCGGATCTGTTAAGAACCCCAACCCCCTGTCTGTTCTCTCGTACAAAATTATTAATCCGATTAAAAAGATTCCTAAGCTTATCCAATTACCAATACTCAGATTCAGTAAGTATAAGCTCTTATTACTAACAAATTCAAGTACAAAACGGAAAACTGCAAAAGTCAATAAATAGGTCAGAAATAAAAACCCCGGCGCAGCCACAGCCCGTTTCCCTTTATACCAGCTAAAAAACCGGTATTGACGTTCTAATTTATATATCCACCAAAGTAAAATTCCCAAAAAAATGATTTGATATAAAGAAATCGGATGAGCTTTGTAAGACAATCCGGGAAAAACAATCCCCCAGGGAAGCTTGGTTTTAGCGCCATACCCGGAGCCGTCAAAAAAAGTCCCTAAATTAATTAATATCTGAGCCGGTATAATACCAAACACTAAGACATCAGCTAATTTATAAAAATCCCACTTATGTGTTTTACAAAAATATATCCAGAAAATTACGCCGCTGATCAAAGCCCCATAATACGAAAATCCGGGAAATTTCATGAAATTGAAATAGGCCTTAAAACCAAGCTCAGGATGAGTCAGGATAAAAATAAGTCTGGCTCCAAAAAATTCAATAATTGAAGAAATGATTATCCCATCCATCAAAGGCTCAGGGTCAAGATTATCTTCTTTGCCTTTTTTCCAACTAAAAAAGGAACCAATCAACAAAGCTGCAAAAAGCGATACCCCTAAAGAAGTGATAGCCAACGGCCCAAATTGAATTAATGTCGGAATCATTTTTTTATTATAGCCAAAGTGTTTGACTTTGGCTATGTTAGTTTTGTAAACTCATCTAATATGTTGCTTTTGCCGCACACTCTATTTGCCACTGCAATAGTCACCTTAATCCCCAACCCCTACCTGAGCTGGCCGCTGGCATTAATATCTCATTTCGGCCTGGATTTTTTAGTTATCCACTGGAATCCCCATCTTTATACCGAACACTCAAGAAACGGCCGAGTTTCCAAAAAATCCTTGATTGTAATCGGTTCTGATGCCCTATTATCCCTAAGCTTTTGTTTTTTAATTGGGGCAATTGGCAGAAAATTGTGCTTTTTGGCATTGCGATATTTTTGGCAGTCTTACCGGACTTAGTTAAGATTCCTTATTATTTTTTCAATATTAAAAAAGGTTTACTTAAAAAATACGTTGATTTCGAACATAATCATCAGTCAAAAGAAAATTTTTTTTGGGGCGTTACTACTCAAGTTATTGTTTGCCTAGCGAGTTTAGTTATTTTTTTTAAATCTTAAAAAACAATAGTTTCTAGCGAAACAGTACTCATGCCATCCGGAAGCTTCCACTGCTTGCCTTTAATCACTACCACCAAATCACCTTTTGCCAATAATTGTTTTTTTACTAAATCCTGAAAAATCATCCGCAGGGAATGGATATTTCCCCTGGGAAAATGAAGAAAGTCCGCATAAACCCCGTAAGTTAATAAAAGTTGATTTCTGGTTTCAATGCTTTCGGTAACCGCAATAATCGGTTTTTCCGGCCGGTAACGGGAAAGCATTTTTGCCGTTGTTCCAGTTTGTGACAACACCACAAAAGCTTTTACATTATCATTTACTGCCGTCATCCCTTTATAAAGATTAAAAGCGCCTTTAACAATTGCCTTTAAAGAAGTGTCTGTTTTTGCTTGAATATCACTGGAACCTCTTTTATCTTCAGTATAACAAACAATTTGGTTCATAATTTGCACTGCTTCCAAAGGATAATTGCCATTGGCAGTTTCGCCCGACAACATCACTGCATCAGTATAGTCATAAACAGCATTGGCCACATCAGAAACTTCAGCTCGTGTTGGCTTGGGACAATTTACCATGCTTTGCAGCATTTGCGTGGCAGTAATCACTGGCTTTCCTAGTTCACGGCACTGGTTAATAATTTTTTTCTGCCAATAAGGAATTTGATATAAATCAATTTCCACTCCTAAATCGCCTCTGGCAACCATTATTCCGTCTGCCTCATCCAAAATTTGCGAAAAATTATCAATAGATTTTTTATTTTCAATCTTAGCAATAATTTTGGCGCGAACTCCCCGTTTTAACATTTCTTTTTTTAAAAGCTGAATATCTTCCCTAGACCTGGTAAATGATAGGGCCACAAAATCAACCGGCTCTTTTACTGCCATATCCAATTTTTCCAAATCAGCTTGAATAATCGAAGGTAAATCCAGATCAGCACCAGGCAGATTAACCCCTTTTCTACTACCTAAAATTCCAGCGCATAGTACTTTTACCAAAACTTTTTTACCCTGGTTTTCCAAAACCTGAAATTTGAAAAAACCATCGTCAATCAAAACTATCTGGTCTTTTTTTAAAGATTGTAAAACCTTTTTATTTGGAAAAATAATCGTTTTTTCACTACTTTGTTCCTGGGAAAAAACTATCGTCTCACCACATTCCAGCTTAATCTCAGCTTCGGGAAATTTACCTATTCTTATTTCTGGTCCCTGAAGATCAAGTAAAATTGCCACTGGTTGTCTTAGTTTTGCAGAAATCTTTTTAACCAGCTTGATACGCACCCGATGCCAGTCAACATCACCATGTTTGGTATTGAAGCGAAAAACATCCACTCCACTCTCAATTAGCTTCTCAATCATTTTTGGACTATCTGAAGACGGTCCAATCGTAGCAACAATTTTTGTTTTTTTCATATGTGCCGGGAAGAGGGATCGAACCTCCACGAGATGTTACTCTCACAGGTTTTTGAGACCTGCGCGTCTGCCAATTCCGCCATCCCGGCTTATTAAAAGTTTAGCGCTTATTATATAAAATTATTTGTTCTTTAGGAAGCTGTTGAAAAATTCAACATCTCTTTTGACAATCGTATCCCAGGATGGCCGCATGTTGTGATCAGTACCTGGGTAAACAAAGTAATTGACTTTGTTGGCGTTTTCTTTTAATACACTCGCTAGTTCATCTGACCAGCTTAAGGGAATATACGGATCACTGCTCCCCTGGTGCAACTGAACCGGTGCTTTAATCCAGTCCATATGTGTAGCTATCGAATAATTATCCACATCATAATCTTTTTCAAAATTAGCTAATTCTTTTCTTAGGGCCTTGCCTTTATCCTCAGCTTCATTCAAATAATACAAAACATCATAAGGAAAATAAGCGCTCACCGGCGCCCACAAAACAGTCGGATAATCTTTGCCGGATATTTCCAAGGCAGCCAATGACTCCATTCCGCCGTTGGAATGCCCCCATAAAAAAATATGATCAGTGTCAGCGTTGGGTAAAGTTGGAAGTGAAGCAAATAAATCTTGAACAGCCACATGGCGCAAAAACCTTTCCTCCCAAATATTTCCTTGCGGCGGCATATCCGAACCGCCATACCCCAAATAATCAGGAGCAATGGTTATAAAACCTTCTTTAGCATAATATTCACCGGCAGGTCTGGTGCCAATCCCGGTCTGATATTCATTTATATCAACATAGCCGCGAAGCATTACTATTATTGGTTTTTTCGCTTCTCCGTCGGGAAGATGTAAAAGACCGGTAACTTTGCGATCGTTGGATAGATAGGAGAAAAGAAATGAGGTAAAACCGTTGTTTTTGCGCAGGATTTTTTCAAGCTTAATTTTAGAAGGTTTTCCGCCTCTATTTTTAATATTAACAAAACTATACTTTAACAGTGGTTTTTCCACGACTGCCTCCTTTTTTTCAGACACGAACGGGTTTAAAAATCCGCTATTACTTTTGTTAAAAAATTGCCAGCCAAAAAATAAAATCCCGACTAAAAAAAAGAAACTAATAAAAAAAATATAAATAATCTTTTGTTTGGCAGCCATAAAATTACTCTTTCCGCTTTCCCTCAACCGGATAAAATTTAACCCGGTTCCCCTGGAATCTTAATTTAATTGACTTTAACGGCCCATTTCTATGCTTGGCAATATTAAGAGTAATATTTTCGTTCTGCTCATCATCTTCACGGAATAAAAACATTACTACGTCAGCGTCTTGCTCAATTGCTCCGGATTCGCGTAAATCAGCCAATTGCGGTACTTTTGTCCCCCTGGCTTCAACTGCCCGGGAAAGCTGCGACAAAGCAATAACGGGAATTTTCAGTTCCCTGGCTAGATTTTTCAAATTTTGGGAAATTTCCGAAACTTCCTGAACACGGGATTCCGAACGCTTGGACGGTATCGCCAGTTGCAAATAGTCTACAACCAGAAGTTTTAAGCCGTGCTCCACCTGCAAACGCCTGGCTTTAGTCCGCATCTCCAATACGGAAATTCCCGGAGAGTCGTCAATAAAAAGTGGTGCTTCGGCCAATAATCCCATGGCATCGGAAAGTTTGGAAAAATCTTCATCGTCAAGTTTGCCGGTCTTTAGTCTCCAGGAATCTATTTCTGCTTGAGATACCAAAAGACGATCTACTAATTCTTCTTTACTCATTTCCAGAGAAAAAAAGCCAACCGGTATTTTTTCCCGAACCGAAACATGCTGGGCAATATTTAACGCCAAAGCGGTCTTCCCCAAACCTGGCCTGCCTGCTAAAATTATCAGGTTTGAATTTTGCATTCCTGCCAAAGTTAAATCAAGATCAATAAATCCCGTCGGTACTCCCCTTAAACCGGAATCTGATTTTTGCAGTTCGTCCAACCGATCAAAGCTTTCTGCTAAAGCATCTTTTACCGGAACAAAATTACGGGTCAAATGCCTTTGTGACAGGGAAAAAATTGACTGCTCAGCTTTATCCAATACCTGCTTGGTGTCAACCGACTCATCAAACGCCATTTCCACAAGGCGCGACGCCGAAGATATCAATTCGCGCTTAATTGCCATGTCTTTAACGATCTTGGCGTAGTTTTCTGCATGAGCACTGGTGGGAACTTTTTCTATTAATGAAGTTAAAAAAGCCTGGCCGCCGACCTTGGTAAGATTTTTTGATTCTTTTAGCTTTTGGCAAACTGTCACTAAATCTATCGGGTCTCTATCCTCAAATAGCTCAAAAATTGCCTGATAAATTTTCTGATGGTTTGACTCATAAAAATGTTCGGGCGCGAGAATTTGGGCAACATTAATAACCGCATCTTTATCTATAAGAAGGGCGCCCAGAATTGATTCCTCTGCCTGTAAAGCATGGGGTGGAATTTTTAGATTATCAGCCATATTATGATCTTCTCTGGAGAACAACCAATTTGCTTTCTAACGGTAAACTTGCTTTGGTAATTGTCAGTTTATCCAAAGTTTCTGCCTCTTTTCCAAATGATTTGATAAAGTCTTCCAAGGAAGCACAGTGATTGAACTTATCTTTTGCCAAATCCGGAGTACAAAAATGCATTGGTATAACAATAACCGGCTCTATTTGATTTATCAGTTTTACCGTCTGATCCACAGATAATCCTTTGTCCTTAATATTACCGACATTAACAAACAAAATATCAATCCCGTCAAGTTCTTCCAATTGATTCTGTGTCAACTCAACCCCTAAATCGCCTAAATGGCAAAGCCGTAAATCTTCTATCTGGAAAACAAAAATATTATTTGCCAATGTACTATCTTTATCATGAAGGGCCGGATAACCAAGAACTGAAACCCCTTTAACTTCGTATTCTCCCGGCTCAGTAATAACAAAAGCTTCATTTTTCAACCTGGTTAAATCATTATGGTCTTGATGACTATGGGAAATAGTGACCAGATCAGCCTCAGTCTTGGGCATTGTAAACCCGGTGATAGCTGAGTATGGATCAGTCAAAACCGTAGCTGTGGTTGATTTGAACTTAAAACATGAATGACCAAAATAATTGATTACCATCGGCCTACTATAGCATTTTTAAAGTTTGTTGACAACCAAATTTTCTTCTGTTAATATGTCCTTCCCATGAGAAAAGAAGTTATTATAGCAATAATTATCGGATTTTTTCTAGGACTGGTCCTGGCATTTGGATTCTGGACAGCCAATCAGGCTGTCAAGGATAAAAAAATCGAGCAGACAGTCAAAGTTAGTAATTCCACTCCCTCTCCTTCTCCTGTTGCAAGTTTTTCTATAGATAGTCCGGAAAACAACCTTGTTAGTGATAAAAACAAAATCCAGGTTTCCGGTAAAACCAACCCTTTGGCTGTAATTGTCGCTTATTCAGAAGATAATCAAAACTTTACCACCGCTGACGAAAGTGGTTTTTTCTCATTGAATGTTGACTTAGTAAAAGGCTCAAATATTTATACAATTAAATCAGTTGATAGTAATGACAATGTCAAACAAAAAGAATTAACCATAGTTTATACTACTGACCTATGAAAATACTGAACTTGCTTTTAACATTTATTTTTATACCTAAAGTGTTTGCCGCCTCGGCAACGCCTTCGGCTGATTTAGAAATTAAGGATAAAATTAAACAGCGCCTGGAAATAAATGCTACCCAATCTGCCTTGCCCATCCCCAGCATTCCCGAATCTGACAAAGAAACCTATTATGCCTGGGTGGGAACATTAACAAAAGTCGATAATGACATCCTTTATATAAAAACTAATCAGGGTGAAAAACAGGCTAAAACTGACTCAAAAACAAAAATCGTCCAAACTGACAAAGGAGTCCGCAAAGATATTAAGACAGCTGATCTTAAAACCGGTAATTTAATTTTAGCAATGGGTATTTTGGATTCAGATTTAATCAAAGCCAAAAGAGTTGTTTCTACTCCGGCTCCGCAATTGGTAATTAAAAATCTCTATTTTGGCAAAGCCACAGAAATTGAAGATGACAAAATCACCATTGGTAATGGTGAAAAGCACACTCTTAACATCAATAAAAATACCAGCGTTGCCATCCAGGGAAATTCAAAACCAACCATAAAAGATATTCAGCTTGAAGATCGGGTCTTTGCGATAGTTACCATGAAAAATGATATTATAGATCAGACTGATGCTTTATTAGTAATCCCGGGAAAAAATAATCCTGATAAGGATAAAAAAGATGCTTCCCCATCAGCTTCGATCTCAGAGTAAAGCTTGTTTTATTGCCGCAAAAACTTTCACTCACATAAAAAAAAATATCTTGCCGGGTTTAACCGAAAAGCAACTTGCTTTCAAGATAAACAGAACAATGAAGTTTTTTGGTGCAAGCGATCTTGCCTTCCGAACGATTGTCGCAATTGGCCCTAACTCCAGTACCCCGCACCATAAGACCACCAACCGCAAAATTAAAGCCAATGACATTATTCTTTTAGATTTCGGCTGCAAAATCAACGGTTTTTGTTCTGACATATCCCGGACAATCTTTGTCGGCCAGCCAAAACCCGAATGGTTAAAAGTTTATAAAATAGTTCAAGCTGCGCAAAAAAAATCTTTTTTGTTTCTGAAATCTTCAATCTTAAATCGTAAATCTTATATAAAGGCTTCAGATTTAGATCATGTCGCTCGTAACTATATTGAAAAAAAAGGTTATAAAAATAAGTTTATCCACGGCCTTGGCCATGGCATTGGAACGCGCGTCCACCAGTATTTTAAAATCAGCCCTAATTCAAAAACAATCCTAAAACCCGGTATGGTTTTTACGATCGAACCGGGAATATATCTTGAAAATAAATTCGGCGTCAGAATTGAAGATACTGTTTATTGGTCAAAGAATGGCTTGAAAATATTAACAAAACAGAGACTGTAAAAGATATTTTAAAGCTGTTATTATTAGTCATATGCAAATCTATCAAGCTTCGCATAAAATTAGGCAGTTATCCAATCCGGAGATCCAGGCTGGCTCTAATGTGATGCAAAAATGTTTAGGGGTTAAAAAAAATGAAAAAGTTTTGATTGTTACTAATCAAGAAAAATTAGTTAATGAAGCTAATGTTTTTTTTGAATCTGCCAAGCATTTTACCAAAAATGTCATTATGGCCGTAATCCCCCAGCTTAGTCATCATGGTGTTGAACCGCCGGCACAATTGACTGAACTTTTGTGCGACCAAAATGTAGCGCTTTTGGTTAATACCTATTCACTGTCTCATACTAATGCTCGCAAATTAGCATCTTCAAAAGGCGTCCGCATTGCCTCAATGCCGGGAATAAATATGGATATTATTATGCGTACCCTTTCTCACGATTATTTTGATGAACTTAGTAAATTAACTAAAAAAATTACCGGGCTTCTGACCATGGCCGACACTGCTCATCTTACCAGCCCAAATGGCACTGATATCACCTTTTCCTTATCAGGCCGGACCGGTCTGGCAGATACCGGACTGTTTCTGAATCCCGGAGATTTTGGCAATTTGCCGGCAGGTGAAGCCTTTACCGCGCCGGTGGAAGGTAAAACCCAAGGCGTGGCGGTATTTGACGGTGCTTTTGCCGATATTTTAATTGACCAACCCATCAAAGTAACTTTCGAAAACGGAATTGCAACTAAAATTGAGGGTGCAATGGGGGCCAAACAATTAGAAATCATGGTCAATTCTCTTGGCCCGGATGCCAGACATGTAGCAGAGTTGGGTATCGGTACCAACAAAAACTGCAAATTGGAATCAAATCTTGTTGAGGTTGAAAAAGTATACGCAACAACACATATTGCTATCGGCAACAACAAACACTTCGGCGGAATAATTGATACCCCCTACCATGCCGACGGTGTAATTTTAAAACCAACGCTAATGCTTGATAATAAAGTTATTTTGAAAGACGGCCAGTTTATTCTATAATTACCCCATGACTACACCACAAACCTTAAAAGGTTTTAGGGACTTTTTACCAAAAGAAGCATTGTCAAGAAAATGGCTGATTGCAAAAATTGTTGAAGTTTTTGAAAAATTCGGCTTTGATCCTCTGGAAACTCCGGCCTTAGAATATGCTCAAATACTTATGGGTAAATACGGCGAAGAGGCAGACAAGCTCCTTTATCAGTTTGACGACCGCGGCGGACGAAATGTCGCTTTGCGCTATGACCAAACCGTACCGACAGCCCGGGTAATAGCCATGTATCCGGAACTTGCAAAGCCTTTTAAAAGATACCAGCTGCAAACTGTTTGGCGGGCAGAAAAACCGCAAAAAGGCAGATTCAGAGAATTTTTACAGTGCGATGCTGACATTATTGGTTCAACTTCACCAATCTGTGATGCGGAAATAATTGCATTAGTTTATTTTGTGATGAAAAACATCGGTTTTACTAAATTTACGATTTTGGTCAACGACCGGCAATTATTTGGCAATACAACGCTTGAAGCAATCAGGATAATTGATAAATTGGCAAAAATCGGTAAAGAAGAAGTTAAAAAACAATTATCCTTAAAAGGTTTTTCCCAAAAACTTATTGATGAGGTAGAAAAAAACCAGCCAACTGAGAATTTGCAAAAAATAATCAGTTACTGCGAAAATCTTGGGGTTGATAAAAATTGTCTCAAATTTGAGCCAACATTAGCCCGCGGGCTTGATTACTACACTTCAACAATTTTTGAAGTAGTTATTGAAGGCTTTACAGCCGGATCTGTTTGCGGCGGCGGCCGCTATGACAAATTAATAGGTTTATTTTCTAAATCCGACATTCCTGCTGTTGGTTTTGCTTTTGGCTTTGATAGGCTTTTGCAAGCTGCGAGTGATTTAAAAATTACTCCTGGTATTACTACTAATTCCAAAGTTTTAGTAACAATATTTTCCGACGAATTAGTAGAAAATTCTTTGAAAATTACCAGTGACCTAAGAAATAGCGGTATTAGCGCTGAAATCTATCCTGATAATAAAAAACTTGATAAACAACTAAAATATGCCGACAAAAAAAAGATTCCCTGGGTAATAATTATTGGTCCGGATGAAGCTAAATTGGGAACAGTGGTTTTAAAAAATTTAGCCAAAAAGCAACAATTTACGTTCCTTCGCAGCAAAATTGCTCAAGCTCTGAAAAACATTTAAACCTTGAATAAAAACACCCTTGCCTATTTTTCACTGATAACCACTTCTCTAATCTGGAGTGCTGGTGCGGTTTTAATTAAATATTCATTAAACTACACCACCCCCTACACATTTTTATTTTTCAGATTTGCCATTGTTGCGATTATTTTTCTGCCGATTCTTGTAAATACCATCCGCAAGGAAAAACTAACGCTGATGGAACTGGCAAATCTTTTTCTGGTCGGCACTTTATCTACCACTGTAACCTTAGTTTTGTTGTTTTGGGGGACCAAACTTACCTCTGCCACTGAAGCAGTTATTATTAATAGCCTCTCCCCCA
>Ga0265297_10009453_pt1 | contig 12555 bp, 19 predicted proteins | sample Munlanlwell13791_FD_192502 | JGI IMG/M metagenome (GOLD analysis project Ga0265297, IMG submission 192502) | Leachate microbial communities from a municipal landfill in Southern Ontario, Canada - Leachate well 137-91 | ecosystem: Engineered > Solid waste > Landfill > Unclassified | place...
AAAAGCTATAGAGTACTATAAAAAAAGAATAGAATTAAAAGGATGGTGCGAAGAGGTATTCTATTCTCTTTATCAAATAGGTTATTGTCGAGAAATGTTAGGAGATTTAGCTAAAGCTAAACTAGCATACATATCAGCATGGGAATTTAGACCGATTAGAGCAGAATCTTTGTATAGATTAGCTCTTGTTTGTAAGGCTAAAGAAGAATATAATCAGGCTTACTTATATATTAAAAAAGCATTAGAAATTCCTTATCCAAAAGATTTGTTATTTATTGATAGACCAATATACGAAACTTTATTAAAAGAAGAAAAAGAATATCTCGAATATAAATTATTCGGATATAAAATTTTCAATAAAAAATTAGCAATGAAAACTTTAGGAAAAATATCTGAAACTTTTAACCAATTAAATTTACAATTTACTTTAGTCGCAGGAACTTTATTGGGGTTTGTTAGAAATTATGATTTTATTGCTTATGACCAAGATATAGATATAGGAATTATAGGAGATGAAAATATAGATGTTATTAAAAATAAATTAATTGAAAATGGATTTAAATTTGAATATGCTTTTGGAGAAAAAGGCAATAGCTTAGAATATAGATTTTCCTATGATGGAATCCAAGTAGACTTGTTTGTATTTTATGAAGAAAAGAACAAATATTATCATGTTGCTTTTGATAATGAAGAAAGAATGTATAAGTATTGGCAAGAAAAATTTGATATTAATTTTGCTATTTTTTATAATGTTGATATTGGCATACCTAGTAATCCTGAAAAATATTTAGAAACACAATATGGAAAAGATTGGAAAATAGAAAAACAAAATTATGATTATATTAAAGACGCACAAAACGTAGAGAGGTCTAAATAATGAAAACAGCTTTTATTACCGGGTCAACACAAGGTATCGGAAGACAAATAGGAATAGATTTATTAAAAAAAGGTTATTTTGTTTATTTCAATGGTAGGTCAGATGATTCTATTGCTAATTTAGAAAGAGAATTATACGATTATAATAATTATGAAATAATTAAAGAAGATTTATCTATTATAGACAATGCAATTGATTTAGCTAGCGATTTTAAAGCAAAACACATTACGTTTGATGTCATTATATTTAATTTAGGAATAACAGACAGAACGCCTTTTGGAGAAGTTAGAATAAATAAATGGCAAGAAGTATTTGATACTAACTTAAATATACCATTTTTTATGACACAAACTTTAAGAAACAATATCAACGAAGGAGGAAAAATAGTATTTATTTCTTCCATTTCTGGCTGCACTACCGATTCTACGAGTATTGCGTATGGGGTCTCTAAAGGAGCTATTCATGTACTTGTACCTTATCTAGCTAAAGAATTTGCAGAAAAAAAGATTACTGTTAATGCAATTGTGCCGGGTTACATAAATACTAACTGGCATAAAGAAAAATTACCTGACCAAATTAAAAGAATTGAAGAAAAACATTTGGTTAAACGATTGGGAACGGTAAAAGAAATTTCTAAAGCTGTATTGTCAGTTATTGATAATGATTTTATTAATGCCCAAATTTTGCGAATAGACGGAGGATTTTTAGTATGAATATTAATATAAATCCAAGTATCTTACCATTTTATTTAGAAGAAAAAACAAGAGAACTCTGCAAAGATTGTAAACGATATGGTAAGTCAGGTTCTTGCCCTCCTTTTTTAAAAGATATTAAGTTTTTTGAAAGAATATTTTTATCCTATCCGTTTGGTATTTTAATAGTCAAAAAATTTAACATAGACGACCCTAAAAATTGGAAAGAATTAGGAAGAAAATCAAGTGAAACAATAAGAAAAGAAATTAAAAAATTAGAAAAAACTATAAAAGCTACCGATTATGTATCATATGGAGCAGGGTCTTGTAAGAATTGCAAGATTTGTTCTCCTATATGCAAATTTCCTGACAAACGACTAATTCCACTAGAAGGAACTGGAATAAATGTTGTTAAATTATTTTATGATTTAACTGAAATAGAGTTAAAATTCCCCGTAGAAAAACAGGGGTATTTTTATAGAATTGGACTGTTTTTATATGAAAAATAAAACAATAATATATACCAGTGGTTCGTATGATTTGATGCATTTCGGACATTTAAACATTTTACTTAAAGCCAAAAAATTAGGAGATTTTCTAATAGTCGGAGTTTCTTCTGATAATTTAATAAAAAAATACAAGCATTTAAAACCTATAATTTCATATAAAGACAGAGCTGCAATAATAAAAGAATTAAAATGTGTGGATTTAGTTATAAAACAAACTAAGTTTTTTGATATAAAGCAATTAAAAAAATACAATATAAATATTATTGTTCTTGGAAATGATTGGGAAAATAAAAAATTTCCAGAACTAACTAAATGCTTAAAAGAATTAAATATTAAAATGAAATATATTCCATATACTAAAAGATTATCAACTTCTTCTATAAAGGAAAAGATAATCAGGAACGCCGTAGAAATAATACAATCACAAACAAAAAGAAAATGAGTAAAACTACATTCGCAGAAAGAACTGAAAAACATAAATTAAAAATGCTTTACGAGGTCAAGCAATTAGAAATATTTTTTAAAAATACATTTAATTTAGACCTTTACCTTATTTACGGTACATTATTAGGAGCTGTAAGAGATAAAGACTTCATTCCTTTCGATACAGATATTGATTTAGCTTATTTTAGTAAATGTAATAATTCATTTTTAATGAGAAAAGAATTTTTGCACATTTGTGATGTTTTAAAAGATAAAAATTTATTTAAAAGAGCCAGAGGTTATAAACATATAGACTGCGGAGCTATTTCCGATAAGTTTTATTTCGACATCTGGTCTTCTTACATAGAAAATAATGTTTTTTATCTTGCACCATTTAAGCAAGTATTTAAATCAGATACATTTATTCCTTTAAAAGAAATTAATTTTAAAGGTACTCTATTTAAAATTCCTAACAATCCAGAAATATTTTTAGAGGCTTTTTATAAATCTTGGAAAACTCCTATTCAAACAGATTATAGGAAAATTAAATATTAAAATGAAATCATTTGAAGAATTTAAAATTATTAATGAATTATTAGCACAGTTAAATATAACCTATTGGTTAGATTTTGGATGTGCTTTGAAGTGGCATAGAGATAAACAACTAGATGAAAGTGATATTGATTTCGGCATAATGATTGATGACTACGATAAATTAAAAGAAGTCATAGAACAAAACAAAGATAAATTTGAAAAAATAAACTATAGAACTAGAGAAATTTCTTTGAGATTTAATGGAGTTAAATTTGATTTTATTTGCTTTGTAAAAAAAGATAATGATATATACTTTTATGCTTATAAACAAAATCAATATAATAATAATAAATGGAATTACGAATGGAGAGGAAGGTTTCCTTATGATGTTTATTTCCCTTTAAAATCAACACATATTTTCGACACTGTAGTTCCTATACCAAACAATATTGAAAAGAAGATTGAAATGCAATATGGTTTAGATTGGAGAACTCCTAAACCACATATTGCTTGCTGGACATATGAATTAAATCAAGTAAAAGATATTAATTATCGCCCGGTTGCTGTAATAATGACTACTATAGAAAGAGATGAAATATTATTTAAAGTATTACCTTCTTATCTGCAATATCCTGTTAAGTTGTATTTATTAGACCAAGGAAAGCATACTAAAGAAAAAGATGAATATTACGATAAATTAAGAAATGAAGGACATGATATAACTTATGCTGGAGATATAGGACTTAGTACTGCTAGAAATTATTTATTAAACAAAGCTAAAGATGAAGAATATATTTTTATGACTGAAGATGATATTGAATTAAAAACAAATCCTTATAGTTTGCTTAATAAATTTACCAATAATAACTTAGGAATTTTAGGTGGATTGTTAATTAGAAACGGTAAAGAACAACATTACGAATTTGCTTTAGAATTAAACAATGGAACTTTAAACTATGTAAAAAAAGATACTATTGACTTATGTTTAAATTTCTTCTTAGCTAAAAGAAAAGTATTTGAAGATATACAATATGATGAACAATTGAAGCTCTGCGAACATACACATTTTTTTATGCAATTGAAAAAAATAAATAAATGGAAAGTAGACTATACAAGAAATTTAGAAGGTATTCACCATACTTTTAAACCAGAAAATTATATGACCTACAGAAGTAGAGCAGAACAATATACTGAAGTTTTTAAGAAAAAATGGGGTATTACTAAAATTAATAAAAATACTGAAAAAACTAATAAGAAATCTGACTTGACAGTTTTCGTATTGACTCACGATGATGAACCAAATTATAATTTATGTATCGAAGCATTAAAAAATCAAACTATTGATTTTAAACTCGATATAATAAGAAATTTTCATCCGATGAGTGCAGCATTTCAAGAAATGCTTAACCGCTGCAATACTCCTCATTATATTCAAGTAGATAGTGATATGATTTTAAATAAAGATGCAATTGAAAAACTCTATAAGGCTATAATATCATCCGATGAAAAAAACTGCTATGATATGCTATAAATTACACGATAGTCATTTAGACAAAGCAATAGATGGAATTAAAATATATAAATATGACATTTTTAAAAATTATCCTTATAATAACGTAATGAGTTGTGAAATGGAACAATTAGGAAAATTAGAAAAAGATGGATATAAATATACTAGAATTGCCGAAGTAATAGGAACTCATTGTCCTATGTGGACTAAAGAAACTATTTTTGAACGATATTTTAATTACATGGAAAAATTAAAGAAGTTTCAATCACCTAATTATTCACATTTATTGAAAACATTATTATCTATTTTTTTAAAAGAACCGAATAAAAATAATCTATATGCTTTTATAGGAGCATTGAGTAGTTCTATTTTGCCTAAAAATAAAATAGATGAAAAAGATTATACTGTTCCTTTATTATCTAAATTTGCTTTACTCGATAAAACATTCGATGATTATCAATTTAATAAAGAAGAAATACAATCAAAGCCTCCAGAAATTATAATTAACAATAAACCTTTAGTATTACAAATAGCCGGGATACCTTGTGCTAATAGACCTTACGATATTAATCAATTAATTAATGCTTATTCTTCAAAATATACTTCTAGGCATGTCTTAGGAGGTCAGTACTCAAAAAAATATGCAGATATTCCTTATAGAGAATTTCCTTATGATTTGTTACTAAAATTAGATAAAGAAAAAATACATGATTTAATAAATGAAGCAAAAATAATACACATTCATCATAGAATAGACCAATCTTTATTGAGACTCATACCAAACGATAAAAAAATAATCTTTACAGTTTCTAATTTAGGTTCTTCATTAAAAATAAATAATACTCCTCAAAATATCGAATATGATAATAATATAAAAAAAATAACTAACATTATAACGGTAACTGACCAACCGTTACAAAAAATAGCATATGAATATTTAACAACTAAATCACTTCCATTGGTTAAATTTTTATTTAATAAAGCTAATATAAAACATAACATTAAACCTATTGTGGTGTTTGCTCCTACAAATAGAAAATCAGAAGAAGCTACATCAAAAGGTTATTTTAGAGTATTAGGCATTATTTATAAATTAAAGTTAGATGGTTTGGATTTCGATTTTGATTTAATTGAAGGAGTTCCTTATGAAGAAAATCTTAAAAGAAAACAGGTAGCTGATATTCTAATTGATGATGTCGTTAATGAAAATTATCATAATTCTAGTATTGAAGCCGGATGCTTTGGGGCTGCTGTTTTGACAAATTATAGTGATTCAAATTATCCTTTTATAAAAACAAATCTAAGTGAATTAGAAAATAATTTAAAAAACCTTATAATACAACCAGAAACACTAAAAAAAGCTCAAAGCGAGATGATAACTTGGGCTAATACAATATATACTCCTGAAAAAATATTATTACCCTTTGAACAACTATACGATGAAGTTCTTTCTAACTCATATAAAGTAAATAATATAGAACCGCTTATAATAGAAAACAAAAATCCCATGGATATTCTTAAATTATTACAAAATAACCATATTCCATTTTGTTTATTAGAAAAAAGTTGTTTAGAAGCAGTGAAATATAAAAATTTAACAAGTAAATTATCAATAGGAGTTGATAATGAGGTTATAAAGCAAGAAGTTGATGCTTTATGTGGAGATAATGTTTCTATAACGATAAAAAAGATTCAAACAAAAAAAATAATTATAAATGGAGAATTTGTAAATGTACCTGTACCTGTAGTACCTTATTTAACTAAATTATACGGTAATTGGAGGACGTTATAATGGAAGATTTTCCTTTATTTTCTACATTATCCACTGAAGAAAAAGATAAATATCTTAGAGATTTAAAAGAACTCGAACAATATCTCATAAACAAATGTAATTTATCTATTTATCTAACATATGGAACGCTATTAGGAGCAATCCGAGAAAAAGATTTTATTCCTCATGATAACGATATTGACTTAGCATATCTTAGTTTTTTTAATACACAAGAAGAAGTTTATAAAGAAAGAGTAGAATTGATGAATAATTTAGATTTATCAAGTTTAATATATAGAAAAGAAACTATAGGAATAAAAATTGAATTTAATAACAATAAATTTGATTTGTGGACTTCGTGGATAGATAAAGATAATTGCTATAATATTTTACCTTATATTAAAATAGGAACAAAAGAAATGATTACTCCTTTAAAATCTTATGAATTTAAAGGACAAATGTTTTTTATTCCAAATAATAGTAAAGAATGGTTAAATGTTTTTTATCGTAATTGGGAGCAACCAATTAAAGACAGTAGTTTCCGTAATAGACATCAAAGATTTAAATTCTTAACATAAAATATATGTAAAATAAAGGAGATTTATGAATTATCGAGTAATAATGGAAAATAAAAAAGGAAGAAAATTAAATAAACTTCCTCTAGCAAAAACAGATAAAGAAGTATTTTCTAGAGTAATAAAAAAGAAATTGATAGCTATAAGTAATGATATGTTATTTCAAGCAGCAAAGGTGGTTATAAATGGATTCTAAAATAGCAATTATTTTAACTACATTTTTAAGACCTAAATTAGCATTTCAAACAATTCAAACCATTCAGCCTATATTGAATGAGAATATTTATTTATTAGTTGGAGACCAAAGCGATGACTTACATAAAATTAATCAAAATTCTAACTGGCATTATACTCAAACATGGAATCTTCCTTATGATTGTGGATTGAGTTATGCTCGCAATTATTTAGTTCAAAAAGCCTATGATATGGGATTTAAATATGTTCTCATTTCTGCTGATAGTATACAATTCACACAACCATATAATTTTAGACCTTATATAAATTTTTTAGAAAAAGATAACAATAGAGGTATTATTGGATTCGGAGGAGCATGGAATTTTTTAATGACTATTACTTCTCAAGGAATTAGATTAGATTCTTCTAAAGAATTTATTACTGAAGAAGGAATTATTTATAAAAAATGCGACATTGTAAGAAACATTTTTCTCGCAAAAACTAATACCTTGTTAGACTTATGGGATAATAATTTAAAATTAGCAGAACATGAAGATAGCTTTATTAACTATAAAAAAAGAGGTTATGAGGTATATTCTACAAACTCTCTTTATTTCAAAAAAGTTAAAGATACCTCATCTGAACAATATAACCAAATGAGACATAGATTTGGAGAATATAAAAACTTATTAAAAAAGAAATTAAATATCTCCGGGTGGGTAGTTTATAGTCCTGAAGCAATGAGAGAAATAAAACAATATAAGGCAAAACAAGGAGAACTATGAAAAGAGCATTATTTACAGGCGTTGGATTAGTATTAGCTGTTATCTTTATAGGTACGGTCATTATTTATGGCAGTTATCTAACCTTAAAAAAGAAACTTGACTTCGTAAGCTAAAATATGGTATAATAGTATAAAAGGAGTAATTATGTTTAATAGAGTTTTTGCTTTTGGTTGGGTATCTCCTAAAAATTATGTCATTACACATTGGATTTATAGTTTTTCGTATTATCCTAAAATGGTATGGCAAATCAGATTTTGTGGATTGTATTTAACCAGTTGGTATAAAAGCAGTATCATAGGTAAAATGAATGAAATACAATAAAACACCTTCTAAATTCGATTTATACATAATAACTACATTAAGTCCTGATTATACCGAAGTAGTAGGCAAAAAGGGCATAAAGAACGTGAAATTAGGGTATTCTGATGACCTTATCTGCCCGAACTGCAATAGAAGTTTACCAAACAAGTCATTTTATACCCGGAAAGGGCAAATGTGCATGTGGTGCGACACTAATAATAAAGGCTAATATGTCTCCTAGTTTAGTTATAACTAAACAATAATACATAATAAAATCATGATATACTTTATATATGGTGGAAGATGTGGAGAAAATAATCATCTTCAATTGCTTATTGGTATACCTCCAATGATAACTCCAAAAAATTATGAAGATTACTTCAAATTTTTATTAACTAATATTTTAAATTTCAATATAGGAACTTTATATCATTGGGAAGAACCACTAATTGATTTTTGTGTTATTAATTCAGAAAAAACAGAACTACCAAAGAATTTAACTAAAAAAATGAAAGAAGTTGATAAAAAATATATGAAATGTTTGTTTCCTAAATGTAAATATTTATGATACCTAAAGAAATTATAATTTGGGGAGGGGGTTCATCTATAAAAGAAGGACTTGCTCTTGGCTTAAAAGATAAACTTAAAGATAAATTCGTTATAGGTATTAATTTTTCCATGTATCATTTCTTACCTACCGTTTTAACCTTTGCAGATAACCCATTTTATAAAGGTATATTTTTTAATGATAAGCCTCATTTAATTGATTATAATCATATTGAAAAATTAAAACAATTACCTTTAATAGTCGGCGTTAGAAAAACTCTGACTGATGACGAAATATTTCCTAATACTGTTTTAGTTAAGAAATCTCTTTATTTTAACGAAAATCCTTTACGGGATGGATTTAGATATATTTTAGGAGGTATTTTCGCTTTACAATTAACAGGATATTTAACTGATTGGAATTCAACTGTTTATTGTCTTGGCTACGACTGGACGAAGAAAGGTACTACTCACTATTATAAAGATATAAATCATAGAGGTATTAATAAGACTTCTTGGTATAAGACACATAGTCCAGATAAAGGATTTGATTATTTTTTAAATAAACCCAATTTTAAAGTTTATAATGTTTCTTTGAATTCTAATATTGAATGTTTTGAAAAAATAAATTATAAGCAGATGTTTGAAATGTTAAGTGAAGAAAAATACAATCAAAAAAATTTAAGGCAGGAAGTCAAAGAAAAACTATGTATAAAATAATTTATAATGATAATACCGAATTTATAGGAGGAATTCCTGAACGCTCTAAATGGAATGAACAACCTATCAAACTAATTAAACAAATTGAGTACGAATTATTTGGTATTAAATATATTTTTAAAAATTACGAATCATATAATCATTTATTATGGAAGAATTATTTTCCTGATACTCAAAAAGAATTATCGAGTAGTATATGGCTAATAGGAACAGGAAAAAATAATTATACTGTTTTAGTATATTCTCTTATTCGTAAAACTGCTACAATTAAAATACTTCCTTTAAATCATCAAATATCTAAAAGTTCGGGATGGAAAGAAGGTGAAGTTGACGGAACGGAATTCTTCAGCAGAATTCTTCAGGATTAAGTAAAGTAACCAATAACTTAATTCTTAGAGGATATAAAACAAATCCACTTCTATTTGCACAATAATTAAATCCTGCATTTAAAACCACATTATAAGCTACAGTTTCTGTATCATCTAATTCAAAATATTTAAAAACATACCCTTTATGTATATCTCGAGTAATATCGTATGTATATAAAGGATTATCTTCTATTATAGCATTTACTTTAATATAAGGCAAAAACTTTAAAGGAACGTTGCCTAATTTTATTTCCCATGTTTTATATCCCACATGCAAATAATCAGAATAATAAGGAATATCATAATAAACCAAATCAGAAAACTCTTCTTCAAAAATTACTCTATTTTTTTTATTAATATTAAAAGGTCTGTTAAATTTATTTTTCTGATTATTAGCGTTATTTATTTTAGCAGATTTAATATCAATCTGTTCAGTAACTTCATTTTCATTATTTTGTATGTTAATTAATTTATTTGATTTTTCGTAACTCATAACTTCCTTGTAAATTTTTATAAGTAACTATTCCTAAAAGGTCAATATTACAAAAATATCCACTTTCTGATATATCTGCTTCAGTATAAAATCCGATGTCAATATATAATCTATATTTTGGATTTTCTTCATCTATACTTATTAATTTAGCAGAAACAGAATATCTTAAATATTCAAATTCAGTTACTTTGGTCGAGTCAGTGTAATCTGGATAAACAGTTAACCCAAATGTTTTTATGTTTACTTGATTTGGATTAACCAAAATAGAACATCTAACAAAAGGAAGATATTTTTCTAAAGTTTCTATATCAGTTTCTAAGGTTTTTATTACTTTTGCATTAATCATCTAACAAAACCTCCGTATCATCATCTAATGTTCCCGGAGTATAAGAAATTATAGGAATTTTTATATAATTTACTGTTATTTGTTGTAAAATAGGTTCGTCTATTAAAATACCATTAATTTGAAAATCTGCCTGTGCGGTAAACCAGTTTTGAAAATCTGGATTATTTCCTAAAGCAATATTCACAGAAGAATGACTTCCAGTTATAATAGTTTCTGTATGTAATAAAGAGTATAGTTTATATAATTTAATACTTCCACCTGCTATGATATTTCCAGAAATATCATAATCAATTCTTGCTGTAGCGTTTCTATAAGTAGAATATAAATCAGAAAATCCTTTATAAATTGATATAGTTCCTGAAGCACCAAAAGCTGATATAAATAAAGAACTTCCTGTAGTAATCACTCTTATATAACCACCCGGTAAAAAAGCCATTAAACTAGTTTGTAGTCTTACTTGTGTAGTATCATCATAATAAGTTTCGACTTCTTCCCATTTATCCATATATGATGTATATTGAAATTGATATTTTTTTAATTTAGTAGGAAAATAAAAATAAGGAATTCCAACATCAGCAGAAGTAATTGTTTTATCTATCCAATAAGCTCCGCTACTGTAATTAATTAAAGGAGAAGAGCCTTTATAATCAAACAAATAAATACTACTTTTAGGAGTTGGAGGGGTGTATTCGGGATAAGTATAAAATGTAGAAATATTTGACCAATCTAAATGTCTTCCATATACTACTTTCTGTGTTTTTATTGAAAATGTTTCATTATAGTCCGGGTCTATTTCAGACAAATCTTCTGGAGTTAAATTATAAGCATATTTACCAATATCACTACAATATTCACAAGTTACTGATTTTTCATATCCATTAATATCAAATGTAATTTCTTGTTCTTCAAAATATAATGCTTCAAACCAATCATACCTAATATAGTCAGAAGAAATATAACTTCCTGATTGCCAAATAAATTCTCCGGGATGTTCAGGGTCTTCTATTTGAGTAGCTGCCTGTCCTACTCCATAGAATTGATTTTCAGTTTTATAAGCGGTATAATAAGGATTATCAGTATCAATTATAGTATCTAATATTTTTATTTTATTGTTATTGTTCCTATCTTTAGGCAATGAAACATCTGTTTTTATTTTGCTCAATTCGTTAATGTTATTATCTGATTTATTTGCTAAATCTTTTATTTTTGTCATTGTTTGTTTGTTATAATCTCTTGATTATCTTGTGGATTTGTAATAGTTAACAGTAGTTTATAATAAGGATAATAAATAGAACTACTTATAGTATAAGAAGAAATATCTAAATAATATCTTATAATATATTTATTTATACCTTCGCTTGAGATATATGTTAATCTAGGAACTAAAGCCAAAAATTCTACACTATCATAAGTTGCCGAACCTTGTGGTTTTATAATTGGCAATAAATTTAATTGTGTTACAAAATTTTCTGGAAAATCAAATAAATAAATAATCCCTGATTTGTTAGCAGATGGATAAGTCAAAGTCCAATCTATTTCATAATCGTATTTATTTTTTATATAGTTAATAGAAAATATTCTTGAAGATACTGATGTTAATTTATCAATATTATCAGAATTATTGTTTATTTTATTGTTTAATTCTCTTATATTTCCCATTATGTTATGTTTTCTTGTTTGTTTAAATCATATTTATCGTGAATTTTTAAATTCAATGAAGAAATAGTTGCTGGTTCGGTAGGAATAGTATCATCTAATACATCTAATTCTCCTTGAGAAAATTCATTAGTAGCGGATATACTAACTAACATGTTACCAAAATCTATACTTATTGACTTAATACTTATAGGAAATCCATTTAAATTTTTATAAATTCCTGATTGGGTTGTATTAGTTATGTTTATTCTTTGTAATAATCTTAAATTATAATAA
>Ga0265297_10009454_pt1 | contig 12555 bp, 17 predicted proteins | sample Munlanlwell13791_FD_192502 | JGI IMG/M metagenome (GOLD analysis project Ga0265297, IMG submission 192502) | Leachate microbial communities from a municipal landfill in Southern Ontario, Canada - Leachate well 137-91 | ecosystem: Engineered > Solid waste > Landfill > Unclassified | place...
AAGCGACAACTACATGTATGGAATACACTTCCAGCGCAACTTCGATGTGGATGCTCACAGCAACCTGATCGCCAACAACACCGTAAATGGAAATGACGTTTATGGGATTTTGATCGAAAGCTTCAACAACAGCCGCAACAACACCGTAACCGGAAACACCCTGACCCACAATACGGATGGCGCCATCTACATAGTGGGGCCAACCGCGTGCGATATAACGGGAGATACTGTGACCGACAACTTCCTCGACTCAAACGGGAACGGGCTCATGGTCGGGCAAACCGATGGCACCACTTTCGCGAACAACACCGTACTCAACAGCAGCAACACCGGCTTCTTTTCATACAAGGCAGCCTCCCGCATCTATGAAAACACTTTATGCGGCAGCGGATGGACCGACATGTACTCATACAACTGGTCCGACCATGCGTCAGATGGCGATGACAATACCTGCGACCATTTCGGCGGATGGAACGACAACGGCACCGCGGGCTGCACCAACCTCTGCCCTAATGTTTCGCTTGCAGTGGTCCTTCTGTTCCCTGAAAACGGCTCGTTTTTCCCAAGCAACGATTCCCTCAACCTCACTTTCATAGCCAACGACATCCTGAACGGCACCACCCTCAACTGCACCCTCAACATTACAAACACCTACGATAATGCCACCCTGAACGTGGATGCCCAAAGCAGAGTGCCAAAGTCCACATCTGTCGCTGGCCTCGGCGCAGGGAATTACGTGTGGCAGGGAGTATGCATCAACTTTGAAAACCAGACCGGCATTTCCATACCAAGTGCGTTCATATTGAACGCGGTGTGCGGCAATCTGATATGCGAGTCCAACGAGACCTGCGACAACTGCCCTGTGGACTGCGGCATTTGTCCGTACTGCGGAGATGGGAACTGCAGTGCAGGCGAGACCTGCACCCGATGCCCAGAAGACTGCGGGAGATGCTCCGGAGGGTCCAGTCCTTACTGCGGGGACGGAAGATGCAACGGAGATGAGAATTGCTCCACCTGTGCAGGCGATTGCGGAGCCTGCCCTGGCCCAGTGTGCACTCCTGCAAATTGCAACGGAACCTGCGTAAACGACACCTGTGTGCTTCCTTACTGCGGAGACAACGCGTGCGGTGCAGGAGAAAACTGCTCCATCTGTCCATCTGACTGCGGCCAATGCCTGTCCCTTCCCATGTGTGGGGACGGAACGTGCGGCTCGGATGAAAATTGCTCAACCTGCACTGCTGACTGCGGCAATTGCACCATCCCAGTTTGCAGCCCTGCAACGTGCCCAGACGGAGCATGCATAAACAACACCTGCGTGGCGCCATATTGCGGCGACGGCTCCTGCAACGCTAATGAAAGCTGCTCCGCATGCGCTTCTGACTGCGGAAAGTGCGCTGATTGCAATTCTGATTCAGAATGCTCAGCAAGCGAAAGATGCTCGTCCGGCGCATGCATCCAGAAAACCGGATGCGCTTACAGTAATCCAGGCTGCGGGCCTTGCTTCTTGTGCACCAGCAATGCGTGTGCGCAATCCCCAAGCACGTTCAGCATTGAGGCGCAGCCGGAAGTGCCCGTAAACAGCACTGTTGAAGCCGCCATCCTGGACCAGAGCGGCTTCCCCGTTGCCGGCCTCCAGGTAAAGGTTATTGACCCGCTTAACTCAACCTCAGGATACACAACCAATTCAACAGGAAAATTCACATTCGTTCCATCCATCGCAGGCCAGTATTCGTATCAACTGCCCTGTGAACTGGCCAAGTTCACGAATGCCCTGGCAACATCGGGTTATGACCCGTCAGCTCCTGCCGGAACCAGGACCCTGATAATCCCGGTCTACGTAACAGAGCCCAGTTCGCTCCAGCTTTCCGTCCTGAGCTTGGGAAAACCCATGCAAGCCAGCCTCAGCATAGCCAAGCCGGACACTTCAGCAACCGACACGGCGACTGATGCAGGGGGCAGGTACCAGGGCGTCCTTACAGTGCCCGGAAAGTACGTGTTCACGATAACCGCGTACAATGCGAAGAGCCTTGCCGCCGACATTGAGCTAAGCCCGCTTCCAGCGGCAAGAGGAATACTGGAAGAGCCGGCATTCTGGGTGCTCCTTATCCTGCTGTTCGTGCTGCTCGCATCCGCCTACCTCCTCAGGAACCGGCTCATTCCATCGCTCGCGCGAAAATGAACTTCGTTGGAATCGGATAATTTCCAAGAAAGAGAAATTGGATGAATTCAGATGGCAAAACTGAACCGCACGCTCTCGCTTTTTGACGCGGTCAACATCGCTCTCGGCTCAATAATAGGCGCAGGCATCTTCGTGATACTGGGCTCTGCTGCAGGCATCGCAGGCCCTGCAGTTTTCCTTTCAGTGCTGGTAGCCGCCGCGGTTGCGCTGATGACAGGCCTGGCAAGCTCAGGGCTGAGCAGGCGCTTCCCGAAAAGCGGCGGAGCCTATCTCTTCGCAAGGGAAGCGATTTCCCATTCCGCAGGATTCATAGTGGGTTGGATCTGGCTTTTTTCCAACATAGCGGCCGGCGCGACCGTGGCAGTCGGATTCGGTCATTATCTCGCCTTCTTCCTCCCTTCCGTGCCCGCCAACCTGGCGGCCGCTCTGATAGTGTTACTCGCGACTGCGATAAACCTCCTGGGAGCAGGCCAGTCCAGCAAGGTCAACAACGTGCTCGTCGCCCTGAAAGTGCTCATACTCCTAGCTTTCGTCGCCGTCTCATTATTTTTCTTCAAGCCAGCCAATTTCTCACCTCTCGCTCCTTTCGGAATTGCCGGGATACTCGCAGGAGCCGCAACGATTTTCTTCGCCTATGCAGGATTCGCGCGCGTCGCAGTGATTGCGGACGAGGTGAAAAATCCGGAAGTGAACGTCCCAAAAGCCACGATAATCTCCATAGCAGTTTCAACCCTGCTCTATTCCGCAGTCGCGGTAGGTGCGGTGGGCCTCGCGGGCTGGCAGGCGCTTTCGGAATCCGGCTCGCCGCTCGCAGACGCGCTTGCCTCTGTCGGGCTGGGCTTCGGCGCATCCATAATAGCCGCAGGCGCCCTCATAGCCACCGGCACAGTGGTGCTTTCCTCAGTTCTCGGCCTTTCAAGGCTCGCATTTACCATGGCCGAAGCGAAAGAGCTTCCGGGCTGGCTTGGCGCAATAGGGAAATCATCTGTCCCAGCAAATTCCATACTCGTGAGCGGCGCAGCCACGCTCCTGTTCGCGCTTTTCGCGGACCTTCCGCACATAGCCTACATAAGCAGTTTCTCCCTGCTTCTCTACTATGCGGCGATAAACCTGAGTGGAATCAGAATACTGGATGGAAATGCTCGTTACGCGGCATTCGGCGGCCTCCTTTCCTGCGCGATTCTCATGTTCAGCCTGCCGCTCCAGTCCTGGCTGGTGGGATTGGCGGCAGTAACACTAGGAATACTATACTATCTACTATTCGTAAGGGAAAGAGGAAAAAATTAAAAGAAAATTACGGAAGCGTGACGTCATCGCAGGTTCCGTACCCTGCCGGCGCCTTGCAGTTGTTGTCCTTCGCGTATTGCAGAAGCCCCTGATACGCTGTGACCAGGCTGGGGCAGTCTTCTGTGCACTTGTTTTCGTACACGCCCATCCTGTCGTAGAAATCCCGCGCCCTCGCGACTCCGTTGAAATTGGCCGAAGCGCAGGAATAGCAGCCAGGGCTGTTCTCCTGGTCGTACTCGGTCTTGGCAGTCTGGTAGTCGCTGCAGCAGGAAGCGCATTTTCCGCACAGGTCCATTACGCGGAGGTTGCGGCATTCACTGCTCTGCGTCATCAGGTTGCTGGTCAGAGAACTCAGCGTAGCAGTGGAAGCGCAATTGGACATGCTTACATTGCCCGTGCCTCCGGCGCATAAACTCGGAGACGCCACAGTGGTCCCGTCCGGACACACGTACTCCTTTTGCGCATAATTCAGCTTCACCCAGCCATTGCCGAACTCCACGCACCCGAATGCGAGAATCAGGGCCAAAAACAACATCACGAACACCATCCTCATTCAATCACCTGGTAGGCACTTCAGGCCGCACAATTAAAAATATTGGCAAAATCCGGCGTTCATTTAATTGATGCGAGCTGGAAATCCAGTATTTTTCAAAGGTTTATGCGGTTCGAAGTGGACCAAATTCGCCAACCTTTATAAACTCTTCCCAGGAATATTCTTCCACTACGCTCAGCAGCCGGTATCTTTCAGACTCGTTCCAAGCATGCCGGCGCGCATTTCGAAACCTTTCCCCGCACGGATGAATTCTCTGCGTAGGGGGGAAGAAATCGGGATGTCCGTTACGCATGCTGTCGCTTCAGCCAGTAATGAACCGGGATGATGATATGGATAAATGCGATGACAAGAACTGCTTCGTGCACGGAAACCTGAAAGTGAGGGGCTCGAGGATAGTCGGGGAAGTGGTGAGCGACAAGGGCAAGCGCACCGTAATCGTGGAGAGGAACATCTCCAGCATAATGCCCAAGTACAACAGGATTTCAAAAGAGCGCAGCCGGGTCGCAGCGCACAACCCGCCGTGCATAAACGCGAAGACCGGGGACACAGTGCGCATAGGCGAGACGAGGAAGATAAGCAAGATAAAGGCCTGGACCGTTGTCGAAGTGATAACCGCGGCCAAGGGGAAAGCATAATCCACTCATGGAAGGTGATTGCAGATGAAAGGACTCGGTTCTCATATCGTAAGGTGCCTGCCCGTGGGCGCAAGGGTTACCTGCCACGACAACAGCGGCGCCAAGGAAGTTGAAATAATCAACGTGCTCACGCTCAAAGGGGTGCGCGGCCGCGTTCCAACCGCAGGGATAGGGGACGTGGTAATCGCTTCGGTGAAGAAGGGCAAGCCGGAAATGGTGAAGAAAGTGGTGCGCGCCCTCATCGTGAGGCAGAAGAAGGCGTTCAAGCGCGCCAACGGCATGACCGTGCAGTTCGAGGACAACGCAGCAGTCCTTGTGACCGAGGACGGTTTGCCGATAGGCACCGAAATCAAGGGCGTGGTGGCCAAGGAGATTACCGAGAGGTACCCCAAGGTTTCCGCCATAGCCCCCGGAGTGATATAATCGGTGGTTATGATGAAAAAGGACACTGAAAGAAAGAAATTCCACGAAGCGAAGCTCCACGAGCTGAGGCCCAGGATGCACATGCATCTTTCCAAGGACCTCAGGACGAAACTCAAAATCAAGAATCGCGCGCTCCTTGTGAACAAGGGGGACAGCGTGAGGATTATGCGCGGCTCGGGCAAGGGGAAGACCGCGAAAGTGGGCCGCGTGAGCTACGCGAAAGGCGTGGTTTACCTGGAGGGAATCTCGCGCAAGAACGCGAAAGGGACCGAAATCCTCATTCCGTTCCAGGCCTCGAACCTCCTGCTCCTCGAGCTCAACATGAGCGAAGGGAGGAAGAGGCAGTTCGGAATGCCCGCCGAGCAGAAAGGCGAAGTGAAAGTTTAGGCTTGAAAAGGTGGAACGATGGCTAAGAAAGGACGAACATATCACACGAAAAGAATCGCAATCACGAAAGCTATACCTGTGAGCGACAAGAAAGCGAACACGTTCATGATAAGCACCGATCCAGGCCCGCATCCGCGGAGCAAGGCAATCCCCCTGGGAGTGCTCCTGCGCGAAGTGCTCGGCGTGACCCGGACAGCATCCGAGAGTAGGAAGGTGCTCAACTCCAAAAGCGTCCTCGTGGACGGAAAGCCCAGGAGGGAGCCCAAGTTCCCGGTAGGCCTGATGGACGTGGTTTCGTTCCCGAAGGTGAACCGCTCCTACAGGATAGTTGTGAACAGGAAGAGCCAGCTGGTTCCGCTCGAGATAAAGCACTCAAGCTCGAAAATCGGGAAGGTGGTGAACAAGCACACGGTCCGCGGCGGAAAGACAACAATCACGCTTCACGATGGAAGGAACATACTCGCGGACAACAACGTGCGCGTGGGGGACAGCGCGGTAATCTCTGTCCCGGACCAGAAGGTCGCGAAGGTCCTCAAGTTCGAGCCCGGCGCCAAATGCCTCGTCACCGAGGGCGCGCATGCGGGCGTGGTCGCGAAGCTCGAGGAAGTCATCAAGAGGGAAGGAAGCTGGACCGAGGCGCGGCTCAAGGGGGCCGAGGAATTCGTCACGGTAGCTAAATACCTCTTCGTCGTGGACGATTCATTCGAAGGTGCATGATTATGGAATCCAACCCCATGAGGGAAGCTGTGATAGAGAAAGTCACGGTGAACGTAGGCGTCGGCTCTCCGGGCGAGAGGATGGACGGCATAAAAGCCGTCGTGGAAAAGCTCGCGGGCGCGAAATTCGTGGAAACCAAGGCGAGGAAGAGGAACCCGGTGTTCAAGCTCCGCGTCGGCCTGCCCATAGGGCTCAAGACCACCCTGCGCGGGAAGAAGGCGCTGGATTTCCTGAACCGCGCGCTCGATTCCAGGAAGAGGAAGCTTAACGCATCCTGCTTCGACAAGCTCGGGAATTTCTCTTTCGGCGTGAAGGAGTACATAGATTTTCCGGGCGCGAAATACAACCCCGCGGTGGGCGTGTTCGGCTTTGATGTTTGCGTGACGCTAAGGCGCAAGGGCAGCAGGGTGGGAGCCAGGATGCGCGTCCCGGGAAAGGTGGGGAAGAAGCACATGCTCACAAAGGCAGACGGGCTTGAGTTCGCAAAGTCAAAACTCAACGCCAAGATGGAGGAATAGGGGTGTTATGATGACGGTTTCTCTCGATGAAAAATACAAGGGAAAGGGAACCAGGAAGTGCCGGATATGCGGGAACGCCCGCGCGGTCATACGGAAATACAACCTGCACATATGCAGGAGATGCTTCCGCGAGGTCGCAGAGCACATCAATTTCAGGAAATACTAAGGTGATGGCATGGACATAGTCGCTGATGCTCTCAACACGTTGAAGACGCACGAGATAGCTGGCCAGAGGCACTGCACGGTGAAATCCTCCAGGCTGATAGGCAAGATTCTCGACATACTCAAGAGCGAGGGCTACATCTCCGCGTACAGGAACGTCGAGGACGGCAGGGGGAGCAAGTTCGAGATAGAGCTCGCGGGCAAGATAAACGAGGCCAAGGTGATAAAGCCGAGGCTGCCCATAAAGAAGGACGAATGGCCCAGGGTGGAGGAGCGCTTCCTTCCAGCCTACAACATAGGGGTGATAATAATATCCACCTCCAAGGGCGTGCTCACCAATTCCCAGGCCCAGGACCTCGGCGTGGGCGGAAGGCTGATAGCTTACGTTTACTAGGTGCTCATATGGACATACCCGGCGGAGTCACTATAACAATCGAGGGTTCATTGGTGAAAGCCAAGGGCCCGAAGGGCGAATCCCAGAAGCAGTTCAGGGTGCGCAACGTCTCCATAAAAAGCGACGGAAAGAAGGTGGAGGTGGAGTGCGCGGACCCGGCAGTGAAGGGCACGGTGGAAGCCCACATCCGCAACCTCGTGAAGGGTGTGCAGGAGGGCTACGTGCGCAAGATGAAGATGATATACGCGCACTTCCCGTTCACTCTGGAAACGAAGGGAGACACGCTCATGGTGAAGAACATGCTCGGAGAGAAGCTCCCGCGCAAGTTCAAGATAATCGGCAAGACCAAGATAGAAGTGAAGGGGCAGGAGGTAACCATCTCGGGCCCGAGCAAGGACGACGTAGGCCAGACAATCGCGAATATGAAGACCGCGCTCAAAATAAGGGAGAAGGACCCGCGCGTGTTCCAGGACGGTATCTACGAAGTCGCATAGGTGGTCATGATGAACAAGAAATCCAAACCGGCCTTCAACGTGCTCAATTCAGGATTCAAGAAGAGGGTGAAGCACAGGTGGAGAAGCCCCCGGGGCACGGACAACAAGAAGAGGATAAGGTGCGCTTTCGCAGGAGCGAGCCCGCGCATAGGCTACAAGAACGCAGGCGCAGTGCGCTGCCTACATCCTTCCGGGATGCACGAGGTTTTGGTGCACAACGAGAAGGAGCTCAGGGCCGCGGTGGGAAAAGCCGCGCGCATCGCCTCCGGCGTGGGGAAGAAGAAGCGCGAGAGCTTCAGGAAGATAGCCGCCGAGCTCAAGCTGAAGCTTCTAAACTGAGGTGTTCATATGCTTTCAACCGTGAAAAGGCTCGCATCCGAAATCCTGGGGGTGGGCGTGAGCAAGATAAGGATAAAGCCAGAAGACATCGGGCGCGCGGAGAGCGCGCTCACGCGCGAGGACGTGAGGGGCCTGATAAAGGACAAAGTGATAATAGTGAAGCGCAGGCCTGGCTTCAAGGTCCTCAACAGGAGGAAGAAGAAGCTCAGGGGCTCCAGGAAGGGCAGCATGAACAGCCGCGCCCCGGAAAAGGGGAAGTGGATGACAAGCGTGCGCGCACAGCGCAAGTACCTCAGCGAGCTCGTTTCCGCCGGAAACCTGGAGAAATCCAGCAAGCGCAAAGTCTACCTTAGGATAAAAGGGGGCTCCTTCAAGGGCAAGAAAGCGATGCTCATGTACCTCAAGGACAACAGCATGTACGTGGAGAAAGCCGGAAGCCCGGAAAAGGCCCCGAAGCCCAGGCCCGCGAAGGCCGAAAAGGCGAAGGAGGCGCAGGAGCCCAAGAAATGACTGGAAACTAAAAACTACCGAATGAACGGGAAACGAAAAAAAAGAAAAATGACCCGAAACGTTCGAAACGTGGATGTTGAAACGAAAACGAGAAAAACGATGACGAAGAAATGGCTCGAAATGAAAATGAAGAAAAAGGAAAAAATGGCGCGAAACTAAAACGATGGCATGAAGCGAAACGAAAATGATGATATGAATAAGGTGTTAGCATGAAAGTCCATACAACGTTCATAATGCCCTTCAGGAGAAGGCGCGAGGGAAGGACCGACTACAGGAGGAGGCTCTCGCTCGTGCGGGGCGGGGAAACCCGGATGGTGGTGAGGCGCTCGAACAAGGGATTCCTCATCCAATTCGTGGAATACAGCGAGCTCGGCGATAAAACATTATACACGATGCACTCCTCCCAGCTCAAGAAGCTGTTCAATTTCCCTTCCAAATGCAACACCCCAACCGCTTATCTTTCCGGCCTCTACGCCGGAAAGCACGCGCAGTCCAAGGGGGTTAAAGCCGCGGTCGCGGACATAAGCGCCACCGCGTCAAAAGGCGCAAACGTGTTCGCCGCCGTGAAGGGCGCGATTGATTCCGGAGTGAAAATCCCGTTCGACGAGTCCAAAGTGGTTCCCGAGCGCCTTAGCGGCTCCCACCTGAAGAATGTGGGCGCGGCGTTCGAGGAAGCCAAGAAAAAGATTCTATCATGAGGTGCTTGAATGAGCGAAAAAGTTGCTGTCGTTGACAAGGAAAACTGGAATCCGAAGACCCAGCTCGGGAAAATGGTGAAGAGCGGCGAAATAACCACTTTCGAGCAGATAGTGGACATGGGAAAGCCCGTGCTCGAGGCCGAGATAGTGGACGTTCTGCTTTCCAACCTGAAGGCTGAAACGCTTCTAATAAAAAGCACCCAGCGAACCACGGACTCGGGAAGGAAAATCCAGTTCCGCGTGGTGTCCGTAGTCGGGGACTCGAACGGCCACGTGGGCATCGGAGTGGGCAAGTGCGACGAGATAAAGCCCGGCATAGACTACGCGATACGGGACGCGAAGAAGCACATGATTTCAGTTAAGCTCGGATGCGGCTCCTGGGAATGCAAGTGCCATTCCACCCATTCGATAACCAAGGCTTCCAGGGGCAAGGAGGGCAGCACAATAGTGGTGCTCAAGCCAGCGCCCAAGGGGCTCGGCATCGCGTCCAACGCGACCATAAAGAAGGTGCTTACGATAGCCGGCGTGAAGGACGCATGGAGCAGCACGACCGGAAGCACAAAGAACATATACAACACCTCGATGGCCACGATAAAGGCGCTCGAGAACATAACCGCGGTGAAGCCCCACCCCGTGAAGGGCGAGGCCAGCTGAATTCTGTTGATTTGAACCGGTGATATGGATGAAGATTGCGATAATACGCGTGAGGGGGCGCAGGAACATGGACCCCAAGATAAAGATGACGCTCGAGCTCCTCAACCTCCGCAGGCCGAACCACTGCGTTGTGGTGGAGGACACGCCCTACTTTAAGGGCATGTTCAACCTCGTGAAGGATTACGTGACGTTCGGGCCGATAAGCGAGCAGGCTCTCGCGCATCTCCTCTACAAAAGGGGCAAGCGCGGCTCCAAGCGCCTTTCCGAGACTTCCAAGGAGGGCGAAATCGCGGAAATCGCAAAGAAGCTCATGGCCCCGGGCGCGAAGACCAAGGAATTCGCTGACCCGGTGTTCACGCTCAGGCCCCCGAGCAAGGGGTACAAGGACATAAAGCAGCACTACCCGCGCGGGGATTTGGGCGCAAGGCCTGACATTTCCGCATTAGTGAAGAGGATGGCATAGCGGTGATTACGATGACCAACAGGAAAGACAAGCGCACGAAGTCGTACCGGGGCCTGGGAAGCCACGGCGCAGGCAACGCGAAGAACAGGAGGGGGAGCGGAAACCGCGGAGGCGTAGGCCATGCAGGGCTGAACAAGCACAAGAAAACCTGGATGGTCAAATATGCTCCGGACTATTTCGGCAACCACGGATTCGTTAATCCGACGAAGGAGGAGCTAAAGGTTTTAAATGTATTCGACATAGAAAACCTAGCCAGGAAGGGCTCCCTCGAGAAGAGGGGGACCGCGCTCCACTTCACGTTCGAAGGCAAGATTCTCGGCTCCGGCGAAATCATCTCTCCGGTCAATGTGCAGGCGCTCGGCTGGAGCAAGAAGGCCGAGGAGAAGATAAAGCAGGCCGGAGGCGCGCTGAGCAAGCTCGAGCGCCCGGGCAAGAAGGAGAAGGCCGCAAAGGGGCAGCCGGCAGAGAAAACCGGGAAAAAAGCGGCATGAATCCGCTGAGCACTCAAGTTTACAGGTGAACCGATGGGCATCGTAGAGATATTTTCATCCATAGCCAAACTGCTTCCGGAAGTGAAAGTCCCCGAGAGCCCGGTCTCCATAAAGGAGAAGCTCATGTGGGTGGCTGCAGCGACGCTCATATTCTTCATCATGTACAACGTCACCGCCTACGGGGTGAACGCAAGCTACGGCACCGCAGATTTCCTCCAGATAATCACTGCTTCAAAGATGGGCTCCTTGCTCACGGTCGGAATAGGGCCCATAGTCCTCGCATCCATCTTCCTCCAGCTCTTCAAAGGGGCCGGGCTGATAAATCTTGATTTGAGCAAGCCCGAGGAAAGGCAGAAGTTCCACGAAGTGCAGAAGGTGCTCGCGATAGTGCTCGCCTTCGTGGAGGCAGGGATATTCGTCTACACCCGGCCGGAAATGCTTTCCAATCCCACGGACGGGATGCTCGCCACCATCGTGGTGCTCCAGATAGCCATAGGCGCAATCATACTCTTCTACCTGGACGAAGTGATATCCAAATACGGCATAGGGAGCGGGATAAGCCTCTTCATCGCGGCCGGAGTCTCGCTCGCGATAATAGGCGGATTCTCGGCGGTCCTGTTCGGGGAAAACCCAGACGGTTTCGTGAAGATAATAGTGGACGGGGGCGCCGACGCGATACCGCGCGCCCTGCTCGCGCTTTCCCCAGCGATATTCACCGTGCTGGTCTTCCTTCTCGTGGTTTACGCGGAGGGAATGAAGGTGGAAATCCCGGTCGCCTACACCACGGCCCGCGGGGTGCTTCCGAGCCTTCCGCTCAAGTTCTTCTACGTTTCCAACATACCGGTCATTTTCACATCCGCGCTCCTGCTCAACCTGCAGATTTTCGCAGTTCCGATACTCACCAATTTCGGCGCGGAAAATTGCGGGCCAGGGGCCACCGAACTCATCTGCTACTTCGGGGCAGTGAACAGCGGCTCGATGCACGATGGATTGCTCTACCTCATAACCCCGCTTTACGCGCCCAGCGGCTCGGACCACTGGACGTTCATGCTCAGCTCCACATACGTGTTCGGAATCCCGCAATGGGTGCACGCAATAACCTACGTTTTGTTCCTGGTGCTATGTTCCATCCCGTTCGGAATGTTCTGGTCCGAAATAGGCGGAATGGACGCGAAAAGCGTCGCAGACCAGCTCAACAGGGCGGGCTTGCAGATTCCGGGCTACAGGAGGGACCCGAGGCTCCTGGAGAAGGTGCTCGAGAAATACATAAGCCCGCTCATCATCATAAGCAGCGCTTCGGTGGGATTCCTCGCAGGGATGGCCGACCTCACCGGGGCTTTGGGAACCGGGACCGGAATCCTGCTTACCGTGAGCATATTCTACAAGCTATACGAGGATTTCGAGCGCCTCAACGTGTTTGAAATATATCCGCAGTTCACCAGGATGCTCTCCTGAAAGGGTGATCTTATGATAATACTGATGGGAGTTCCCGGAGTCGGGAAAAGTTCAGTGCTTGCAGGAATCAAGGAGAATAAACCCGGATACTCAATAGTGAATTACGGGGACCTGATGCTCGAAATATTCAAGGAGAAATACAGCGTGCAGAACCGGGACGAGATGCGCAAAGCTCCCGTAACCCAGCAGAAGGCGG
>Ga0265297_10009455_pt1 | contig 12555 bp, 10 predicted proteins | sample Munlanlwell13791_FD_192502 | JGI IMG/M metagenome (GOLD analysis project Ga0265297, IMG submission 192502) | Leachate microbial communities from a municipal landfill in Southern Ontario, Canada - Leachate well 137-91 | ecosystem: Engineered > Solid waste > Landfill > Unclassified | place...
CTTCGGGCAGGATTTTTTTAATGCCCTGATAAATCTTTTTTATCTCTCCTTTTTCCAGTGTCTGATTGCGCCGCAAGGGATGCACGCTCGCGAAAAACAATATTTCGTCCGAATAAATATTGCCGATGCCGGCGATGTTTTTTGGGTCCATTAAAAATTGTTTTATCCCGGCCCCGGGTTTTTTGGCCAGCAGCGCTTCAAAATCGGCCAGCGCGAAATCCTTCTCCAGGGGCTCGGGCCCGATTCCTTCTTTTGCGAAGAATTCATTGAGCTTATCCGTTTCCACCAATTTGATATAGCCAAACTGGCGCATATCATTAAAGATCATCCTGCCTCCATCGGTAAAATTGAAAATTGCATGCGTATGCTTGCTTGCCGCTGCTAATTGTTTACTCTTGGCTGTTTTTTGATATATCAATTGTCCGGTCATCTTTAAATGAACCAAAAAACTCCAGCCATTATCCAGCTCAAAAACCAAGAGTTTGGCGCGCCGGCCCACTTTTTTTATTTTCGCGCCTTTAAGGGCGCGCTTAAGTTGCGCCAGCGGCGTTTTTACCATTTTGGGCAGGCGCACCTGGACTTGCGTGATTTTTTTGCCGGCAATGAGCTTGGAAAGCTGCCGACTGATTGTTTCAACTTCGGGCAATTCCGGCATAAATTCAAGCTTATATCTGTTGTTTATATCTTACTCGCCAAACACCGTAAAGCCAAGATGCGGCACAATAAAAAAAGGGAGCCGCATGGACTCCCCAACCGGTCATTCATTGCCGGCCACTTCATAAAAAAGATACAAACACCGCGCTGTTTTTACGGCAAAATCCTTCCTTTCCTGGAGCAGGGACAGCGGCCGCAACAGAGTAGAAGACACTTCTTCTATCTGGCCAAGCCGCTGATCAATGAAATATACCACGACCTGCCTCACCCGTTTTTCTTTACTCACGGCTATATAGACCTTCCCTTTGTCATAATTGACGCAACCCGTCTCCCTGATCATCGTTTTTATTTCTCCAACTACTTCGTCGACTGTTTTCAGATAGACAGCTGACTTTTCGCCGCCATCGAACAAAATTAATCTTTCGGCCTCGCTTTTATCAGAAATCGCGAAAAGAGCAAAACAAACCGCCAACAACTGCCAAATTGCCTTTTTCATACCCCCTCCTTTGCCTTACCGTAAAAAGTTTATAAAAGAACCCGCCCGCCGATTATCACCCCGCAAACATCACCGCCTTGCGCCGCATAGACCAAATGCGAGACCACATTATAAAGCGGCTTTAGGCGCGGTTTATCGAAATTTAACATCACTATATCAGCTTGCTTGCCGATGTCAATGGAACCGATCTCTTGTTCTATTTTTAACGCTTTGGCGCTGTTTATGGTCGCCATATCCAAAATCGTCTGCGCGTCGGCCGCGGCGGGGTTTCTTTCGTCCCATTTATGGATCAGCGCGGCGATTTTCATCTCGCCGAACATATCCAGGCAGTTATTTGACGCCGGTCCGTCCGTGCCCAGCGCCACATTAACCCCGGCCTTCAATAATTTTCCCAGCGGCGCGACACCCGAAGCCAGTTTCAAATTGGAAACCGGGCAGTGCGCCACACTCACTTTTTGCTTGGCTAAAATATTTATTTCTTTATCATTCAGCCAACAGCAATGAGCCGCAACGACATTGCCGCCAAAAAATCCGATCTTTTCCAGATATTCGACCGGCCGGCACCTGTGCTTTGCCAGGCAATTTTTTATTTCCTCCTCCGTTTCCGACAAATGAATATGCAGCAGCAAATTATTTTTGTCGGCAAATTCCTTGCACCAACGCAATGTCTCTTCGCTCACCGCGTAAATTGAATGCGGAGTTAAAACCAATCTTATGTTTTTGCCTTTTTTCGATTTTAAGTGTTCGTATTCCGCGGCAATTTGTGTTGGCCCCACATCCATTCCGCCGCTATCCAGCGCCGTCAAGCCGACAAAATCCCGCAAACCGGTTTCTTGCGCCGCTTTTATCTCTTGCGCCGGCTGCCAATACATATTATTGAAAGTCGTGGTACCGCTTTGCAACATTTCTTGGCAAGCCAATTTTGTCCCTTCATAAATATCTTCGGGCTTGAACTTTACCTCAGCCGGCCAGATCTTTTTTTCCAGCCAATCCTTGAGCGGCATATCATCGGCAAACCCCCGCAATAACGCCATGGCCGCATGCGTGTGCGCGTTAATCAGCCCGGGAATAGCCACCTTGCCGCGGCCATCAATCATTTTCTTTTTTACCTTGGCGTATTTTTTCTCCAATTTGGCGCTTTGGCCGATATCCGCGATTTTATCTCCCTCAACCAAAATCGCGCCATCTTCAATAATCCGGCGCCTGCTGTTTTGAGTTACGATGGTTGTATTCTTGATTAAAAACATTTATTTATCCCTGTAAGTTTTTTCAGCCGCCCATAGCGAAAAAATAGCTATAAAATCCCGGCGAGCCGAGCGTTTAAAAATTGCCAGCGGGACGAGGAAGCGAAGCGACTGAGTTGTCCGCGGCGATTTTAGCGAGGCAAGGCGGATTTTATCTATTTTTTACGCTCGGGCGCAGTTTTTGCGCCACTTTTTGCTGTCAAAAAGTGGCAATAAGAAATTTAATTTAAATTTAGAGAATGTATATCCAAAATATATCCCCGATAATCGCCGCTGCCGACATACTTGTAAGTTGGAAGACCCACTAGCTGGCCAGCCGAATTTATCGCCGCGCCGCCGGAATTACCCCTGTCAATTTGCGCATCAGTGCCGAAATAGACATCTCCCGGGTTCAAGTTGCTGATAATTCCCTTGGTCACGGAAAAATTGAATTTGGCCGATTCGGGAAAACCGATAATGTAAGCCGCGTCTCCAATTTGCGGCTGATCGCCGGCCGGCCGGAAAAATTGGAAAGAGTTCAAGATGGGCGCGCTTTGGATCTGCCCGTCGGCATCCCGATAGATCACATCCCGAACTTTCAACAAGGCCGCATCGCGTCCGCCAAAATACCCCGCCACCACCGCCCGATATTCCCTTTTATAGCTCTGGCTGGCAGCATCATAATCGCTGCTAAAAAGCACCAGGCAGTAATCGGGCGTTTGCCCGGAAGAAAGCTGCGCCACATGCTGATTGGTCAAAATCTTGCCCTCGCCGCCTATCAAAACTCCCGAACCCAATTGCCAAGTGCCTATATTTTTATCCTCGCAAGCAACCTGCACCACTTTTTCACTGGCCCTCCACGCCTGGATCAAATTCGCGTCTCCGCTCAAAGAAGGCGCTTGGCCTCCCTGCTCCTGAAACCGCTGCAATTGCTGCTCCAGCGAACCTATCCTTTGATTGGCGCGGCTTAATTCTTCCTGGGTCTTAAGATTTGAAGCGGGCGGAGGCGAAGCGGGAGTCAGCGCGGATTTGTATTGAGGCGACTGATTTTTCAAATCCTCTATTTCTTTTTTCAGCCGGTCAATTTCCACCTGCGCGGAAGTTCCGTTGTTTGATAAATTCGGATCTGCCGAAACTTCAACTTTCAGATTGTTGCGGCCGTTAAAAATCGAGGAGAGTTCCTTAAAGACCCCGGCCTGATATTTATACAGCAAAAATCCGGCGGCGCCGACCGCCGCCAAAAAAACAACAACCAGAAAAATAAAATTCCTCCTGCTCATTTTATTGCAATGAAAACAGATAATAAAACAATAAAACATCGCCCAAAACCAGAAGAACCATAGCCAGCCACCCGCCAAACACGCTTAAGCGCGAACAGCGCAGTTCTCCCATTATTTTGGAATTCCTGGCTAAGCGCAAAATTAAATAGATTATTATCGGCGTTATCGCGCCGACCATTACCTGCGAATAAAATAACGCTTTGATGGGGTTCAAATCAAACAGCAACGCGGCCAGACAAAAAACAAAACCGAATGTTATCATCCCGTAAAATCCTTTGGCTTGGCTCGGTTTTCGGTTCAAACCCTCGGGCAGCTTGAAAAATTCGGCTATGCCATAAGCCGAAGAAATCGCCAAAATGGGGATTGCCAAAATACCCGAACCGATAAGGCCCAAACCGAACAGTTTCGTGGCCCACGGCCCGGCCACCGGCGTCAACGCCCGGGCGATGTCTTTAACGGTCAAAATATTTATGTCGGTCTTGAGCATAACGCTGGCGCTGGCCACAATGACAAAAAACGCCGCCAGCGCGCTGTAAATAAATCCCATCACCACCGCCCGGCTGGAAGAGCTGATCTGCTTTGCGCCTCGCGCCTCTTCGATTTCCTGTTCCGTCTGCCAAAAAAACGCGTAAGGAGAAAAACTGGTTCCTATTAAGCCCAAGGCCGCCATAAAATACGCGATATTGAATTTTATCGGCGGATAGACGATTGACTTGAAAATCAGGCCCCAATCGGGCTTAGCCAGAATGCCGGCCAAAACATAAGCCAGAATAATGCCGGCGAACCAGAAAAAATACCGGGCGATTTTTTTGTAACTGTCAAAAACTATCACATACCAGACGAAGATTATCAGCGGAACGATGAAGTAAACATAATTCCAGCTGGTTAAAAGCTGGAAACCCGCGGCCATGCCGATAATGTCGGCCACCAGCGTCAGAAGATTGGCCACGACCAAAACCAGCACCGCCAAAAACGCCACGCGCCGGCCATAGCTTTCCTTTATCAAAGTGATTAGCCCTTTTTTGGTAACATCGCCTATTCGCGCCGTTATTTGATGAATAGCGATAAGCAGAGGAGTTGAAACCAAAAGAAGCCAGAGCTGAGAAAACCCCGTTGTCGCACCGATCACCGAGTAAGTGGAAATGCTTGACGGATCGTCATCCGCGCTGGCCGTCACGATGCCCGGCAGATAGGACCGGCGAAATCGTTTTATCGGTTTTAAAAAATAGTGGAGCATACAATTAAAGTATATCTAAATTACCGCTAAAAATAAAGATTTGGGCGCAAAACTTTAACCTGGCGCTAAAACCCCGCCATGGCGGGGTTTTAGCGCTTTACTCAAGCGCTTATTTATCCGTTAAATTACCGATTCATTTCGTCTTCACCGGCGTCAACGGCACTCTGCCCTCCAGCACCTCCGCAATATTTTTGGCCGCCAGCTCGCTCATCGCGCTGCGGGTTTCTTCCGTGGCCGAAGCGATATGGGGCACCAAAACAGTATTTGGCAACTCGGCCAATCCCGGCGCCATTTTCGGCTCTTGCTCATAAACATCCAAGGCCGCGCCTTTTATCTCGCCGGCTTTTAATGCCTCCACCAATGCGGCTTCATCAACTATCGGACCACGGGAAGTGTTGACCAGGTACGCCGTTTTTTTCATCATCTTAAGTTTTTCGGCGTTTATCAGATGCTTGGTTTCCGGCATCATCGGCACATGAATGGAAACGAAATCCGACTCCTTGAGCAATGTATCCAGATCCGCAAACTGCAGATTATATTTTTTCTCCAACTCCTCATTGCGCTTGGCGTCATAATACATTATTTTCATCTCAAAGCCGTCGTGCATCCGTCTGGCCACCGCGCCGCCGATGCGGCCAAGGCCGACCAGCCCCAAGGTCTTACCCACCAAGTCGTTGCCCAAAAACATCATCGGCCCCCAGCCCATATATTTGCCGTCGCGCATAAACTGATCCGCTTCTACCACTCGCCGGGATATGGCAAAAATCAAAGCAATGGCCATTTCAGCGACCGATTCGGTCAGAACATCGGGAGTATTTGTGATGACCACATTATGCGCCGCCGCGTCTTTCAAGTTTATGTTATCGTAGCCCACCGCGTAGTTGGCAATGATTTTCAACTGCGGCCCGGCTGCGTCCATCAATTCCGCGTCCATTTTATCGGTCAGTAAAGATAAAATTCCGTCCACGCCCTTTACTTTGGCCAGCAGCTGCTCGCGCGGCAAAACGCCGTCAACGGCCGACACTTCCACCTCAAAGCCCTTTTCCTGGAGTATTTTTATACCGGCTTCCGGAATGCGCCGGGTCACAAAAACTTTTGGCATTTTATTTACCTTTCTTTTTTATGTTTTATATTTTTAACTCTATGCTTTATTCTCAGACCCGAATAATTTGATTTTTTCTTCCACCACTTTTTTTACCTCTTCAAAACTATGTTCCAAAATCTTATAAGGCGTGGTTTCTTGCGGCGATTCTTTAAGCTCCTGGTCTATGCCCTTTTTATAAGCCATGCGTAATTCCGTGTTCACATTGATTTTTACGATTCCCGTTTCCACCGCTTTTTTGATGTCATCGGCGCCGATGCCCGAGCCCCCATGGAGCACTAAAAATACCTTATTTCCGACTATTTTGTTTATTTCCGCCAGCCGGTCCAGATATAATTTTTCCTCCCCCGCCGAAAAGACCCCGTGCGCGTTGCCTATAACCACCGCCAAAGAATCGACTCCCGTGCGCTCAATAAAATCCAGGGCTTGTTCGGGGCTCGTCAAATCGCTGGGCCTTATCTCCAATTTTTCGCTGTGCAAAGAGGATGAGCCGCGCAGATAGCCCAATTCGCCCTCCACAATAATTTCTTTGTCCGCCTCATAAGATATCTGCCGGACGAATTTTACCGCTTCGTTCGTTTGGCGGACATTGGTCTCGTAATCTAAAGACGAGCCGTCAAAATGCACGGCGTTATAGCCGGCCGCAACGGCATCTTTTATCGCGGCTAAGGACTTGCCGTGATCCAAATTTAAAATTATGGGCAATTTTGTCGCGTGGCGCCAGGCCTCAACAAGAGCGGCGGCCTCGCGCATGCCGATAAAACCGGCCTCCCCCTCCGAGGTTGAAACAATGACGGGCGATCTCAATTCTTGCGCCGCCGCCACAATGGCCTTTAAAATTTCCGCGGTGGAAAAATTGAAGGAGCCGATGGCATAATGCTCTTTTTGCGCATTCCTTAATATCTCTTTCATAATTTGGCTACGAAATACTAAAATAATACGAAACTACGAAAAAATTAATCATTATTTACTATCCTTTTAAATTTTACGCCAGTATTTGTAAAATGCGCTATAATCCCAAGTTTTAATTTCCGGGCCCTTAAATAAGAATATAGCTGATCAATGTCCTTTTTTCTAAAATAATTTCTTACTTTAATCTCTAAAATTATTTTGCCAGCGATTAAAAAATCGAAATAATATATGCCAATAAATTTTCCTTTATAATTAATTTTTACTGGCATTTGTTCTTTAAATGACAGCTTTTTATCTCTAAAATCATTGGCTATGGCCCTTTGATAAAAATTCTCTTTATGGCCTATTCCGACTTCTTTCCAAACATCAAACAAAATTCCCATTATTTTATAACATAGTTCCGGGTATATTAAGTCCTTCCTTTTTATTTCCGTCTTTAGCATTTAATTTTCGTATTTTCGTACAATTTCGTATTTCGTAGCTATAGTTCTATGAACCCGCTCTCAATGTTATTTAACACCTCCTCTCTTAATCTTTCTTCTCCCATAAATTCCATGAATATCTTATTCCACAACGATTCCTGCTGGTGATAAAGATATTTTCCCAGCCCCCCGTGGGTCAAGGCGACAATGTTATCCACCAGGTCAAAACTGACTATTTCTTTGCCCGCTTTCCCGGCCGGAAAAATCTCGCCGGAAAAATCATCCGCGCCGCGCCAAAATTCCATATCGGCTTGCGGATATTTCTCCGCCAAAAGATCCATTTCTTTTTCCGCCCGCAGCCAATGTAAATTCTCCGTGTTCACATGGGGCTCAAAAAGCCGCGGATCCTGAGGGTCCGCCTTGGCCAAATATCTTTGGATAACTCTCCAAGATATTTTTCCGTCCTGCAAAGCGGCGCCCGATGCTTTGCCGGAAAGCAAATCCACGATGTTTTTTCCAAAGTCCGGCCGCTTTGCGTATCGCCTGAACAACTCGCAATAAAAATCGATTTCGTGAATATAGTGCAAGACCAAACTGAATGTTTCCGCGATCCGGCCGGGAGCGTAGGCATGGACGCCGCCGTTCCCGTTAGAGGCCTCGGGAATGATAAAAACAAGGCCAAGCTCTTTCAGGTGGCTGATGTGATGAAGCTTTTTACCGACAAAATTAGCACCGATCTTCGCCCATTTTTCGGAAAGCACGCGCACTTTTATTTCCCTTTCTTCAAAATTATCCGCCGTTAAGTCATTATACGGCCTGAAAAATGTTTCGTTCAGCCAGCGCTCGTTTTCCACAAAGCGCAAGGCGGCAAAAACTTCATACAAATTCTCCTTGGCCAGCATTTCTTGCACGCCGGCGTACCCTAAATCGCTCAAAATATTTTTGGGCGGATTCAAGAACAAAAAATCGCGCAGTTTTTCTTCTTGCAAAAAAAATCCGCTTTTTACGCCAGAAATTTCCTTTATCTTGCCTATCATGACCCCGCAGCCGTCCTGCTTGCTCAGATCCGGCTCGCCCAAAAATTCATAGAACGCCTTGTCGGCTTCCTTGGTTTTTTCAAAAAGCTTCGCCTGCACCAATTGAGCATCGGCTTTTTCTTCCGTTATGCCGAGTTCCTTTAATTTTTGTTTGACTATGGCTTCGTTCTCCTTGCAAATTTTTTCGGCCACGCCGGTTTGGCCGGTCAATTTTTCCATTTTGGCGAAAATCTCGGCCAAAACGCTTTCAGGCGAACGCAATAATGCGGCGATTTTTTGGACTGGTGTCATTTTATGGAATTTATTTTTTTATACCTTGCACGGATACTTGCACTTTTTCCCAGGGCCCCCATTCTCCTTTTTTCAACAAGCCGTTTTTGGCGCCAAGCTTTTGAATCGTGCCGGTGGCGTTGGCCGTGCCGAATTGTATGGCCTCGCTGACTGAACCGCCGTTGATTATCGTTGCCGCAAAGCCGGAACCAAACGCGTCGCCCGAACCCGTGCGATCAACATAGCCGGATTCGGGAATTCCCGCCCGGTATATGCTCTTGCCGTCCGAGACCGCCACGCCGTCTTTTCCCTTGCTCATCACTGCGATACCCGGCACCAGTTCGTCAAATTTTTTGAACAGCTCCTCCTCTTCCTTAAAATAAATGCCGGTTATCAGCGTGGCTTCTTCTTGATTAACCAATAAAATGTCTATTTTGTTCAAAAGTTTTTTTAAAACATCCAGGTCTTTTGTTAGCTGATCGTGGCCGGGATTTACCGCCAATTTGATTTTATTATCCGCGGCGAAATTAATTATCGGCTCAAATGTTTTTGACGCCTCGCCCGACAACCCCGAAAGATAGAACCACCTGGACTGTTTCAGCCGCTCAAAAGGAATGTCTTCCAGCGATAAAAGATGCGACGCCCCCTCATACACCAAAATGCTCCTGTCTTTGCCGAGGGCGGATAAAATTATGGAATGGGGCGTGCTCGCCTTTTGAGTCGTCTTTATAAAACTGCAATCAACGCCCAAATCGTTCATTTCGCGAAATACTTCCAGCCCGCTTTGGTCATTGCCTATAAGCCCGACATACGCGGTTTCCAGCCCTTGCAGCGCAAACGACGCGGCACAATTTGTGCCGCCCCCGCCCGTGGCGAAAACCAATTCTTCAATGTAGATTTTCCCGCCCGCTTCCACGGCCAAGGCCTTGCCGGTCACAAATTCCGGACTATCAATGATTTTAAATTCTTTGCCGCGCGCAAAAATATCGCGCGTGGCCGAGCCGAAAGTTATTACATCATACATAAATTATCGTCTTTTTGTTTAATTCGCGCATGGCAAAAATTTTGTAATAAAATCCTGGCGAGCCGAGCGTAAAATTTGCGTGCTGTGGTGGGGCCGAGGCCGTTTCAGGTCGGGGCGTTGTGGATAGCAAATTTAGCGAGGCGAGGCGGATTTTATCAAAATTTTATGCCCGCGCGAGAGTTTTTCTGGTTCTCTTTTGCCGGAGCAAAAGAGAACAAAAACTATTTTATTTTTACAGAGCTTTTTTTATCTGCTCCAAAATACCCTGCGGATCAAATTGCGCCAATTTGTAAACATCGACGGGCGGGCCCGATTTCAAAAATTTATCTATCTCCAATGTTCGCTTCTCGTAATCGGCCGGCAGAATGAACGGGTCCAAAAAACCCGACCAGCCATTATGGATAGTGATGACATTTTGCCGGTCCTCATCAGAAAATATTGCGTTGGCCTTGGCCGCGTCGTTCCGCCGTAATTCCACAAAAAGTTCGGGCGAAGTCACGGCCACTATTTTTATGTCCAGATCCTTTTCCAAGTCGGGCAAGATTGCCAGCGTGTTGGCCAGCGATTGGCCGCCGCAGATCGCCAGTGTCTTTTTCTGTTTGCCGTTATCGGCAAAGGGCTTAAAAACATACGCGCCGTTGCATGCCTCGCGCGCCGCGGGAACCGTAAAATCGCCGTAGGCCCCGGCTCCGCGCTTCAAAACAGGAGTCGGCGGGCGCATCACGGAAAAAGCCACCGGTTCTTGTTTGTCCATCGCGTAAAAAAGCATCTCCACCGCTTCGTTGGCGTCCATCGGCTTGTAAACTTTGATGCCGGGATACGCGTCAAAAAGCGCCATCCAGAAAAGACCCTGATGAGTCGGGCCGTCTTCGCCGGTCTCCGGGCCGTCGTGCGCCGCCAGCATGATGAAAAATCCGTTCATAGCGGGATTGACCATATTGTTGATTATCGCCATGCGCACCGAGTTGCCTATCATGGAAGTGAAGACGCCGTAAGTTGAAAAAACGCTCATGGCCTTAAAACCGCCCGGCAAAATATCTTGCGTGAGAGTCGCCGACATCATCGCCATGTTGGGTTCGGCGATGCCGAACCGGAATCCCCGGCCCAACGGATTTTTCGCGTTGACGATGCCATAAATATTTTCCGCGGCCGCCGTCAGCGTCGATTTGGCCAAATCGTCGGAGCCGGCGTAAAAAAACGCGCTCTGTCCCATCATCCACTTGAAAAACGCTTCGGTCGCTTTTCTCACCGGCGCATTTTCGCCTTCCTTGAAAACCATCTCCGGCGGCAAAACAGCCGGCCTCTTTATGGAACGGTAATCGGCCATGGGCCTGCCGGCCAACGCAGTTTTCATCTTCTCCGCCAGTTCGCTTTCGGGTTTCAACATTTTTTTGTTCGCCTCCATTCGCTCCAGAATATAAACGATATCGTCGCGGGTAATTTTAGACAGAACAACTTTTAGGTCCTCGCCGACTTGTCCTTCAACGCCGGGAATGTCAAAACCGAGTTTTTTCATTATTTCGACATATTCCGGGTGCGGCGCCGGCGTGCCGTGCGAGTCGGCCGTGCCTTCCAATTTTCCGTAGTCCTTGCCTTTTATCGTGTGGCAGACAACCGCCGTGGGGCGCCCATTGCCAAATCCCGCGCGCGCTTTTTTATACGCTTGCGCCAATTCCAAAACATTGTGGCCGTCAACTTCTATAACATTCCAGCCCAACCCCAGCCAATGATTCAGATAAGGCGTTGAAATGACTTCCGTTATCGGGCCGTCGATGCCAAATCCATTCCAGTCCAAAGAAACGATGACATTATCAGCGGCCATGGCCACGATCGTGTTTCGCGCTTCGTAGCTGATTCCCTCTTCGGTTTCCGCATCGCCCGACAGAACAAAAACTTTTCCATCCAGCCCGTTCGTCTTTTGCAGCATCGTCAAAGCCAGCGCGCAAGAAAAGCCGTGGCCGGATGAACCGGTTGAGGCGTCGGCCAAAGGATATTTTGATTCCACATGGCCGCTCGGGCCGTCGCACCTGCGAAACTTATCCAAGCAAACCGGCAATTCAAAGCCCAAAATTTCCTTATCGATTTTAGCGCCGCTTTTTTCCATCGCTTCATAGATCAACGCCAGTATCGCGTGGTGCAAAGGCGTGCAGTGGCCCGCGGACCAGACAACGCGGTCGCGGCCGGGGTTTTTTGGCGCCATCGGATCAAAAGCCATCACGCCGGAAAAAACCATCGCTAAAAGCTGCTCCACCTTGGATGAAGAACCGCCGGGATGGCCCGATTTTATCCCTTCAACGGCGGCAAAAGACAAGCCGCGCACGATCTTTGCCAGCCGGTTCAATTTTTCCGCGTCCAGCCCCTCGATCGGCGCCAATTCCAATCCTTTGATATTCAAATAAGTTCCGCCTTCGGATTTATAATCGAACCTCTGCGGCTCGGCCTGCTTTAAAGTATCCAGGTCTTTTTGCTCGAGAATATTATACATAAAAAACTTTTCTTAAATTATTTTTTTAAAATCTTCCAGCGCCTTAGCGGGATCGTCGTCGGCAAAAATCGCCGAGCCAACGACCAAAAAATCAGCGCCGGCCTCAGCCAACTTTAAAATGTTTTCTTTATTTACTCCTCCATCCACTCCTATTTTAACATCGGGATACTTTTGCCGCAATAAAATAATTTTGGAGATAACACTTTCTTCGAATTTTTGCCCGCCCTGCCCCGGCTTGACGCTCATCAGAAGAACCATATCAATCTCGCTGATGAAATTATCCAACACGGTTATCGGCGTCTTCGGGTTCAGCGCCACGCCGAATTCCTTGTTGTTCCTGTGCGCTTCTTGCGCGAGATTGGAGATGGGAAATCCCGCGCCAACCTGCGTTTTATACGGCAAAATTTCGTGAT